>Ga0315909_10001956_pt1 | contig 27036 bp, 36 predicted proteins | sample LakEriMetagenome_11_FD_203527 | JGI IMG/M metagenome (GOLD analysis project Ga0315909, IMG submission 203527) | Freshwater fungal communities from buoy surface, Lake Erie, Ohio, United States - Buoy 2 MA125 | ecosystem: Environmental > Aquatic > Freshwater > Lake | place: USA: Lake Erie, Ohio...
GATTTGGGTGAATGACCTCTATTCGCCTCTTGTAATCTTCTGGCAGCAACTCCAGATGTTTGGGACAGAACTCAAGGATCACCTCTTACATTTTAAGAGTGCCTGTCCTGATCCGGATTCTGCAAGGGGATTGTTTGACATTTCTAAAACTATCCTAAATGATCCCAATACCGGAGACTTTGAGCGAGCAGTTAGATTTTATATTGTCAATAAGTGCTCCTTTAGTGGTCTCACCGCAAGTTCTTCTTTCTCTCCTCAGGCATCTAATGCTAATTTTAGTGTGCGTGGAATTGAAAAGTTGCCGGAGTATTCTAAACTGATTGAGAACTGGCGTATAACTAATTACTCTTATGACTATCTTATGGATGGGGATATGGGTGCCTTTATGTACCTTGACCCTCCTTATGATATTAAGGACAATCTCTATGGCAACAAGGGATCAATGCACAAAGGATTTGATCACGATAAGTTCGCTGCTGATTGTGATGCTAACAATATGGATCAATTAGTGAGTTATAATTCTGCCCAACTGGTAAAAGATAGGTTTAAGAACTGGAATGCTGCTGAGTTTGATTTGACTTATACGATGCGTTCGGTTGGTGAATATATGCGGGATCAAAAACAACGTAAAGAACTGCTGCTTTTTAACTATGGAATTGAAGGACTGGTTAAACTCGATTAATCAAACGAAGAAAAATCTGATTGATGAAGATCCTTCGGTTGAGAAGGAATATGCTCCCTATATCGTCAATCGATGCCTTTCTGGACATATTGATTGTATTATGTTTGCGAATGAAATGAATCAGTATCATTTTCTTCCTAAGAAAATGCAGTATGATTTTTTTATAAATAGTCTGAGGAAAAAGAAGAGATTTTCTCCCTGGCTCCGACAAGATAAAATCAAAGATCTTGATTATGTCAAACGTTATTATGGTTATAGTAATGAAAAGGCAAAACAGGCTTTGAGGATTCTTACAAAAGAACAACTTATTTTTATTAAATCGAAATTTGAAACTGGAGGAACAAAATGAGTGTTGTAAAGGAACCTACTGTGAACTGGTCACCTGATCAAATGGTGGAAGTAATTTTGAATGAACCAGATGATTTTTTGAAGGTTCGTGAAACTTTGACTCGTATCGGAGTTGCATCACGTAAGGAAAAAAAAATCTATCAATCTTGCCACATTCTACATAAGCAAGGTAGATACTATCTGGTGCATTTCAAGGAACTATTTGCTTTGGATGGTAAACACGCCAATCTTACGGTAAATGATGTTCAGCGTCGTAATCGTATTGCTCAATTAATTGCTGACTGGGGTCTTGTTGCAATTATTGATGCAAATAAAATACAAGATATTGCACCCCTCAATCAAATTAAAGTTCTTTCTTATAAGGATAAGGGAGATTGGATTTTAGAAACCAAATATAATATTGGTGCTAAAAAGAAAAAGGCGGAAGAAACCGAATAATAAAGTAGGGAGTTCAACACTCCCTTTTTTATTATGAACTGCTATATAATAGTAAGGACGCCTTCGGGGTCCACAAAACACAAACTCGCTTAAAAAGGAGCTACCATAATGACTAACATTACGCGATATTCTGCTGCGGATCTTCCTGCCTTGATGGATAGGATTACCCGCAATAGCATTGGAATGGATGAATACTTTGATCGACTATTCAATCTTCACGAAACTACAAACAATTATCCACCTTATAATCTAATTCAGGTAAATAATGTAGAATCTCATTTAGAGATTGCACTTGCGGGATTCAAAAAGGAGGAAGTAAATGTCTTCACAGAGTATGGAAAACTTTTTATCGAAGGGCAAAAATCAGATACTGAATCGGATAGGACGTTTATCCACAAGGGTTTGGCTCAACGAAGTTTCAAAAGGGCATGGACTCTCTCAGACGACACAGAAGTCCGAGAAGTCATCTTTGAAGATGGACTACTTACCATTCGATTAGGTAAGATTGTTCCTGAACATCACAGTCGCAAGGATTATCTATAAATATATTTGAATATCGTCGCCGCAGGGAGGCAACTGGCAAAATCCAGTTGACGCCTCCCCATTTTTTTGCTATAATGAGTTTAATGAAATATAGAAAAAATGTCTGTAAAACTATTGTTTCTTTCTACGAATGAGACTTTAATTGGTGATATAAAAGAAGTTTCTTCTGATGACAAATTCGTCGGATATTTAATCACAGAACCACAATCTCTCGTCTCCAAAAAAGAAGTTGTCCTAACAGAAGATTCTTCTTTGAATCATTCTGAGACAGAGATTAAGGTTGCTATGACAACCTGGATGCCTCTATCAGAAGATAGGCAGATTTTTATCTATCCAGGTTCAGTAGTATCAATAATGGAACCTGTTCCTACAATTGTACAAATGTATGAGGATAAAGTAAATGGACAAAGTGATTAAGGGTATTGTATTAAATGGTGGAATCTATTTAATATCGGAAATTGAAGAGTTATTTGTTGGACCAAATGAACCTGATTGTAGGTTAATTAATCCATATCTTTATCTTGATGGTAACTATGAGAAATGGCCATCTTTCTCTTCACAAACTGATATAATTATTAGTTCCTCTTGTATGATGACAATTGTAGAATTGGAAAATACAATTCTTGCAAAGTATCTTGAATTAACTGCCTAATGAGATTTTATACAAACGTTCAAATGGTCGGGGATCACTTCTTGGTCCGTGGTTATGAAAATGGAAAACATTTTATGACCCGTGAGAAGTTTAACCCGACTCTTTTTGTCCCTTCGAAAAAGAAAACTAAATATCAAACTTTGAATGGGGAGTATGTGGAACCAATCCAACCTGGTTCTGTTCGTGAATGTCGTGAGTTTGTGAAAAGGTATGATGGCGTAGAAAACTTTAAAATATTTGGAAATACTCAATACATTTATCAGTATATTTCTGAAATGTATCCGGAAGAAGAACTTAAATTTGATATTAGTAAAATTAAGGTTTCTACCTTGGATATTGAGGTTGCTTCGGAAAATGGATTCCCCGATGTGGAATCATCCGCCGAGGAAGTTCTTTTGATTACAATTCAAGATTATTCTTCTAAGCAAATCAGAACTTGGGGATTGGGTCCATTTCAAAATAAACAGCAAAATGTAATTTATAAATCTTTCACTAGTGAGAGAGATCTTTTGATGGACTTTATTAATTGGTGGATGGTTGAGGAAAACGCCCCGGAGGTTGTGACTGGTTGGAATATTGAACTGTACGATATTCCGTATCTTGTTCGCCGCCTAGATCGTGTTCTGGGTGAGAAACTGATGAAGCGCATGTCTCCTTGGGGTCTTGTAACTGAGGATGAGATTTATATCTCCGGACGTAAGCATATTTCTTATGATGTTGGCGGCATTACTCAACTTGATTATCTGAATCTTTATAAGAAATTTACTTATAAGGCGCAGGAATCTTATCGTCTTGATTATATTGCTGAAGTAGAACTCGGTTCAAAAAAACTTGATCACTCTGAATTTGATACATTTAAAGACTTTTATACAAAAGGTTGGCAGAAGTTTGTAGAATACAACATCGTTGACGTGGAACTTGTTGACCGTATGGAAGACAAGATGAAACTGATTGAACTTGCAATCACGATGGCATATGATGCAAAGGCAAATTATGCCGATGTATTTTCACAAGTTCGTATGTGGGATACAATTATATACAATTACCTGAAGAAGAGGGATATTGTTATTCCTCCTAAAGAACGTTCCGATAAGGATTCTAAGTATGCCGGTGCCTATGTGAAGGAACCAATTCCAGGAATGTATGATTGGGTAGTGAGTTTTGACTTAAATTCTCTATATCCACATTTGATTATGCAATTTAATGTAAGTCCAGAAACTCTTATGGAAGAACGGCATCCAACTGTAAGTGTGGATAAGATTCTCAATCAAGAACTTACATTTGAGATGTATAGTGACTATGCCGTCTGTGCAAACGGTGCAATGTACCGTAAGGATGTTCGTGGATTTCTCCCAGAACTAATGGAAAAAATCTATGAAGATAGGACCATCTACAAAAAGAAAATGCTTGTGGCAAAACAGCAGTATGAAAAGAAAAAAACAAAAGAACTTGAGAAAGAAATTGCAAGATGTAATAACATCCAAATGGCAAGGAAGATTCAACTTAACTCTGCTTATGGTGCTATTGGCAATCAGTATTTCCGTTATTACAAACTAGCAAATGCTGAAGCAATTACTCTATCGGGGCAAGTTGCAATTCGTTGGATTGAGAATAAAATGAATGGTTATCTCAACAATCTTCTTAAGACAAAAGAGGTAGATTATGTTATTGCTTCAGATACTGACTCCATTTATCTTAATATGGGTCCTTTGGTTGAAACTATATTCAAGGGAAGAGAGAAAACTACTCAAAGCGTTGTTTCGTTCCTTGATAAGGTCTGTAAAGTGGAACTTGAAAAGTATATTGAAAGTTGCTACCAAGAACTGGCCGACTATGTGAATGCCTATGACCAAAAGATGCAGATGAAGAGGGAAAATATTGCTGAACGTGGAATCTGGACTGCAAAGAAACGATACATTCTAAATGTTTGGGACAGTGAAGGTGTTCGCTATGAAGAACCTAAATTAAAGATCATGGGTATTGAAGCAATCAAATCTTCAACTCCCGCACCTTGTCGTAAAATGATTAAGGATGCTCTTAAATTGATGATGAATGGGACTGAAGAGCAAGTAATTAGTTTTATTGATAAATGTCGTGAAGAGTTTAAATCTCTCCCCCCTGAACAGATTGCCTTTCCCAGGACCGCATCAGACATTCGTAAGTATCATTCATCATCGAACATCTATGCATCTAAAACTCCAATTCAAGTTCGTGGAGCATTACTTTTTAACCATTATATAAAAGAAAAGAAACTTACAAATAAATACTCACTTATTAATAATGGTGAGAAAGTTAAGTACATTTTTCTTAAAAAACCAAACATAATTCAAGAAAATGTAATTTCATTTATCCAGGATTTTCCAAAAGAACTCGGACTTGACAAATACATTGATTATGAACTACAATTTGAGAAAAGTTTTATCGATCCTCTCAAATCAATTCTTGATACAATTGGATGGAATATAGAAAAAACTATAAATCTTGAGATGTTTTTTTCATGATGGACTTACCTATAAATGAAAAAGAATTTAAATATATTCTCGAAAAAATTAAAGGGGACAAAGAACTTTATAATAAATTATGGAGTTTTTGGTTTCAATACAAACATCAAATGAGTAAATGACTATGGACTTCCTTAAAGATATTGTAAAAGAAATTGGTGGAGAATACACCCAACTTGCTTCAGAGATTGATGAAACTGAAACTTTTGTGGATACGGGTTCGTACATTTTTAATGCTCTTGTATCCGGCAGCATATTTGGTGGTGTATCTGGGAATAAGATTACTGCAATCGCAGGTGAAAGTTCTACTGGTAAAACTTTCTTCTCTCTCGCTGTCGTCAAAAATTTTCTTAATAATAATCCTGATGGATATTGTCTGTATTTTGATACTGAAGCAGCAATCACCAAATCCCTTCTGGAGAGCAGGGGAATTGACACAACTCGTCTGGTGGTTGTCAATGTAGTGACTGTTGAAGAATTTCGTGGCAAGGCACTAAAGGCACTTGACCTCTATATGAAGAAACCAGAAGGAGAGCGCAATCCTTGTATGTTTGTGCTAGACTCTCTGGGAATGCTTTCTACCAGTAAGGAGATTAATGATGCTCTGAATGATAAAGAAGTTCGGGACATGACCAAATCCCAACTGATTAAAGGTGCATTCCGTATGCTTACCCTCAAACTGGGTCAGGCAAAAATTCCCATGATTGTTACTAACCACACCTACGATGTTATTGGCGCTTACGTTCCTACAAAAGAAATGGGTGGTGGTAGTGGTCTTAAGTATGCCGCTTCTACTATCATTTATCTCAGCAAGAAAAAAGAAAAAGATGGCACAGAAGTCATCGGAAATATTATCAAGGCAAAGACTCACAAATCACGTTTAAGTAAGGAGAATCAAGATGTTGAAGTCCGTTTGTATTATGATGAGCGCGGCCTTGATCGTTATTACGGTCTTTTGGAACTTGGTGAGATTGGTGGACTCTGGAAGAATGTAGCAGGTCGTTATGAGATGGATGGCAAGAAAATCTATGCCAAAGAGATTCTCAAAAATCCCGAGCAGTATTTTAATGAAGAAGTAATGCAGAAACTTGATGCCATCGCAAACCAACAATTCTCTTATGGAACGAATTGAGACAACTATTCTCAGAAATTTAATATTTAACGAAGATTATTCTCGTAAAGTTATACCTTTTATTCAACCAGATTATTTTGAGCAGAAAACTGAAAAAGTTATTTTTGAGGAAATTGTCCAATTTATCGTTAAGTATGGTTCTGCAATTACAATAGAAGCACTTTCTATTGAAATAGAAAATCGAACAGATTTAACTGAAGATCAATCTAAAGAAATTAGAGAAATTAATAGTTCTTTGGATGATTCTCCGGTAGATAAACAATGGATACTGGATACTACTGAAAAGTGGTGTCGCGACCGCGCCATTTATCTGGCACTTATGGAATCAATTCATATTGCTGATGGTAATAATGAAAAAAAGAATCGTGATGCAATTCCCAGCATTCTTTCGGATGCCCTAGCAGTATCTTTTGATAATAATATTGGACATGATTACTTAAATAACTATGAAGAAAGGTATGAATACTATCACAGGAAAGAGGATAAAATTGAATTTGATCTTGAATACTTTAATAAAATCACAAAAGGTGGTCTCCCTAACAAAACTCTTAATATCGCTCTTGCTGGTACGGGTGTCGGGAAGTCTTTATTCATGTGCCATGTTGCTAGCTCCGTCTTGCTCCAGGGCAGGAACGTTCTCTACATTACAATGGAGATGGCAGAAGAGAAAATTGCTGAACGAATTGATGCAAACTTATTGAATGTTCCCATTCAATCATTATCTGAATTACCAAGAGCAACATTTGAAAATAAGGTTACAAGTCTTTCCAAGAAGACTCAAGGAACTCTTATCATTAAAGAATATCCAACTGCTTCTGCCCATAGTGGTCACTTTAAGGCACTTCTAAATGAACTTGCTCTTAAGAAATCATTTAGACCTGATATTATTTTCATTGATTACCTTAATATTTGTGCTTCATCTAGACATAAGGCAAATAGTTCTATCAATTCTTATTCATACATCAAATCAATTGCTGAAGAACTTCGCGGTTTGGCAGTGGAATTCAATGTTCCCATTGTCTCTGCTACCCAGACTACCCGCAGTGGTTATGGGAACTCTGATGTTGAACTTACTGATACTAGTGAGTCCTTTGGTCTCCCTGCTACTGCTGATCTTATGTTTGCCCTTATTAGCACTGAAGAGTTGGAACAACTTGGGCAGATTATGGTGAAACAATTGAAGAATCGTTATAATGATCCCACTATCTACAAGCGTTTTATTGTGGGTATTGATCGTGCCAAGATGAGACTTTATGATTGCGAGCAGTCTGCCCAAAAAGACATACTTGACAGTGGGCAGGAAGAGGAGTATAATTACGAAGAAAAGAAACCAAAAAAATCATTTGAGGGATTTAAATTTTCATGACACAACGAGTTGATTTTGATAAATATCAAAACTTTGTAGATGCCGTAACTTCTGATGCATCCAAAGATTTCCTTGCTCTTTCTGACCGTATGGTTCAGTTGGATGAGAAAGGTGCAAATATTGAACGTCTTCTGACTGCCGCTGTTGGTATTAATGCCGAAGGTGGTGAGTTCTTGGAGATTGTAAAGAAAATGGTCTTCCAAGGAAAATCCTGGAATGACGAGACCCGCACTCACCTGATTAAAGAACTCGGTGATACTATGTGGTATGTGGCACAAGCCTGTATTGCACTTGAAGTTTCTTTTGATGAAGTCATTCAAACTAATATTGAAAAACTCATGAAGCGTTATCCTGATGGGTTCTTTGATGTATACTATAGTGAAAATCGTGAGGAGGGAGACATCTGATGGCAAAATCTGTATCTATCAAAATGGACGTTCGCACTGCTGCTGCCGTTCGCCAAATCCTGTTTGAGAATCAGAAAGGTTATACATATGATGAGGTTTCTGTTCCTCCTCGTATTTCTGACATTCGTGCCGTAATTGCAGACCTTGACGAAAAGATTGGTACTGTAGTTAGTGAATGACCCTTCGGGGTTTTATTGGGGAATTAGCTCAGACTGGTAGAGCGCCTGCTTTGCAAGCAGGATGTCAGGAGTTCGAGTCTCCTATTCTCCATTTTGCCCAAGTGGTGTAATGGTAGCCACGTATGCCTTAGGAGCATATATCGTAAGATGTGGAGGTTCGAGTCCTCTCTTGGGCACTTCTAAATAATTAAAAAAACATGGCAGAAAAAATTTCAGCAAATAGGGGTGATTTGTTCGAAGCCTTTTTTGCTGCAGCCGTTGCTGCAAGATTTGTAAAGAGAGCTAAAAAGAAAACAGCAAAATCTCTTCCATCAGTAAACGCTTCTGATGTTGATGATGTTTTGACCCAGATGATGAAAAAAGGATACGTTAAAAATGTGAATGATGTTGGCAGTGCCGTAATTGATACTGTATCTGTAAATGTATCAATTCCAAAAAAAGCATTAGATTTTTTATCTGTTAGATCAAATTGGACTAAAGTTAGTGATTTAAGAACTGGTGCTATTAATTTTGCAAATACTCATAGTAGATTGAACGCACAAGCTAGAGGTCTTTCGATAAATGAACGGCAAGATATAATAAAGGTTACTGCTGCTGGAACCGAAGATCAAAGGGGGACAAAAGCTGACGTAAAAATTGAAGTTGATTCTCCAACAAATCCAGATAAAAGATTTAGGAATATTGATTATTCTCTTAAAGTATCTGGCGGAGAGCAATTTCATCAAGTATCTGGTCAAGGATTTGATAAATTTCTAGATGTATTTGGGTCTATGGGATTGGATATTTCGCCAGTTGGGGGACAATATAATACTTTTATTAATGATTTTTTTGATACTGAGGTATATACTCGTAAATATTCTTCTAGAGAGGTTGCTGCAAAAACTGGGGGTGGTGATAAATTAAAAGCAGGCGCAAAAATTGTTTATCAATATGCTGCCAAAAAATTAACTTCTGGTCTTGGAGATATTGAAGAAACGGATATTAAAAGAAAATTTGCTGATTATATTATTTTTGGTTTGTCTAGAAATGTAAATACCGAATTGGTAAAATTTGTTGGTGCTGGTAAAGTAAAAACAAGGGTTGCTGATAGAGGATTTAGAGATCTTTTAGTAAAAAATAAATATAATGTTTCTGTTAGTACAACTGGAGATCCAAAGATTGTAATTTCTTTAGAAAATAAAAAAATTATTCAAATTAGGTACAAAATGGAAGTAGCAAGTTCCACTACAAAAACTGGAAAGGTTTATCGTTTTTATCCAAGACATTACTTAGAAGCACTTGAGGGACTCTTTGAAATATGAACCTCATGATATTGGAAATTATCAATTCTTTTGAATCCTCATCTAAAATACCAAAAAGAAAATATAATGATTTTTTAATCCATGTTTACAGAACATTTGATGAAAAAATATTGTCATGCAGGAAAAATAAAATGATCGATAAATATAAAAAGATGAGATTAAGTATTCTCAACTACATAGTGGCAAACGAAAAAATAATAACTGCCGAAATCTGTAAAATTAAGTAATGAAAAGTTTCCTTCAATTTTTATCCGAAGCATCCGCATCAACTGCTGTTCAACAAGCCGAACGTATGGGCTTGGAAGGTGATGGGCATGGTGGATGGTACAAGGATGGTGAATTTGTAGCGAAAACTGAAAAGGGTCGTTTAGTTTTTTATAATAAGCGTCAAAAAGCAGGGCAAGATCCTGCACAAACAGAAAAAGAAAAAAGATTATCCCAACCTTCACAAAAACCCACACCTCAACAAGAACCTAAAGCAGAGCAACCAGTAGAAATGGTTCCTCCTGAAGTAGAAAAAACAAAAGGAACTTTAACAATTGCTTTTGGTCGTTTTAATCCTCCTACTACAGGACATGAGAAACTTTTAGATACTGTTTCAACATCTTCTGATGATGGTGATTATGTAATTGTTCCTTCTCGTAGTCAGGATCCTAAAAAGAATCCATTGGATCCTGATACTAAAGTTTCTATTATGAGGCAGATGTATCCAAAGCACAGTGAAAAAATTATAAATGATCCGGCGAATCGTACTATCTTTGATGTCCTTAAGAAAGCTCACAACGATGGATATACGAATGTAAGAATTATTGGCGGTGCTGATAGAGTTAAAGAATTTGAAAATCTCACAGGAAACTACAATGGAAAACTATATCAGTTTGACAATGTAGAAGTTCGTTCCGCCGGAGAAAGAGATCCTGATGCAGAAGACGATATATCGGGAATGTCAGCCTCAAGGCAAAGAAAGGCAGCAGCAGAAGGTGATTTTAAAACTTTTGCCAAGGGTGTTCCCTCAACAATGAATCAAAAACAGGCAAGAGAACTTTTTAATACCCTTCGGTCTGCTATGAATATAAAAGAGGGTTGGAATCTTTGGGAAATTGCTCCTAAATTTGATTGGAAAAATCTTCGTGAAAATTACATTCAAGAAAAAGTTTTTAAGATCGGTCAACACGTTGAAAACTTAAATACTGGTCTTATTGGTAAAATAATTCGTAGAGGAACCAATCATTTAATTTGTGTAACTGAAGATGGAATTATGTTTAAATCTTGGATTAAAGATTTAATGGAGTATTCTGAAAAGCATATGAGTCGCATGTATAGAGAACCAGGAAAACCAAATACTCTTGTTGGAACGGATGGATATGTGAAGTATACCGCAAAGCAAACAAAGGGATATGATCTAGGTAAAGAGAACCTGGCATATGGTCAAAAGAATTTTGGATTGAATTTCATAAATAAGTATAGAAAAAAGTAATTAGTTAAAAGTTTCCCATGAGTAAGAAAATTTTTGAGGAAAATGGTGGACCTCATCGTGGTCATGCTGCAGGAGATACTGACGTAGAGAAGCAAGCATCTCAATTAGCTTCTGACGTTAAGTATAAGGTAAAGCAAAGTATGAGTGGGTCAACAAATTTAAGTCCAGCTCAAGTTACTAGGGCATATCTTTCACAATTATCCAAATCACCTTCCTCCCCATCTGTTAAAGCTCTTGCAAAGAAAAAACTTATGGGATCTTCTGGATCTTCGTCCGAACAAAAAAATGAAGATTACACTGAAATTAATTTAAGTCAAATTATCGAACAATCTGTTGTTTCGGCACTAACTAAAGTTTTTATTGACCATGAAACTGTAAAGGTAGATGAAGTTAAAAATGAATATTTAAATTCTTTATTGGAAAATGAAGATAGAAAATATAAAGTAAGAGTTACTGATAAAAAAACTGGTAATTCTTATGTTCGCTTTGCAACTCGTGAGAAAATTTCGGAGTTGAGATCAAATCCAAATATTTCATCCGTTGAGATGACATCATACGGAGATCCAGTTAAAGGTGAAAAAGATAAGGGTGAGCAAACTTCCAAAACAAAATCTGGTAAGGGACTAGATCCAGTCGGCCAGGAGGATAAGGATATTGATAATGATGGAGATCATGATAAGAGTGATAAGTATCTTATAAATCGCAGAAAAGTTCGTGGTACTGCAATTGCCAAGAAAACTGGTGAAGTTAAAGAAGAATTTTTAGGTGAAGTTAAAAGAAAAAAGGACGAAAATAAAGTACAGGAAACTGGTGTGAATAATTATAAAAATGGAACTATTAAAATGTTTCCGGAGATAAAGGAATCCTCTTATAGTAGATTTTTAAAAGTTATTCAGGAAAAAGCAGTAAGTCAAAATCAACAGCAACTTGCTGGAATGGCACTTGCTTATTTGAGAGGTGATATGCCCGATGCAAGTGACGAAGTTAAAAAGATGGCAAAGATGGGTGAGAAAAAACTTCGTGATTTTGCTAAAACCAAGCACGAAGGTCTTCCAGAAAAAGTAAAGGAAGAGGCAGATTGTGGTTGTGATGATAAAAAAACAGAGAAAGAAATTGATCCAAGACAATTAAAAACCATGAAGGATCGTACAAGAACTTCTCTTGGTTTGATGGGAATTAAGGCATCTTATGAGCCAGAAGGTAATACAATTTCGGAAAGAGAAAATGATGAACCTGGTGAAAGTGACAATAGACCTGATGTAAAAGCACATAATCGTGCAGTTGGTTACAAACCAAAAGCAAGAAGACCTGATATTAGTAAAGATCCAAGATACGGATCTGTTTCTGGGGATGATGAAGATTATCGTTCCACTAGAAGAAGATATAGAAGATAAATAAAACAGAACTCTTCACACGAGGTAAATTATGTCTGTAGGACTTATTTGGGCTTGGATTATGGCTAACGAAGCCGCACTTGCCACCATTCTTTTGATCGTTTCCGAACTTTTAGGGGCGGTTCCACAAGTCAAATCAAACGGACTTGTGTCATTTGTTCTTCTTCAAGTGCAAAAGGTATTAAAAGATAAGGGAGCACAAGACCCTACTCCCTGAATTAAATTGGTTTAATGTAAAGGAGACCTGAAATCAAGGTCTCCTTTTTTTATAAATATCAGTAGAAAAAGAATTTGTAGGTAAGGCACATGGCTCTTTGGGGCAATAAAGATCTAGTCTATTCTGACGGTACTATAAGCATTAATCTTGGAACTAACGTTATAACTGGTAGTGGAACTACTTTTACAACTGCTGGTATTGGAATTGGTGATGTGATCACTGTTGGTGCAGGAGCAACTTATGGATACGCCGTAATATCTGCAATAACTTCTAATAGCCAACTATCGATTGCTTCAACTCAATATTTTGTTTCTGGTATAACCACAGTTCCCTCTGGAACTTCATACTCTATTTCACAAGAACCAATTTATACTCTTGGTGATTCGGTTTATAGAGCACCAGAATCTAAAACTGTTGGAACAAGTACAGTATTCACTGCAGTTTTCGGTGTAGATGCAAATGAAGTTGGAACTGCAAGAACAATAACAGTTGGTGGAAAGGCAGCAGCTTATGCAGTTGCACACTCCGGTTGGGTTGGAGTAACAACCTATATCGATACTCATGGTAATTTAAGAGTTAAATCTGAAGTATTAGTTGCTGGTGGGATTGATACTGCTAGTGGAACTGATGCTGCTGATGATACAAGATTCCCTGATTCCACTATCACTATTACGACACAACCTGCTTCTGTTGGTGTAGGAACTACTGCTACTGCGACATTTAGTGTTGTTGCTTCAGTATTCCCAACATATGCATCTCTTGGATATCAGTGGTATGAAAATGATGGCGGTGGATTTGATCCTATTTCCGGAGCAACTACATCTAGTGTAAGTATTGGAAATACCAATGCAAGTAAGAATGGTTATACATATCGAGTAGTTCTAACATCTGGAGATACATTAGTAACTTCCGGAATTGCTACCATGACTGTTTCGTAATGATATGATATGAGATTTGATGAGTTGAATGAAGATAACTATTTGTTATTTGCGATAAAATTCTATGATAACCCTCAATCTGTTACTAAAGATGACTTTGAGGATGATTTGAAACGCATAAAATATGTTAAAAGGTTATTGAAAAGATATAGAAATACTGGTGTATTAAAAACTCATCTTATTTTAAATCATTTAATTATTTTATTTAATGTATTCAATGACGCTACTATACCATTACTTTTTTATAATTTAGATGTAGATCTTTGGCCAATTATAAAAAGTTTTTTAATGTTTTTGAACAGAATTCCAGAGTATCCAAAAACTCATATTCATGAAATTGAAGAGGATAAAGATTGTTTAGTTAAGTTGCAATCAATTTAATGAATATAGATAAAATTATTTCAATAATTAGAGATCTTCGTGAAGAAGGTGCTATGGGTATGACTACTGGAAGTTCAGGATCTGTCGCTGGATTTAGTCATTTATCAGATCCAAAAGGTCCAGTTGCCGGCACTACTGGACCATTGGATGGAAGATTAAGAATTATGAAAAGACTACCGCCAGAATATAGAAAACCGTTAAGTAAGGGAAATACAAAAAAGAAGAAGAAATAAATAATTCAAAGTAACATGGTGAATTTCATATAATAAAGTTCAACTGATATTTTAAAGAAATGTCACCATTCCAAGTAAGAAGATCAGATCTCTCGAAATTAGATGTTTTGGAAGCAAAATTTAATATCTACGAAGAGCTATCAAGGCAAATGATGGACAAGTTAGAAGTAGCAGTGGATAAAATTTCAGAAGCAAACAATAAGATTGCAACTATTCTTACGAAGCACGATGAGAGAATAGATCAAACAATGAGAAATGATGAAAATTTTGCCAAACAATTGGATGAACTAAAGGAAGAAAATAAAGAAGATCATAAGGCAGTTATTAAAAGACTTGATGGTTTAGAACTTAAAGTACAAGAATTGATAAAGTTTCGTTGGGTCATTGCAGGAGCAGTATTGATAATATCATTCGTATTTTCCCAATCTTCTATGGTCGTTGATATCTTGACACCAGATAATCAACCAAATTATAGAATAGAGACTAAGAAATAATAAATTTATTTCATTGACATGTGATGCTCATTCATGTAGAATGATGAGAGGCATAGACTTTTATTATGGATTTTGTTGATTCCAAGTACATTGGTCTCGTATCATCGCGTCTTCAAAAATTTAAGAGGGTAAAAGCGGATCTCTACAACTTCCGTTGCCCTATTTGTGGCGATTCTCAAAAAAATAAAAATAAGACAAGAGGATATCTTTATCCTGTTAAGAACAACACCAATTTCAAGTGTCATAATTGTGGTGCCAGTTTATCCTTCAATAACTTTCTAAAGGAGATAGATCCAACTCTCCATAAGCAGTACACAATGGAGAAGTTTAAGCAAGGACATACTGGTAAAAACTTTGTTGTTGAGGAACCCAAGTTTGAGTTTGTAAAGCCTACTTTTAAAATGAAATTGGATCTTCCTAAAGCATCCGAAGTACTCATAGCGAAAGAATATTTAGTAAAAAGAAAGATAGATCCGGAAAAGTTTTATTTTGCACACAAATTTAAAGAATGGGCAAACACTCAAAAACAAACTTTCAAGAGTACCAATAATGATGAAAGTCGTATTATTATACCAATGTACGACTTTGATGATAATTTAATTGGATTTCAGGGGAGATCTATTGGTCCATCTTCAAATAAATATATCACTGTGATGCTTGTTGATGATGCTCCAAAAATTTATGGGATTGAGAAAATTAATTCTGAAAAACCCATTTATATTGTTGAGGGACCATTCGACTCCACGTTTGTACAAAATGCTGTTGCTATGTGTGGGTCCGACATTGATATTAGGACGTTTGGTTGGAGCGATTATATTTACGTTTTTGATAACGAACCACGCAATCGAGAAATCGTCAACCGAATATCAAAAACCATCAACAGAGGAGACAAAGTAATTATTTGGCCATCAATAGTTCGGGAAAAGGACATCAACGATATGGTACTTGCTGGACTTAATGTTATGAATGTGTTAAAATCAAATACATATTCAGGTTTAGAAGCAAAAATTAAGTTTAACAACTGGAAGAAAATATGAGCAACGGAACAAAGGTTATTAAAAGAAATGGGTCGATTGAAAGTCTTGATTTAAATAAACTTCATTTGATGGTTGAAGAATCTTGCAGGGATCTAGCAGGAGTATCAGCATCTCAAGTTGAAATGCAGTCTGGTATTCAATTTTATGATGGTATTACTACGGCAGAAGTTCAGGAGATTCTAATTCGCTCTGCAAGCGATTTGATTGACCTTGACCACCCTAACTATCAGTTTGTTGCTGCCCGCCTTCTTCTGTTCGCTCTCCGCAAGCAGTTGTTCGGTCGTATGCACGAGTGTCCAACTGTCAAGCAACACGTAGAGCGTTGTGTTGGTAGAGGAGTTTATGACGCGGAGATTCTAAGTTTCTATAATGATGAGGAGTTTGAAAAACTTCAATCTTTTATTGACCACGAGCGTGATTATCTGTTCACTTATGCAGGTCTTCGTCAGGTAGTTGATAAGTATCTAGTTCAGGATAGGAGTTCTGGTGCTCTCTATGAGACTCCACAATTTATGTACCTTTTGATTGCTGCTACTATCTTCTCAAAATATCCAAAAGAAACACGTTTAGATTACGTTAAGAAGTATTATGACGCAATCAGCAAGCACAAAATCAACATCCCAACGCCGATTATGGCAGGAGTGCGAACCCCACTTCGTCAATATGCATCTTGTGTTCTCGTTGATGTTGATGACACCCTCGATAGTATCTTTAGCAGCGATATGGCTATTGGTAAATATGTCGCACAAAGGGCTGGTATCGGTATCAACGCGGGTAGAATCCGTGGTATCAACGCTAAAATCCGAGGTGGAGAGGTACAACACACAGGCGTTGTCCCCTTCCTTAAGAAGTTTGAGGCAACTGTCCGATGCTGCACTCAAAACGGCATCAGAGGTGGTTCTGCTACAGTTCACTTTCCTATCTGGCACCAAGAAATAGAAGACATCCTGGTATTAAAGAATAATAAGGGAACTGAAGATAATCGTGTTCGTAAGTTAGACTACAGTATCCAAATCTCTAAACTCTTCTATGAGCGATTCATCCGTAACGAGGAAATCTCACTCTTCTCCCCACATGCAGTTCCTGGTCTTTATGATGCTTTTGGAACTGATTCTTTTGACGAGTTATATGTACGTTACGAACGAGATGAGTCTGTTCCTAGAAAGACTATCGGTGCTCAAGAACTCTTTCTGGACCTCCTGAAAGAACGTGCAGAAACTGGTCGTCTTTATATTATGAATATTGACCACTGCAATTCCCACTCATCCTTTATGGATAAGGTTGAGATGAGTAATCTTTGTCAGGAAATTACTCTTCCAACTAAACCAATTCAACATATTGATGACCCTAATGGTGAAATTGCTCTTTGCATTCTTAGTGCTATTAATATTGGGAAAATTAGGGATAACGAAGATCTTGAAGTTCTTTGTGATCTTGCTGTTAGGAGTCTTGATGAACTCATTGATTTTCAAGGATACCCCGTCAGAGCAGCAGAAATCGCCACCAGAGCACGTAGGTCACTTGGGGTAGGTTACATTGGTTTGGCACACTATCTTGCCAAACATGGAGAGAATTATGGTAACTCAAGGGCATGGGAATTAGTTCATGATTTGACTGAGGCATTCCAATATTATCTCATCCAGGCAACCGTAAATCTTGCAAAAGAAAAGGGTGCCTGTGAGTATTCTCACCGTACTAAGTATGGACAGGGTATTCTTCCGATTGATACATACAAGAAGGATGTTGACGAAATTGTACCTAATAACTTAAAATATGATTGGGATAGCCTTAGGGAACAGGTTAAGTTATATGGAGTGCGGAACTCAACGTTGTCCGCACAAATGCCTTCAGAGAGCAGTTCCGTTGTGTCAAATGCCACAAATGGAATCGAACCACCTAGAGGATACCTGTCCGTTAAGAAATCAAAGAAAGGACCACTTAAGCAGATTGTACCCCAGTATCAAACTCTTAAGAACAACTATACGCTTCTTTGGGATATGCCTAGCAATACTGGTTATATTAATATTGTTGCTGTTATGCAAAAATTCTTTGATCAAGCGATTTCTGGAAACTGGTCCTATAATCCACAGAATTATCCAGACAATGAAGTTCCTACTTCAGTAATGGCGCAGGATCTTTTGACTACATATAAGTACGGCTGGAAAACCAGTTACTATCAAAATACTTATGACCATAAGACTGATGAGGTTGAAGAAACTAAACAGTCTCTTGATAATTTAATTTCCGATATTCTATCAACGGAGGATGAAGATTGTGAGTCTTGTAAGATTTAAAACAGGTTTGGAGGATAAAAATATGGTCGAGTCTATGACCGTTTTTAATTCTCAGGAGGTAGACACCAAAAAGCAACCAATGTTTTTTGGACAACCACTTGGGATTCAGAGATATGATTCTTACAAGTATCCAATCTTCGACAAATTAACAACACAACAACTAGGGTATTTCTGGAGACCTGAAGAGGTTTCCTTACAAAAAGACAGGGGCGATTATCAGTCCCTCCGCCCAGAACAAAAGCATATTTTTACAAGTAATCTGAAGTATCAGGTTATGCTTGATTCCGTTCAAGGAAGAGGTCCTGGTATGGCATTTGCGCCATATTGTTCACTTCCTGAACTGGAAGCATGTATGAAGGTTTGGGAATTCATGGAAATGATTCATTCCCGCTCATACACTTACATTATCAAGAATGTTTATTCGGATCCATCTGATGTTTTTGATACGATTTTAAGAGATGATCGTATCCTAGAACGTGCTACCAGTGTTACTGAGGCATATAATGATTTCATTAATAGTGCTCAGCATTATGGGACTTCTGAACTTTGGAAACAAGCCCAAGAATCAGTTCCTTACGCACAGGCAGAAAGATATGAACTCAAACGCAAACTCTTTAGAGCAGTTGCAAACGTTAATATTCTTGAAGGTATTCGCTTTTACGTCAGTTTCGCTTGCAGTTTTGCATTTGGCGAACTCAAACTTATGGAGGGAAGTGCAAAAATCATCTCACTAATTGCCAGAGATGAGAATCAGCACCTTGTCATCACTCAAAATATTCTTAACAAATGGAAAGAAGGTGATGACCCCGATATGAAGAGAATCGCTCAAGAAGAAGAGCAGTGGTTCTACAAGACCTTTGAGAATGCCGTCAATCAAGAAAAACTTTGGGCAGAATATCTGTTCAAGGATGGTTCTATGATTGGTCTGAATGATAAACTATTACAGCAGTATGTCGAATGGATTGCGAATCGTAGAATGAAGGCAATTGGTCTAAAACCACTTTATGACATTTCATCTAAAAATAATCCACTTCCATGGACTGAGCACTGGATTTCCTCCAAGGGACTTCAAGTTGCCCCACAGGAAACGGAAGTCGAATCCTATATCGTAGGGGGAATTAAGCAAGATGTTACCAAAAATACTTTCGCAGGATTCCAATTATGATGAGTGGTGTGAACAAGAACTTCTAAATGCCTATAAAGATGCAGCAGAGTATGATGATTTCCTTTTCGGAGATCATGATTACTCTTATGTTTGGTTAGATGATAATACTAAATGAGGGTCTTTGTACCCTCTTTTTTTATAAATAAATCTATAAAGAACATATAAGAAAAAAAATGTCTAGACTTTCAGGTAGTGAAGCTCTTGGTTTGATGGAGGCTTATGCATCTATTCATGCCCCACAAGAACAAATTGAACTCACCGAAGAGCAGGTATGGGAAGAAGTTGAGAACTGGGTCAATTCACTTCTAGAAGAAGGTTATGACCTGAGTGAGTATACTTGGGAAGAGATGTATGAGGCTTATTTGAGTGAAGCTCCAGCGTTAAATTATGGAAATCCAGATGTAGCTCGTTATAATCAAGCAGTGGCACAATCAAATAAAGATAGAGCAACCCGTGCCACCGCACAAGGACAAGTACAAACTGCTCTTGGGCAAGGTAGGGGTATTAATGTTAGAGGTGCTACATCCGGAGCAGCCCAAGGAAGAGGATTTGGAGCTGTGTCTGGTGGGAGACAAGGTATTGTTGTAAATACACCACTTAAGCCTGGAGAAACTCAACAAATTAATGTTGCGGGGAGAACTCTTTTTCCAGCTAAAAGTGGAAATAGAACCGTTTACTTACCATCAAGAGACTCTAAACCTGCAACTCCATTATTTAAATCATCCACAAAAAAACCAGACTCTGGCACCGACGCCGGAGATAAAGGCGACAACGGTGGTGGAGGTAATGGAGGCGGCGGCGGTGCTGGTAATGTTCCACCACAACCAAAAGGAGATGTAATTGTAAAAGCAGCTAAAGGTGGCGTTCCTGGGTCATTAAATAAAACAACAGGAAAATGGACAGCTTCTGACGGAGGTAAGACCGCTCCTACTAAACCTACAGCACCAACAAAACCAGCAACTGGTATGTTAGGTAAAACCTCATTTGAAAGAAGAACTCCAACATCTGCAGAATTAAAGGCAGCGCAAGCAGCAAGAGCAGGTGGTGAAAAGAGTCCAGAGAAGGTTCTGCAAGCAGCAAAGGCAGCTTCCGCACCAGCAGCAAAGACAACTCCAGCAGCGACTCCTAGCGTTGGGCAAAAGGCATCAGGACTATCTTTAGGTTCTTCACAATTTAAGCCAGCAACCACTTCTCAAGCGACTGCTGCCGCTCCTAGCACTTCTTCTGCTGCTTCTGGTGGAAACGCTGTTACTACTGCTAATAAGATTGCTGCAGCACCAAAACCAACTCCATTAACTCCAAGACAACAAAGACTGAACATGGAAATGGAGTATGATGCTTATGATATCGTCGTTGAATATTTAATCGATAATGGTCATGCTGAAACTACTGAGGAAGCAATTTATATCATGGCAAATATGAGTGAAGAGTGGAGAGAAAGCATTCTTGGTGAAGACGCAAAATACGATAGAAATCGTAAGAGAGCCGCACAAAGAGCAGCAGAAAGGAATGCTGCTAGAGATAGAGGACAAACTGGATCAGTTCCTGGAGTAGGTTATGTTACTCCAAGAAGAGAAAGAGAGACCTATACAGATTCTGCTGGTGCAGAAAGACATAAATCTGGCGCTAGAATGCCTAAGAAAGAAGGTTGATTTAAAACCATAACATAATCTTTAAGGGGTCTTGACAAGACCCCTTTTTTATTGCTAGACTAGGTTTGTCTCCGTTGAAGATAAATAATAGCTCATAAGATTACTTTATATGAGTTATGAAAACCCTTGGAGATTCAATGGGGAAATATTTGAGTCTTCTGATATTCAAAATTATTTTGGTTTTGTTTATCGTATTGACTGTAGGAAAACAGGTCGTTCATATATCGGTAGAAAGTATTTTTGGTCTTTCCGCACACCAAAAGGAAAATCTAGAAAAGTTAAAGCAGAGTCTGATTGGAAAGCATATTACGGAAGTTGCCCTGAACTCAAATCCGATGTTAACGTTTGGGGAAAAGAATCCATGGACAGATCTATACTTAGCCTCCATACAACAAAAGGACAGTGTAACTACGAAGAAACCAAACAACTTTTTCTAAATAATGTGTTGATTGAATCACTTGACGACGGAACGCCAGCGTACTACAATAGCAATATACTAGGACGCTACATGCGAAAAGATTATGGTAACTTTGGAGCAAACTCTTCGTCAAACACATGATTGGGCAGTTGATAGAATTCATTTTCTGAGTGAGAATGATATAGAAGATGCATATTCCATTCAGGCAGAATTTAAAGAATGGTTGAATCCAGATATTCCCGATCATGATGTAATATCAATGCAGTATTCCGGAGATTAAAATGAAAATCGATTTACATAACTTTTTTCTGCATTATGATTCAACTAATCCTAAGCATATTGAAGCTGTAGAAAAGTTTGAAAAAGTTTTAGAATCCAAAGCACCAGAAGAGATGGATGATTCTTCTGATTGGGTTAAAACTTATAGAACAAAACCATCAGTTCCTGGTATTCTTGATGTTCCTTATTATCCACAGACAGATAATTATAGGGATGCACAAAGAACTTGTAATTCATCTGCCTGTGCAATGTGTCTAGAATATTTCAATCCAGGTACTCTTCAGGGAGTAAAGGGCGATGATGCCTACATTCAAAAGGTATTCGCAATTGGCGATACAACAGATCATTCCGTACAAACAAAAGTTCTATTATCTTACGGTATTAAGTCACGCTTTAGTTACAATCTTACTTTTGCTGATATTGATCGTGAGCTTGCCGCTGGGAGACCCGTTATTATCGGGATTCTTCATCGCGGGACTTTATCTACACCTACTGGCGGGCACATGGTTGTAGTCATCGGTAAGAAAGGTGAGGATTATGTGGTGAATGATCCATATGGTTCGTTGAATGATGGATATACTAGTGATGTGATTAATGGGAAAGGTGCAGTCTACAAACGCTCTGATCTTGTGCGTAGATGGTGCCCTAAAGGAAATGATGGTTGGGGTAGAATTTTTGAAGCAAAAAAGTCATAAGTTCTGTTCCTCTATTTAAAGGAATAGAACTAATTAAAGAATATGAATCATGTGAATTGGAATCTTATCCAGATCCACATACTGGAGGACTTCCAATTACAATAGGGTGGGGAAGCACCAGAGATTTTGATGGTAAACCATTTAAGTTGAAGCAAAAAATTACTCAAGATTATGCTGACAGATTGTTTAATCATCAGATACAAAATGAATTCCTTCCAGCACTTAAAAAGATTCCTTATTGGAGAGAGATGAATGCAAATCAACAAGGCGCAATTCTCAGCTTTGCTTATAATCTTGGTGCTAATTTTTATGGAAGCTCTGACTTTAATACAATAACAAAAGTCTTGAAGAATAAAGAGTGGGACAAAGTTCCTGAGGCACTCAAGCTCTATCGTAATCCTGGAACTGATGTAGAAGCAGGATTGTTGAGGAGAAGAATTTCCGAAGGAAATTTATGGAAAACTAAATAATTAAACTATTATATGTGATATCATGGAAGAACTACAACTTGAAGAATCCCAAAGAAATATCCTACAAACTCAGGATAAATTACCACATGATCCAAATGCTTCTGGTAAATATCCTGGCGGATATACTCCAGTGGGAGAAGGAGTTGACAATACTGGCATAGAAGAAGCACCATCAATTAATGTTGGTGCTGTAGAAGTAACTAATCCACAAATAGAGGAATTTAGAAATGGAGATGTATTTGGCTCTTCTGGGGGTTTTATTACTGGTATCGGCATTGGGAATGATGTTTCTAAAGCATTAGAACCATTACAAGTCGCTTCTATTCAAAATGCTTCTCTGGATCCTGTACTTGATTCTAACGGTAATGTTATCGATACTGTCGGTGATATTTCTGATTCTGGCGGTGAAGTCGAAGTGGTAGACCCCCCACTTCCACCAGTTGAACCACCCGTAGACCCCCCACTTCCACCAGTTGAACCACCCGTAGACCCCCCACTTCCACCAGTTGACCCAGAAGACCCTGAGGAGCCTGAAGACCCTGAAGACCCTGAGGAACCTGAGGAACCTGAAGACCCTGGTAATGGTGGTGGAAATCCTGGTAATGATAAGGAAGTAGGAAACTCACCTTGGGATGGGGAAACTGGAGCATCTGATAATCCAGGAAAGGGAAATCATCAGGACGGGGAAGACCCAGAAACTAATCAACCACCAGGAGATTCAAAGAACGATGGAGGACAGGATAGAAATCCTCAAAATACTAATGATAATGGAGGAAGTGGAAGAAATGTTCCTGAAAAGGGGCAGAATAACGGATGGGGAAACGGAGACGATGATGCTCCTGGTAATTCAGCATCTCATAACAACGCTGAAAATAATCAAACTTCAGATGCGGATATTGGATTTTTAATTGACAGGTTTGTTGAAGAAAATCCTGGTACTGAATGGTATGAGGATTTTAACGTACAGTGTGATAACTACGAATCAGAAAATATTGATGACGTTCATATTCCAGACGTTCACATATCAGATATAAATTTTGATATTTCTGATTGTGATAGTTACGAATAGTAGAAATTATTTTTGATTTTTCTTACCTCTTTTCCAGGCTCTACGAATTGCCGAACGAACTTCTGGTGGTTGTTGCCTTAGCTTAACATTTCGATTCTCATTAAAGAAACCATCGTTGGTTAGTAATCTAATGAGAATTAGTATTGGAAGAATTATTTTCTTCATTATCCCAGACTAAAATTTTGTAGATTATCCAGGCAACCCCGATTAATCCTAAGCATAGTAATATATTTACACTCCAAACAATATCATTCATAATCTACCCTCCTCTTTATGTATCCAAGTTTTAAGTTCGTGTAGATAGTTTCTCAACATATCTGCTTTTTCTAAATGCCAAATATCACCACTCTTGAAGTACTCTTGAGTGTGATTATCTATCGCTTTTAGAATATTATGGATAGGAGCATTCCAAGGCTCACGCTTTGGAGTATTCCACTCTCTAGGCATTTTTTACTTTTTTTTGCCGCCATTTTTTGCTTTTTTCGCAGTCGCATTACCAGAATTTTGTTTGGACTGCTTTCCACCAGCAGTACCTTTTTTACCCTTGTTTGCGGACTTTGCCATTTGTTCGAAGGCATAACATAATATTTAGGTGTGCCACTTTAAAAATTGTAACACTTGACAACAACTAAATAATGACTTATTATGAAAAAATCCCCGTTATGAGCGGGGTACTCATTATGAGTCTGTGATCGTGACACCTAGAGCCGTGGAAAGTGCCCTTTGAGAAAAGGGTGTACCCCCTTTCTATACGGATGTCGAATTCTATTAAACTAAATGCTAAATCGCTTTACAACTGTAACCGTATCTCTTTTAAGTGCGGTTGCAACATCAGCGGCAACACTGCCAGCACCGAGTTTCGCAACTTCTTCTACAAAGCAACAACCATTTGCAATTGTTCCAGAAGCACCGACAACTCAGGAGACAGCGACCAAAGAGGTTGCTCCCGAAAAACCTAAAGAAAAAAGGTTAATTTGTAAAGGGTGTAATACTTATGAATCCCGTGCTCTGGAATTTCTCCAGAAAAAGGGAATTACTGACAAAAATGCCCTTGCAACCATCATGGGCAATATTAGGCAGGAATCTACATTCATTCCTAATATTTGCGAAGGTGGTGCTAGAACATCATATCATGGATGTACAAGTGGTGGTTATGGATTAATTCAGTGGACTAATGCTTCTCGTTATCACGGTCTTGGTAACTTTTCTGCCAAGATTGGAGCAAATCCTTCCTCTCTGGATGCTCAATTGAATTATATGCTTCATGAGAGTGATTGGAAAATGATCGAGAACTATATGAAAAGACCCGGTGGAACCATTAGTGATTATATGCGGCTTGCTCGCAAGTGGATTCGTTGGGGTCATCATGGCGCTCGCACTGATTTTGCTTATAACTATGCAAAGAAATTTGTACTGAGTGAAGTTTGATTTCCACAAAGGAAATATATACTGGGGGAGTCAAACTCCCCCTTTTTTTATTTTTTAAATATGAAACACAAAATTACTGTTGTTGGATCTGGAACTGCTGGGACAATTGTTGCCACAGCACTTAAAAGATATTGGGGGGATTTGGTAGATATTACCTTAATTTTTGATCATAAAAATCCAAACATTGGAGTTGGTGAGGGAACTACACCAGCAATATATGATTTTATTGATTTTATGGGATTGAGACTTGAGGATTTAATTAAAAATACTGGAACAACCGTAAAACTTGGAATAAAATTTAAAAGTTGGACATCTGATAATAAAATTTTTTATCATAATTTTCACCAGGATTGTGATGTCACGTCTAGTTCTTCTCAATACAATTATCTTCTGGCTCAGGAAATATTGAGAGATGATGGATATCAGGCAGAATTATTTGATGAATATTTTACTGATAACAATAAAATACCAAGTACGGAATTATATTCTTCGGCAGTTCATTTTGATGCAACTCAATTTAGTGTTTACCTAAGAAAATTATACCAATCTCAAATTGAAATAATTGATGCTGTAATAACTGATGTTATTGTGAAAGATAATAATATTGATAAGTTAGTGTTGGATACTGGTCAAGAAATTAGATCTGATTTCTATATTGATTCTACTGGATTCTCTAAAGTTTTAATTAGTAAGTTGAATTCTGAATGGGTCGATAAGACTGATTATCTTCCACTTAATAGAGCTATTCCTTGCCCAATTAAAAAAACCTACGATTCTATTCCTCCATATACATTAGCTGAAGCAACTAAGAATGGGTGGATTTGGCAAGTCCCATTGTCCTACAGATTTGGTTCTGGATATTTGTACTCTAGTAAATTTACAAGTGATGATGAGGCAAGAGATGATTTTTCTAAATGGATGATGGAAAATCACGGTGAACCAATGGATAGTGGTCGCATAATAAAATTTGATACTGGGTATTTCAATCAGTCTTGGTCTGGTAATTGTCTATCGGTTGGGTTGTCCAGTGGATTTGTGGAACCACTAGAGGCAACCGCAATTCATATTGCAGTTGTACAGACATTTTCTTTTATCTCCCATTATTCACTAAATGGAGTAATGGAGCATTCTAGAAAAACTTATAACAAACATATTTCAAGTCTATATGAGGAAATCTTGCAATTTATTAGATTTCACTATTTCACTAGAAGAACTGATTCTGATTTCTGGAAGTATATGGAGGAGACAACTCCAGAATGGATTTTTGAACTCGCTGATAAGTGCAAAGAATCATTTATGATTCAAAATGATATTGAATATTTAAGTCCATCTGAAACTATGAATCTTTATAGTTGGTCTGCAATATCACGGGGATTAGGTCTATTCAATAAAAAATCAATTATAGATTTCTTGTCTGATAGAAATTTATACAACCAGTCTTTGGATGATTATGTCAAACTAGTGTCTGAAAAGAAACTTGCACAAAAAACTGCAATTGATCATAAGACTTATATTGATGATATTTTGAAATAAATATTTAAAAGGATATTTTTTATGTCCATAGAAAATCTTCCAGAAGAACCAGAAGAAATTGTAGATATTGCTGCAAAGGCAGGATATCTGAAGGTAGAAACAGATATTGGCGTCATTAAACTAAATTCTCATAATCAAATTGAAGTTCAACCCAAAGGAACTCCATTCGGTGCAAAGGTAAAGGTGGAAGAGAATGGAAACATCACACCAACACTTACCTTTGATACTAAGAAGATGAGAGAACCAAAAAAGAAAATAGATGCCAAACAAATGGTAGATGATGCTCTGGAGGACTTTTTAGATGAGCAAGTTT
>Ga0315909_10001957_pt1 | contig 27035 bp, 39 predicted proteins | sample LakEriMetagenome_11_FD_203527 | JGI IMG/M metagenome (GOLD analysis project Ga0315909, IMG submission 203527) | Freshwater fungal communities from buoy surface, Lake Erie, Ohio, United States - Buoy 2 MA125 | ecosystem: Environmental > Aquatic > Freshwater > Lake | place: USA: Lake Erie, Ohio...
TCTAGACTGCACGAGCGTGAATCTAGAATCTCGACCCCCCTCCCTGGAAGGCTACCTCTTCGCACGACGAGCCGCTCGGTTCAACGGCTGGGCACTTGCAGGCTGACTGGCGAACTTCTGGATGAAGGGGACCCACAGGTCAGCGAAGATCTTGTCCGCGTCGTACTGCTGAGCCCAGGCGACGATGGCTGCTCGGTCCACCTTCCCTGCCTTCGTCTCCTGATAGTTCTGCTCCAGCGCCTGGGTGATGCCGTCGACTGATGGCACACGCCAGAAGGCGCACTGGTACTCATCCCAGTCGTCCTGCCCATCGACGATCTTCCCGTGTGGTCCACAGAGTTCTGGCTGTGCTGATCCGTCTCCCACGATCACTGGAGTGCCGCACGCCTGGGACTCGACCGTAGGCACTCCGAACCCTTCCCCGTAGCTCGCAGCCAGGAGGACATCCGCGGCAGAGTAGATCGCAGCGAGTGTCTCGTTCGGGATGCCGTTGCGGAAGGCGTTGGGTTCTGGGTAGCGGACACGCTGCTGGTCAGCGCCGATCAGCTTCAGGAACCTGGGGAGGTTCATCCCCTCGCTCAGTCCTAGTGGCTCGGTGTGGAGGAGGAGGTACATCTCAGGGTGATCCTTCGCCACGTTCCACCACGCCTGGAGATTCTGTGCGAACGCCTTCCTGATAGGTAGCCTGCCTCGGTTCGCCGCCACCATCAGGCTGAGGTGGGCGTCTTCAGGGATGCCGAGGTCCTTACGGATGCCGCGCCCCTTGTCGTTGAAGACCATCGTCTCGATGGCGTGCGGGATGTAGGTGACTCGATCGCGTGAGAGTCCAGCCTTCAGCATCTCCCGCTCACCGTGTCTGCTCATCGCGATGGCGTGTCGGTCGTGCTGCTTCAGGAACTCGATGGATGCTGGTGTTGCAGGCGTATGGTCGATCGGAGCCCAGACCGCAGTCTTCAATCCGCCGAACTCATTAGACCAGGGCAGGATCGCCCAGGCGTCGAAGAGGATGATCCCGATCCCATCAGGTCCAGCCCACTGCTTCATCTGCTGCGGAGCCGCGTCGCCTGAATACTTGAGCAGTCCCTCTGGGAAGATCGGATGACCACTGGCGCAGTTCATCGCCACTGCTGCTCCGTGATTCGAGATGACCGCAGGCTCGTGTCCTGACTTCACCAGTCGGTGCACAACCTGAGCACACTGCTGACCGTAGCCACTTGGGACGTGACAGGAGTTGCTGTAGAACGAGACGCGCATCTTGATGTCCTCCTACTTCTTGTGCCTGGTCAGGCGACCGTGGCACGTTCTGCATAGTACCCGAAGTCTGTGCTCTGGAGCCAGTAGCGGACCGCCCTGACTGACTGGATCAAGGTGGTCGACCGTCAGGTCAGCAGTCGTTCCGCAGACCTCACACCAGCCACGCTTCGATCGAAGCTGCGAGCTGAGCTTCTTCCAGGCTGGGTCGAGGTAGGGGTTCTCCTTCCCTGACTTCCAGCGTGCCTGTGCTGCGCGCTTGTGTGTCTGGCATCTGTTGTCCTGGCTAAGTGCCCCGCAGTCGATGCAGGGCTTCAGGACGCTCACGCCTTCGGGAACTCGGGGAGGCTCAGGTATGGGGCGAGCACTCGTGCTAGATGCTCCACCGTTCTCTCCTCCGCGTTCTCCAGTTGTGGACTGATGACAGCCCAGGCGATCTTCCCTAGTGGCTCCTCGAGTGACTCAGTGACCTGGGCGTATCGAGCGAAGGCTAGGTGCAGAAGTTCGTGTGTTAGGACCAGGCGCTGCTTCTCTGGAGTCTGGCGCCAGAAGTCGTGACTGACGCGAAGGTCAGCAGTTGGTGCCTGGCTGTGGGCGTCGATGTCAGCCCAGGAGTCGACGTCTGATGCGTCCTCGATGACGTTGACTTCCCAGTCAGGGAGTCCGAGGGCAGACTGCGACTCTTCGATCCAGCCCTTCAGTTCTTCCCACTTGGTCAGCTTCTTCACGTCGTCCTCCTGGTCCTCGAGTTGTAGCTCCCACTGGCGGGAGGACACCACCAGTGGGAGGGGAGGCTCGGGCGAACCCGAGCGCCTGGATAGTCTACGCGCCCACCTTGTAGCTGTTCGTGCCACACGTCACCCTGAAGACCATCCCGTTCACTTCCTGGAGCCTGTCGTCCACAGCCCCCACGAGCCCACAGATCCTGCACTCCACAGCCCAGTCGTCAGAGACAGCCAGCGTGTCGAACGCGTAGGGATACTTCTCCCGAGCCTCCTCCTCGTCCAGGCTGTGTTCGATCATCGCGACCTGTCCGTTCGTGAGTTCGTTCTGCCACCAGTCCGTCAGGCGATGACCCAGTGCTCCTTCTGCCAGGGCTCTCGCGTGGTTCTGGGCGTTGATGCGCCAGTTGTCCCGATAGGCTGCGAGCGCACCAGGGACTGGTCCTGGCTTCTTCGCCTTTCTGCTGACGTTCGGGGATGTGCTGTGGGCGTATAGCGTGACCTCCCTCCAGGCGTCTGGTGCTGGTTCACCGAATCTCCTGATGAACCGCTCCTCGATCCCCTCTGGGACGCGACGCTCCTCGGAGACGTAGGCATAGGCACTTCGTCGACTGATGCCTAGATCCTCTGCGAGCTTCTCGATCTGCACTCGTGGTGCGAATCCTGGGTATGCCTGACGAGCTGTGATCTTGATCCAGTCGCCGCTGATTGAGCGTACCTTCTCCACTTGTCCTCCTCTGCTATCAGGGACGCATCTGCTCCCACTCGGTGATTATGACCTCAGTCACGCCGATGTGCAACCCGCGCAGGGCTGCGAAGGCGTGAGGTGATAGGTCGATGCTTCTGCTCCTCGCAGTCCAGGTCTTCTTCAGGTCAGCCCTGCACCTGGAGCAGCGATCGACGACCAGGACATACACGCAGCGTGTCTTGTCATCAGCTCGGCAGACCTTGATCTGGTACGGATCATCGCCCCACTTGAAGGTCCCGACTGCTGCGTAGAACTTCCAGCCTGCCCTCGTGTACCAGGTCGACTGCGTTCCGTTCGGATGGTATGTCGCGTTGTACCAGGACGCGATCCCACGCGTCGGGATTCCGTGTGGCGTCCTAACTGGGACACTTGGGTGCACTGCCAGCATCAGCGCCAGCAGGAGGGCTGTCACTCAGACGTCTCCGCTAGGTACCAGACGACGGAGATGATGACCAGCATCAGGATGATCCCAGTCACTCTTCGACCTCGGTGTCTCCGAAGAAGTCCACGAACTCCTCGAAGTCGAACACGATGAGTGCGCGACGCTTGGTCCCAGCACCTGGAGAATCTCCCAGGACAACTGCGCGGAGCTTCTCGTATCGGAACGGGACCTTCCGCAGCCATCCGTCGATGCGCTCAGGGTATGAACCGCCCACCTTGCACTGCACGTCGTAGACGCCAGTCGCCACGTCTGTGGGTCCACCAGCCCAGCCGATCCTCCGACCGTTGAGCTTCGCAGCGACCTCACGCTCGAAGGCGTTCCCTCGGTTGCGTGCGTTCTTCCCGCGTCGACTCTTCGCTGGGTCGATCATCTTCTGGATCGCCTGGTCCTTGAAGTGCCCCATCAGCGCAGCCTCGCCAGGATCGCAGTCCCACCGTCGCTCAGAGTGAACCTTGACTCCTGGAGCTCCATCACGCCGAACTTGATCAGGTCAGCGTTCGTCTTACGGTTCCCGATCCCCTCGTACAGGAAGAACCAGCCGTCTGGGGCGATGGCGTCCGCGTAGCGTTGGCTAAGGATGCACCAGGGTCGACCAGGTACTCCTGGCTCCTCGCACCAGGCGTCAGCGCCATCCTGGACTGCGACCACCTTGTCGTCGAGGAACGGAGCAGCACGCTCGATGCGACTCACTTGACGCAGCTCCTGTGGAACCAGGCGAACCTCGTGTTCCGCTTGTTGGCGTTGAAGGTGATGACCTTCACGCGCCAGGATTCCTTCAGCGTGTTCAGGACGCCTTCGCATCCAGCGCAGGACGTCACAGTGAAGACTGGCTCCTTCCGCGGACCGCCTCGTTGTGCCTTGACTGCTGCCACTAGATGACCCTCCAGATCCAGATCACTGTCGCCAGACCGACGACTGCGTAGATGGTACCCGCCGCAGCGTTCCCGCGTCTAGCAGCTTCTGGAAGGCTGACAACGACCAGGAAGACCAGGGTCGAGTGCAGCATCATCAGCACCACCCCGATGGCATCGAAGGCGCTCATCCCCGCACCTGGTTCACCAGGATCGAGAGTCGGTCATAGGCTGACTCGACTGCATCCTCTGGCGACGTGCCCTTGAAGTTCAACTCGCCACCCATCGTGTCAACGATGACCAGGACATACCCTTCGGTCGTTCGTAGCAGTGCGTCGAAGTGGTAGCCCAACTGGTCAGCGAGAACCTGTAGCTCCTGGAACCTCATCGTGTCTCCTCCATCGTCTCGGTGATGATCCGATACGTCTCCTCTGGCGTCTGCTCAGAGGTGTCCACACTAATGTCGAACGACGCGTCTGTCCAGCCCAGCTCGGTGATGTCCCTGGTCCCCAGGAGCTGACCACCGACACGCTGACGTCGGACCTCCTGGTTCGCGAACAGCCTGACCACGAAGATCGAAGGATCGACGGATCGGAGATAGATGATCTCCGAAGGTAGGCGAACGTCATCGACGACCACCGACAGTCCGTGGCTCTTGATCTCGTCATAGGCGTGCTCCCAGATTCTCATCCACCAGTTCCTGTCGATCTCCCGCATCTTCGCTCCGACCTCCTGGAAGATCTCCCTCCCAGTCAGCCATCGAGCTCCGCTGTAGGTCAGCACCTCGTGTCCTTCGTTCTTCTTGAGCCCTGGATACGCCATCCAGGTCACGCTCTTCACCGCGTCAGCGATCCCGTGTCTGGCATAGCCTCGATGTTCCGCGAACATCTCAGCGATGGTGCTCTTCCCTGAGCCCTGTGGTCCGATGAGTGCGATGCTCCTGCTCATTGTCCGCTCCTTCCGATGAAGTCCTCGACTGGCGTCATCTCCGAGGCAGGCATCGCCACTCGATGCCGCTGAGAGAACTGACGATCAACTGCGTCTCGGAGGAACCTCTCCTTCGAGCAGACACCGTGTACGCGATACACGACGCCTTCCTCGTCTGGGTGCGTCCTATCTCCGAGAAGCTGGACCAGGACCGCTCCTGGTGCCTTGAAGTGGTCCCGACTGTTGAAGATCAGCCAGGACGTGACCGTGGTCTTGACGTCGAAGTTGTACCCGTGAGCTGCAAGATCAGCTCCACCGTCGCCCGAGCCCTTGATGCTCCAGTCCAGGTCCTGCTCCCAGTCAAGGTCCAGGGCGATCGCCGCAGCGATCTCACCCAGTCTTCCCATCAAGTCCACCGTCAGAGAGTCGCTGTTCTGGTCGTACCAGAGATCAGTCGCATCGACTGCCTGCTTGTGGCTCTGCTTCGCCTGAACCCAGGCTCGAGTCTGTTCAATCTGCTCTCGTGTGAGAACGACGTCCTGACTCACTTCACCCTCCCGAAGATCACATCTCCGACAGAAGTCATCCCTCCTGTTTTAGATAGAGTGTCTGTCTCTTTCTCTCTCTCTATGTCCTTCTCTTTCTCGGTACGGCTCAGAACGGTACTGGGACGCCGAGATAGCGTTGCACGCCACCTGGCAGTGCGCTCAGAACTGGTCGGGTCGATCTGATGCTTCGACCAGGAGACGACGACGAGTCGACCATCTTCCACAGCCAACAGCCCCGCATCGACGAGGACCTTGATCTGCTTGTGCAGCTTCTCTGGCAGCAGCGCCTTGAGATGCTCGACGCTCCCGAACGACCCGCCTGGTCGCTGACGCTTCGCCCTGGTGAGGACCTTGATCCACACCAACTGTGCCTCGTAAGGCAGGAGGGCGATGCGCTCGTCCTCATCCCATCCGACGCTGAGCTTGATCCACGCTCCCTGTGACATTGTGTCCTCCTTGTGTTGGCGGGGAGGCGACTATCTCAGCCGCCTCCCCTGGTTGATTAGAACGGAAGGTCCTCCAGGTTGTCCTCAGGCACCAGCTTCGGCTTCGGAGCCTCGACTGGGTTCGCAGCCTGGAACGCCCTGCTCGGCTTGTCCTTGCACCACGATCCGTCCGCTGTCTTGTGAGATGCAGCCCAGAACGGCTGGTACTCACGCCCTGTGGTCTTACTGACGCCGCCTGGCTTCAGCTTGAACTCCTCACCGTGACTGCACGTCCCCCCTGCTGTCGTCTCAGCGAAGATCATCGCAGCCTTCACAGCGAGAGCCTCGTCCTCTGAGATCGTCCCAGACCCCACCGTAGAATCGACGGAGATGGGTCCAGGAGCCACGGAGAGACGCGGAACACGCCCAAGTGGTACTGGGACACTCCCCACGCCCTTCTCGGGGCTGTAGAGGCTACGCCCGACACCGACCTGTGCTGCACAGCGACGGAGGGCGTCCGAAGCTGCGCTCTTCAGGGGCTCGTCATCCTGGGCGGAGTTGGGGTATCCGAAGTCCTGGTGGATCGTGGTCTTCCCATCGACAACGATCGCCAGTGAACCGTGGACCACTCCACGAACTGGATCTGCCACCTTCACCTCGAACTGCCAACCAGCGAGACCGAGGACGTCATCGAGACGCTGGGCGACCGCCCTGGCGTCTGCATAGGTGAACGTCATCCCAGCTCGACCAGGTCGATGCTTGAGGTCCTTCTCCTCGAAGGGTGCCGATAGTGCTGCTGCGATCTTCTCGCTCATAGGTCTGTCTCCTCCTTGAACTTGAACACACGCGCCCCAGGAACTTCCCGAGTGTTCGCGTCGATAATCTCCTGGGGCACCTTCGCTGCTTCAGCGACTGCCTTCCAGTCTGTCTTCGCTGAGCCCTTGTTCGTCCTCCAGGTTGCGCGCCAACCTTGTCCGATGATTCCCTGCTTCTCACCGATCGCCTCCTTCAGGCTGATCGCCAGGTTCTGAAGTTCCTGGTCCAGCAGCTTCGATTCGTAGAGCTTCTCCGAATACAGGGACGCGACTCGGTCGAGTCCAGGATTCGAGTCAGCCCAGTCTTCAGACTCCTGCTTGAACACCCACGCTAGGGCGTCGCTGTCTTCGCCCTGCACTGGTGGTGGAGTCTGTGTAGCGAGTGCATCGCGGAACTCCACAGCCTTCCGATACAGCTCGGTCTGATACGCCAGGACCGCCTCGACGCGCTCGATGCGGAAGACCAGACCACCCAGGAGCACTGCGACGTCGACCCAGGGCGCACCTGTGACGAACATCTGCCACTGAACCTGAGCGACGACCTCTGGTGGAACTGGGTGCAGACTCCATCGAGGTGAAGTTGAGGTCTTGATCTCGACGAGACCATCCTCACCGACGATGGTCCGATCCAGGGATGCCATCGCCCAGGGGATGTCCTTGATGCGGACGATGCCGTTCGACCGCTTCAACTTCCGACCTGTCTCCATCTCATAGAACTCCGCGACTGTCGCCTCCAGGAGAAGACCGCGGATCGCTGCTGCGCCCACAGGCTCTGGCTCATACTTCCCGAGCTTCTCCGCCCAGAGCTGGAACGGTGTCTTGTATGGATTGACACCAGCGATGACCGACACGTCGGTCGCAGTGATGCCATCCTTCCGCAGGGCGTGCCACTCTGGCGACCTCTGCTCTGCCTTGATGAACTCGAACTGCTTGGTCACTTTCGTCCTCCTCTGTCTTTCTTCGCCCAGCCTTCGCCCTTGTAGACGACGGCTGGTGCGCTTATCACGCGGAGCATCCAGCATCCGCACTTCTCACATCGTGGCGTCAGTGGCGCATCCATCGTCTGGATTCGCTCATCGACCACCTTGCACACTGGGCACTGGTACTGGTACACAGGGCTCATCCGAAGAACCCAGCAGCACCAACCAACCAGACACAGAGCACGACGTAGGCGACCGCTCCGACCACTCCGATCAGAACCAGGTCTCCGACTGTGACCTCGTCTCCGTCGTATCGGAAGACGACGAAGCGTCGACGCTTCTGGATGAGCTTGGGTCGATGTGATCGACCGATCTGTCCGTGTCTCACTTGATGACCTCCTCTCTTGCTTCTGCCTTCAGTGTGATCTCGAGTTCGTTGTCGCAACCGATCACGAGATCGGCATAGCGTTCGTAGTCGTATGGTCCGACCTCCTTGTTGTAGCGTCCTCGATAGCCCTGTCCGCAGCGCGCACAGCTCGCTGCGATGAACCCAGGGGTGAACACGAACTCATCCCCGAACTCGTGCCGCTGGGCATTGAGCATCTTGATCCGATTGAACCAGAAGAGCCACGCCTGCGACTTGCTCACTTGATGACCTCCTTCACGCACTTCGCGCAGATCCTGGTGTAGATGTTCGAGTTGTCCTTCGCTACTCGGACAACCTTCCCGCAGTTCCAGCAGTTCGCCTTCATCAGCGCACCGCCTTCGCGCAGGACATCACCTTGCAGTCGCCCATCCCCTCTTCGACCGTCATCGAGCCCTCGGAGATCTGATCCGAGTAGAAGTCAGCGACTGCATCCTGGGCGCTGTTGTAGAACCCGAAGGTCACGCGATTCTTCTTGAGAAGATCCGCGCAGCCAACTGCGTGGAGCTCGAACCCCTGGGCTCCGTTCTTCTGCTCTGCTGCCTCGAACTTGTACATCCTGGTCCTCCTTATCGGTCCAGCCGAGTGGCTGATGTCCTGCCCGATAGGGGCAGTCTATAGCCCCCCTGTGACGGTTGTCAAGCGTCCCTCTACGGGAGTCCTGGAGCCTATTCGTAGTCCTCTGGATTCAGGGTCGAATCGACCACCAGGTGGAGGCAGATGCGGCAGATCCCCCGACCCTCGACCACCCCTAGACCAGCGCCCAGGGGGATGACCACCTCCTGGAACATCCAGATCCTGGTCTGGATGCCACAGCCGTCACAGGTGCCGAAGGGTCGGGGTAGCTGCTCGATCATCGGAGCCTGATCAGGTACTCAGCCGAGACCTCACCGTCTCCGTCGAAGAACATCAGCCACTGACCTGGTTCGCCTGAGGCTCCGACGACCTCCTGGGCGAATCGGTTCGAGGACTCCAGGCTCGGGCTGCACCAGGTTGTGATCTTCCCGTCAGCTAGGACCAGGCGAGCTGGTTGATGCCAGTGCCCGAACCACAGATAGGAGAACTCAGCGACCGACAGGCGCCATCCTGACGCCTTCTTCGCCACGCCGTACCAGGGCATCCCGAGTCCACCGCGGAACTGGTCACCGTGGACGATCATCCCCAACTTCCCACCAGGGAGGTCGAACGTGTCGTACCAGTGGCGACCACCAACGGTCAGGCTCTCCTTCCACTTGATGCGCTTCTCCCCAGCCACGAGCTGTCGGGAGATGTTCATCAGGATCGCGTCGCTATTCGACTCAGGCGAGTGGTCGGAGAACCGACCCAGGCGCCCGTGATTCCCGATCGCACCGTAGACCTCGACTTCTGGGAAGAGCGCAGCCATCGCCCTGACGAACTGCGCCAGGATCTCTGCACCCTTGAAGATCTGAACGTAGAGACCGCCTGCCTCCACTTCGTATGCCTGACCAGGGAAGATGTTCCCGTCAGACTCGACCAGGTCCCCTGTCAGGAGGATCTTGACGGTGTCGACTGGGTGGTCCTTCCGCTGGATCTCGACCACGCGCTTCACCTTTTCAGCCAGGAGTCCGATGCGCTTCGCCGCGACGTCGATGTCGTAGTCCGCGCTCTTCTTCCCCAACTGCCAGTCGCTGAGCTGCACCAGGGCGACCTCTCGGCGCCCCTTCCGCTTGTCGACCTTCGGTGCTGGGACGGCTGGGATCTTCATCCCAAGAGCTGCGTCCTTCGCCGCTCGATACACCGCCTCGACTAGTTCCTCGGTCTGCCGCTCACGCTTCGCCAGGGCTCGAAGAGCCCGACCGTGTGCAGCCTTCAACTCAGCCAGTTCGTCTGCTGTCTTGAACTCATCCAGGTGCTCAGACATTATCTTGTCCTCCACAGCGGCAGTCGCCGCGTCTGTGGCGTGAGATCGAGAACGCACGCCAGGTCTGACCGCGCACACCGACCCAGCGTTCGATCGCCTTCGAGGTGATAGCGGGTGAGGCGAGTGCCTCGTCAAGAGCAGCTCGATCCTCAGCCGTGAGGTCGAGCAGCGTGTTCGTGCAGGATGGTCCCTTCGCCAACTGGAGCGAGTGGAACTCCTGGAGCTTGTCCTTCATACCTGTCCTCCCATTGTGGTACAGATTGTCTGCACCTAACGAGACAGGCTAGTGGATAGGTTTCAGTCTGTCTAGATGGAAGATGTGGAGATCTTGGTGCGATAGACCGCAGCTTCGACTGCGTTCCCGATCGCCTCCTCGTCGAGCGTGATGCCACGCTTCGCGCACTCGGCACGAACCAGGGCGATCGCCGCCTGCTTCTTCTCCTCGCCTGCCTTACTCGACAGGGTCTGGTTCACAGCAGCGACAGTCGCCGCTGCGATCTTCTCGACCATCGCGTAGTGCTCCGCAGCCATCCTGGTCTTGAGATAGTTGATCACGCTGTTCGCGATCCAGCCCAGGGCTCCGATCGCCACTGGCACGAGTGCCACGATGAGTGCGTTGATGATGTCGCTGTAGAACTGGTCCATCTCTCTCCTACTTTCTGATCAGAATCATCGCAGGCGGGGTTGGGAACCCAGCCGCGCCCTTCGAGTCTCGGAGGGTCTTCACCTCAGCAGGCGTGGCTGACCGTCCTGGTCTGCCTTCCTGCATCGTTGGGCAACCATACACCCAGCCTTCTCCCTGCCAGACGAGGACGACGTAGTGACCGTAGGTCGCGAGTGGCTGCTTCTTCCAGTAGTCCCTCTGCCACTTAGATCGAAGGTGGTCGGGGACGACCTTCTGACTCGCCTGGATGTTGAGGATGAGTGCCGAGCCGTTCTTGACTTGATTCGATACTTCGCTCCAGTCGTAGGCGACTCGAGCGTTGAATCCCAAGATCTTCGCCGCTGCGACGAGCTCCTTCGCTGACGTGCCCTCAGCTCCTGTCGGTGTGTCTCGTCGACCAGCCTGCTCGCACGCCTTGTGTGCCTGCTTGGTCGAGGTCGGGACGCCCAGGTATGTGGCACAGGTCGCCAGGGATGCTGGTCCGCAGTCATCCATCGCCTTGACTCCCAGGCGCTCAGCGAGTCCGAGCTGCGATCGGATGATGAGGGTCACTTCTGTCCTTGAATCCAGGCGAGAAGACCACCCAGTCCAGACACGCCCAAGAGCCCGATGATCAACTTCGCCAACTTGAGCGCACCCCTGGACTCTGCCAGGTCGACCTTGATCTCAGTCAGGTCACGCTCGATGCGATCGAGGCGCTTCAGGATCTCCGTGTTCTGGCTCGTGCGTGGACTCACAGTTCAGGCTCCGTTGGCTCAGGCAGCGGTTCTAGCTGCGGTTCGTCAATCATAGTCGCCGTGCCATCAACAATCTCAGGCTGAGATGGTGGTGCGAATACGCCGTCAGTATAGGTGCCGCCAATCCACACGCTTGTGCCGTCCTCTACCTCAATGATGGCAACCGCGCCGAACAGCGCGGAATAGTCGCGCAGGAACTGCGCCTGCTGCGCTGGGTTGAGCGCACCGCTGATGACTTGCACCACGATGCTGTCTGCGTTGATAAAGGCGTAGCGCATCATCAGGCTACATACGCAATGATGACAAAGCCGTTGCCACCGTTGCCTCCATTGCCGCCGATTGCCGTGCCGCTTGAGCCAGTTGTAGTTGCGGTGCCGCCGAACCTTGCAGGACCACCACCCCCACCGCCTGAGCCACTATTCGCCGCTGCGTTGCCACCATCGCCGCCCTTGATGTAAACATTGACGGCTGGAGCGAGCCGCCCGAAGGCGGCTGCGCCGCCGCCGCCGCCAGCGCCAGCCTGGGCGCTCCCTGCTGAGTAGGATGTCGCGGTGCCTGATGGAAGGCTTGTACCCGTATACGCGAAAGTGCCACTGTTATCAACACGAACGAGCCCAGAGCGTCCGCCCTCTCCTGCGATGAATCCAGAAGTGCCACCGTTTCCTCCAAGCACCCTCACGCCAGCATTATTTACAGCGCCTCCAGCGATGATTGAGGTGCCGCTTGCAGTTCCAGTTGTTCCGAGGGATGACTGACCTGCGCTGCCGTTGCCGCCCGCTAGGGGATAGAAGTTCTGGTATGGCATAGACGAGAAGCTATTCTGCTGCCAATACGAGTTTGTCTGGAAAGTAGTTGCTGTATTTGTTGGTGCAAGGGTAGTCAACACATAGTCACCAAAAGGCACGGTGCTTGTGACCGTGCCAACGGTGCCGCTTGCTGCGGTGGTACAACTGAGATACGCACCGAAAGTGGTTGCGCCCCCAGCAGAAGGCAATGTAGGTGCCGTTGTGACAATGCCGCCAGCGGCTGTGCCAGCCTTCGTAGCAGTTCCGCCAATGCCGCCATTTCCGCCAGCCCCAACGCCAACAGAGATTGACGTCTGGTCACCGATATAAACATTTCTGATGAATCCGTACACGCCAGGCGCTCCGCCGAAACTTGACTCACCAGATTCTGTAGTTGTGGCTATGGTTGCAGTGCCGCCCCTGCCGCCACTCCCGCCTGATAATCCAATGACCGCGACTAGATAATCAACGCCAGTTGGTCTTGTCCAAGTTGTGCTGCTTGTAAAGGTTTCCGTGACGAGGAAGGATGAAGCGCCGCCGCCGCCGCCAGCGGTTGAAGTTTGCAGCAGGAGGCTGTTGATGTTCACCTTGACGCCGCTCGTGACCGCTGCTGTCGTCGTGAGTGTGAAGGCGAGGTCCAGGTACTGAGCCGCTGCATCAACGATGGCTGTGCCGCTCGTCGTGAACCCACTGATCGACGTCCAGGTGGTGTTGTCAGCTACAGTTCCGACGGTGTAGGAACTCAGGCTCGTGCCAGTTGAGTCGTAGTAGGTCGCTGTCAGCGACATCGTGAACTGGCTGGTCGAGCTATATGTTCCAACCTTCGTCAGTGACGCCAGAGCCTTCTGTCGGAGGTTGAAGTTGGTGTCGTTGAGCAGATAGGACCTTGTCGTCAAGGTGATCGAATCTGAGGCAGAACCAGCCGTTGGGTTGATCTGAGCAGCCCAAGTCTGAGTCGTGCTGTCGAACACTGTCGTCACAGTCATCCTGCCGTCGCTCAGGTCCTCGACTGACCAGTATGGCAGTGGGTTGTCGTTGTCAACGACAGGAGAGGCAGGATCAGGAGGGGTGATGTTGAAGCTCGGATTCGGCAGGGCATAGAGCGCCTGATTCCTGGCTGCGATTCCTAGAGGAGACGCCCCGAAGTCAGTATCCGACGAGACGATGGCGTTCCCCTGGTCATCGAACAGTCCGCCGATGTTCCCTGAGACGAATCCAGTATCCGATCCGATGCGTGGCATCCTCAGCCTCCTCCGCGCTTCACGATGTCGAGTAGGTTGTTCGGGGACCTACGGTTGAAGGTGATAGTGATGATCTGGTTGAACGATCCAGGCTCGAGTCCCCAGTCTACCTGTTCGACCCTATAGATCCCGTTCAAGCCCAGCTCACTGCACACCACAGAGACCCACATACCAGGCTCCCATCGTGGCTGCAAGGCGAAGGTCGACGCGCCTGTCTGGTAATACCCAGCCGAGAAGCCGTTCGAGTTGTGTGCTGCATCTCCTGCTCCACGCAGCGTGAAGGTACCTGTCAGCAGTGGCTTGTGTCGCTCCAGGAAGTAGGACTTCGACGCTCGAGAGACCTGGTTCGCAGCGTTCGTCGCTGCCGTTGGGAAGTCAACGACGTCATCGAAGATCGGGGCGTTCTTCCTGGCTGTATAGCCAGCCTCCGTGTAGCTGATGACCTTCGTCACGCCAGCGCCGCTCTGTGCACTGATCTGGAAGAGCGCCTGCTTCGTGGTCTGATGGTCATAGTTGAGCGCCAGGCTGTACGGATAGATCGTTGCAGCAGCAGTTGTCGTGTCTGGATTCGCAGTTCCAGTCGTGATGATCTTATACGGAGCGTCAGCATAGGTCGGGATCGCCGTCGGGTCGACGAGCTTATAGTTCAGCCGTCGGTTGAGGTCGATGTAGTAGCGTCTCTCCTTCGAGTCCTGACCGCCGTATGTCTCGACCACTGCATCGAGGAACGAGCGAAGCGAACCCGCTGGGATCGCCACTCCAGACGAGGAGGAGGCGTTGGCTGCACTGGCGATCTTGGTCGTGGTATTTGTCGACAATAGTCTCTGCACTGGATAGACCCTGCTCTTGTAGCTGTGCACCGCTGCGAGCGCCTTCCTGACAGCATCGCCTTCATCCTCTCCACCGTTGATCGGGATGACTGTCTGCGAGCTACCACCAGTCGGAGTAATGGTGGCAATGCCGCGAATCTCGCCGCCACTGAAGGTCTGCGTGTTTGTCAACTTACTCGACATCACAACCTGCAACACCGTCGAACTCACACGCTTCACGTTCGTGCCAGTGAAGACGGTGTTGATCTGATTAGTCGCCTTGTCGGATGTAGCCGTCACTCCTCGAATCTCCACTGTGTTTCCGCTGCTGAGACCGTGGAAGGCGCCGCTCGTGATCTGAATCTGAACGACCTGTAGGCTCTTAGGAACGAGAGAGATCGAGGTGATAGTTCGCCAGTTGTCACCTGTCGCGTCGTTCCCTGCGTTCGAGTAGGTGAACGTGTCATCGGATGGAGTCGTTGCGACAGTGAAGGTTCCGTTGAAGGATGCGTTGTTGCCGCCGATGACGCTCTTGATGATGAGCTGCTGACCGACTGCATAGCCGTGGTCGCTGCTGGTCGTGACCGTCGTGACGTTAGAGACTCGTGAGAACGCACCCTCGCCCTCAGGTGAGCGAGCCTGTGCCTCCTTGCCGAAGACAACGAGCTTATCGAGGATGGCGTTCACCTCGTCTAGTGTGACGTCTGCTGTCGTGCCTTGTCCTGCCCCGTTCATCCTGGCGTTGATCGAGGCGACGGTTCCGATGAAGTAGAGGTCCGCATCCGTCGGTGTCGTCCCTGTGTCTTTCTTGTAGAGCCTGACCCGAGCCTGGTCTGGGATCAGTGCGAACCAGGGACCATCAGCAGGGGTGTCGTCCTGATTGACGCTGAACCCCATCTGGCTGCTCCCGCCGTCTCCGATCGAGGTCATCGCGATGGTGCTGAGTTCGACGTAGAGCGCAGCGTTCCTGGCTGTTCCCTGGGCATAGTTGATCAGTGGGTTCAGCAGATCCTGCGACGCCGCTGCTGTGGTGACAGTTCCAGATCCAGAAGATCCAGCCGCTGTGTAGGTGAAGGCTGAGCCAGATGTGACGGTGATCGCGTACATCCCGTTCATCGAGGTCCCCGCTGATCCAGTCATCGACTCGATCTGAACGTAGGCGCCAGAGGCTAGACCGTGAGGGGATGCAGTCGTGATCGTGACTGTGCTGCTCGTTCGACTGGCTGTCGCGATCTGGGGAAGATCAACCAGAAGCTGGAAGGGCGCCGTCGCCATCGACTACCTCGCCCCGTTGCGTGTGCCTGTCGCTGCGTTGACGCCTGCGCCGAACTTGTAGGCGAGCTCAGACTGCGCCTTCGTTCCGATCTCCAGCTTGATCGGAGTGACTGACGTGGTGGTCATACCAGCTCCGAAGTTAGGACCAGGCGTGCGGATCGGCATCCCGCCACCTGGGGCAGACGTCAACTGCCCAGTCTTGAACGTGCCCATCAGGTCGCCTTCGTTGATGATTCCGAGCGCCTTGAGTAGCCCGAACCCGTTCTCGAGCACCCAGTTGATGGCTTCGATGACCTGAGTGATTTTGTCGTAGATGAACTCCGTAGGCTTCGCCAGGAGCCAGAGAGCGCCAGAGATGCCGTTCGTGTCCTTCTCGCTGGTCCCTGTCAGGAGGTTCTTCAACTTGCTCAGGTTGTCGAACAGCGTCCCCGCCGCATCCCCGAAGTCTGTGAAGCTCGGCTCGAGCTGATCGTAGATCGGTGTCGCGATGTCGCCCAGGGCTGCGATCAGTCCGTCCTTCCCGAGGATCGCCTCGGTGACGGTTCCGATCCCAGTGGCGAGACCTTCGAGGAGTGGCTCGAGCTGCGGAAGGATCTCGTCCTTGAACCAGGTCAGGGCGTCGTTGACGCGTGGGAGGAACTTGTAGCCGAACGCCTCGAACTTCTCGTTGATTGCGATCTGTGTCGCCTCGAGCCTGACGGCTGTGGTGTTGGCGACTTCGTCAGCGATTCCAGCGTACTGACCGAGGATGATCTTGAGCGCAGCCATCCCCTTGATCTGTTCCTTCGTGGTCTTGGTGACCTTCTCAGTGCTCAACCATCCGTTCTTGTCCTTCTTGAGCTTTTCTTCAGTGACTCGGTTCACCTTCGTGAGGTCGATGCCGAGCGCCTTGAACGCCTTACTGTTCCCCTGGAACGCCTTCCCGACCATCGCCGTCGCTGACTCCAGGTCGATCCCCTTCGCCACTGCGAGGTCCTGGGCGACGCGCTGGATCTCGAGCGCCTTCGAGAAGTTGTTGGTGTATTGCGTCGCCGTCTCGATGCTCTTCCGAACATCGTCGTCCGTCATCCCCAGGCGTTCCCCTGCCTTGATTAGCGCCTCGATGGAGGCGAGGTTCTTCTCGTTCGCCAGACCACGCGCCCTGAGGGTCGCGATCATCCTGGTCTGTGCCTTCTCGTCCTCGATGGCGCCCTTGATCGACGCGATGGCTAGACCAGCGATGGCAGTCGCAGCCGCTGCGGCACCAGCGACGATCGCCTTGAACGCCATCCCAGCGAAGCTGCGGAGCCGTCCCATCGACTTCCCGATGGTGCCCAGCGCCTTACTGGCTGCGTCCTTCGCGATGACGGTGAAGACTGCTGCTGCTGATGCGCTGACCACTGATACCTCCTAGATCGTCTTCGCGACGCTCCTGAAGAACTGACCGACAGATCCTACAGCACCGCCCACCTGAGACCCTCTGCGGAACTTCAAGATCCGACCCTTGAAGACCTGGTTGTTGTAGAACTCCTCGAGCGTCTTGTAGAACGCATCGAGTGCGCGCTGCTCGTTCTCCTGTCGCTTGACTGTGTCGTTGACGAACGGACGCGCTCCCACTGGCTTCACCGTGAAGGTGCCGTTCTTGGTGCGTCGAGTGCCGCTGCGACCAGCCGTCACGAAGTATCGGTACCAGGGATTCTTGGTCGATCCTCGGCTCGAATACAGTGGACCGACGACTGCGCTCGGTCGGTTGTATCGTCCAGTCTTCGCCTTCACGCCGCGGATCAAGTTCCCTGTCTTACCCTTCGGAGCCGCAGCCTTGATGGGCTTCGAGTACGTCCGCGCAGCGTTGAGCGTGGCGAAGCTGAAGAGCCGCTTGTAGGCGGCAGGATTCGAGCCCTCCAGGAACCCGCGCTCGTAGGCGCGATAGTTCGCGTCGACTTCGATCCTGAAGTTCAGCCCAACATCAGACACGTCTGCTCTGCTCCTTCGGCTGTAGGTCACCCATCAGTTGAAGTGTACGCTGGAAGTCTCCAGCCTCCCACTCCAGCACTTCGTGTGGAGGGACGTGGAACTTCTCACCGATCAGGTGCGCTGCGATGTACGGGTGCGGCACCAGTGATCGACCCGCCGCCAGCCGCTGGGCGTCGAGTCTTATCGAGGGGGGAGTGCTGCTACTGCGTCGCTCCACTTCTGGATCGCATCGCTGAGCGCATCCATCGGAGCGTCCAGGACTGACGTCGCGAAGTTCCCATCTGCATCCAGGAAGTTGTGCTTGACGACGAGCTTCTCCAGGGCTGTGAGTGACCGCTCGGCACTTCCGCTCTGGAGTTCGATGAAGATCCTGGCTGGGATGCCGTCTGCCTTCATCGTGGCTGTCCAGCCCTCGAAGGGGCTGGACAGATTCACGTCGACCGTTCGGAACGTTGGCTTGTTCTGGCTCACCTTGTCCTCCTTCTAACTTCTCGAACTTATGGAAGAGCAGAGAGGTCGCTGTTGACCACAATGCGGAGGCTCTTCGCTGAGGCTGTGTCATAGACCAGAGTCCCTGTCACTGCCATCGTCGTGAGCCCGTCCTCAGCACCCGCCATCTGCTGGACTTCAGTCGGAACGACCGCGCACATAATGTGAGCCGAATACGTCCCGTCAGTCCAGGAGAGGCGGACATACTGAGGTGATGCGCTCTGGTACTTGTCGTACCAGCTCGACACTGCGGATGCAGTCGAGGAGACCGTCATCGACAGAGTCCCTGCGAAGGGTGCGCTCTCTGCGTGTGTCGAGAAGACTGCCGTCCCGTTCAGATAGGACTGGCGGGTGATCCCCGCGTTGAAGTCCAGGCTGAAGTCCAGGAGGTAGTCGTAGGCTGTCCCGTCTGCTGTGCCTGGGAAGGACGTGTGTGTGTAGCCCTTCCAGAGGCGACCAGCCAGGAACGGAGAGGTCGGAGTTCCGTCAGCCAGAGTCGCTGAGTTCTTCTGCACAGACTGGCAGAACAGATTCGCGCTCAGGTTGGTCAGACCGCTACGGTCAGCAGCGATCGTCATCGACTCGACCAGCGAGTATGGGAGAGCGTACTGCTGCACGCCATCCGTCGCGACCATCGTGTAGGACGTCGGGCTGTTTGCAGCCGTCATCGAGTAGTCGTAGTCCCACTCGTATGGCGCAGCCGTACCAGCAGGCGTGTCAGTGCGGGTCATCGACAACCAGATCGGAAGTTCTCCGATGCTGACTGCTGGAACCGTTGCGGAGATGGTTGGCTCGACGGAGACGATCGTCCCTGTCGATCCGATGAGTGGGTTCCTGAGCGCCACGCTGCGCTCTGCCCCGAGCTCGATCATCGTGCCGTTCGAGATGGCGCCCGTCGCAGTGACGAGCATCTTCCGACCACCGCTGGTCAGTGTTGGGATGGTTCCAGGCGTCGCCTCCTTGAAGGCGACGAGCTTCGAGAACAGTACGTTCCCCGCGGATGCTGCTGGCATTATTCGATCTCCTTGTCGTCTACTTCAGCGGCAGGCGCCGCACTCTTTACTGGGACAACCAGTCCCGCTTCAATGTACGCCCGAGCGAGGTCTGATGGCAGTGCCACTGGCGATCCGTCTGTGGGGACTCCACTGACGAACTGCCCGTCTGGCAGTGCCCCTGGAACCGCGACGACCAGGAGGTCGCCGCTCTCGGTGCTCTGGCTCATCTTACGCGCTCGCACTGATCGCCTCCACGACTGCCACCTCTACTGTGGCGCTGATGGTCAGATAGTCCTGGTCTGCCCAGGTGTCAGTCCCCATCGTCGTGCTCACGACACTCGCTTGAGCGACTGTCGCTGTGCCATCGAGTGTCACGCCGTCGATCAGCGAGTCCCTCAGCCAGGTGCGCCAGACCATCAGGTCTGCATACTTCCGAGCGAGGTCAGCCTGTGGCTGGATGTAGACGGTGACGTTGAGTGTCAGCGTGACTGTTCGAGCAGCCGCCCCGTATCCGATCGCGTCGTCCCCAGGGATGATGACGATGGCAGGAACGACCGCTAGGTTGTCTGGTGGGTACGGATGAACAGCTCGGAGCGTGTACCCAGTCGGTGCCGTTCGAGCTGATAGATGCGCTGCTAGACCAGCGATGATTGTGGCGTCGTTCACCGAGCGAGACCCTCACGTCGTCGATACGGCTCGAGGAGAATCGCAGCTTCTGGATGGAGTGCTCGAGTCTGTCGCAACAGACCGCCCAGCTCCTGTGAGCCGATCACCCCGAAGGGGGACGTCCTTGATGACCACACTGCACCAGCCTGGATCAGTGCCGCCTGCTTGACTGCGTTCGGTGCTCCACCTGGGAACCCGAACACACCCACAATCTTGACGCCTCGATACACGCCCTTCGGGAAGTTCCGAGGGTATGCAGTGGAGGCGTCGACTTCGGTGTATGGCTGACCGTCGAGTGCTGCGTTCGCTGGTGCTAGTACGAAGTCTGTCCCTGCCGTCCAGGTCGTCTCGTAGCTGCCGTCAGCGTTGTCGTCAGTCTGGAGTGTGGTGATACTGACGAGGTCATCAGTCAGCGTGTAGCTCCAGTCCTGGGCTGTGTAGTAGCGAGTCTCTGACGCAGTGCCGAATCCCTGCTTCCTGTCGGTGTAGAGGTCGATCAGGTTGTCGGTTGCATCGAGCACGCTCTGAAGTGCGACGTCGTCCGTCGAGTCGGTGATGCCGATCGCAGCCTTGAACTCTGAGAGCGTTGCGTAGGACACTAGATGCCTCCAGTCTGTAGGACGTAGATCTTCTGTTGAGATCCGTCCGATGATACACCGTAGATGTACGCGCCCTCTGGCAGGTAGATCGTGAACTCGTCGCCCTTCTGTACCAGGAACCCAGTCGAGGAGGTCACGTTCTCTGGTCCGACCAGGATGTCCTTCGAGTTGTTGTTGTCAGCGTGCAGATGTAGCTCTGATCCTCCAGCGTTCCCAACTGCCAGCAGCGTCGGGGTAGCGTTCACCTGGTACTGCCTGGAACTGATCACGCCGCCTGCCACTAGACCCCCTTCTCCCGCCCTCTGACGGGCTCTCGCTTGATAGTAGCCCTCTGGTACCTGGTCGCCACTATAGACCGCTCTACGGGGCTCCTGGGTGCCTCTCCGTCGATTTTACGCGGACCCCTACGGGCGAGGTCCTTGATCTTCTTGATGATCTCCACACTGCCTCCCACTAAGGCGAACGGGGTGCCGAGCCGAAGCTCGACACCCCGCCGCTCAACCTAGTGCCTAACGATTAGGCGACGTTGGCTGACTTGAAGCTCTTGACGGCTGCTGGGATCGCGAGACCCGTCGCGCCGCGGACTTCGATCTTGTAGCTCACGAGCCCGAGGTTCCACGCGAACTCGCGGGATGCCTCCACGCGGACGCCCCCCACGAGGACAGTCGTGATGCTCCCGAGATCGCCGAAGAGGATCGAGCCTGCCGTGTCGTCGGTGAGGTCGATCAACGCTGCGGAATACACAGGAGCGCCGAGGAGGCGATCAGGTGCGTTCGCATCGCCTGGTCGGAAGATCGGCTGACCAGCCGTATCAACGAGACCAGTCACAACGCCGAGCGTTGTGTCGTTCATCAACCAGCCTGCCTTAGGCGCCCGACGATAGGCTTGATTGACCGACGCTTTGAGCTTGGCTAGATCGGTGAAGTTGGGGTTCACCGTGGTGCCTGAACCAGTCACACCCGCAGCAGCCTGAGCCGCTACAGCCGTACCAGCGAAGGCGCCGTGAGCGACAGCCACTTCGGCTCCCGCCTTGTCAGCCACGAACATCGAGATGTCGAAGGCTGCGTCTTCCACGAGCTCTTCGGTGATCTGGAGGATCGTCGCGTACTTGATCGGGGTGAGGGACAGCGCGCTGAGCGTTCCGTCTGACTCGCCGATGGTTCCCGCTTCAGCAACTGAACCAGCCGTCCCGAGCGCCGTGACGCGTGGGAACTGGATGTTGTTGCCTGTGGATGCGCGCACAACGGTGACGATGTTCGCGTCCAGGAACGGATTGAACTGACCAGCGACCACGTTGACTCGATCCCCGATCGAGACTGGGTTGCCGAGACCAGTGCTTCGTGATACGTCTCGATACTCGAAGGTCTTCACGCCACCGTTGCGACCAAGAGCGCGAAGCTCCGCGATCTCATCGTTGACTTCTGCCTTCGGGGCGAGAACCTGAGCGAACTCAGCACGAGCTGCATCAGCGGCACTGCGTGCCTCTGCTGCGGACTTCTCGCTGCGGATCGCCTCGGCGATGACAGCAGCCTCGGCTGTAAGAGCCTCGAACTGTGCCTGCTTGTCGCCTTCAAGGGCGACGCCTGCTTCTGCCGCGTCAGCGACGATGCTCGTCGCCTGGGTCAGAAGATTTGCACGCTTCTCGTGCAGCTTCTTGATGTCTGCCATTTTTCAACTCCTTATCTTCTCTGTCTTGATTGACTGCCGACTCACTGGCGGGATGACGTGACGAGGGCGCACTTCTCAGTGGCGGGTCGTCAGCCTCGTGGCTAGATCGTCTCGTCCCTCAGCATAGCGAGGCGCAGTTGCGCCTGTGCGACTGTGGGATGCGTTGATCGGTTCCCGAAGTAGGCGTCCAGGACTGCACGCGCTCGATCGAGGGCGTCCTGTGGAGCGTCTGTCAACGGGAGACGGGAGGCTGCTGCGCGAAGACCTTCAGCGATGGCGACTAGTTCGCCGTCGACGACGTCCGCGAACCCGAGCTTGTAGGAGCCTCGGAGTTCAGGTGCATCAGCATCGTGGATGAGGAAGGCGCGACGAGCACGCTCGAAGTCTGGAGTCTCGCCATCGAATCCAGCCCACTCGAAGACACGAGCAGCCGCTGCGGCACCGTCCCAGTCACGCTCGACAATGTCGAGGTCGCGATCTGCACTGACGGTCCAGGTCTCACGCTGTTCGAGCTTCGCGCCGAGCTTGACGCGCACTGCGTCAAGGACCTCGGTCTGCTCTTCAGTCAGGGATCGTCCCTGCTTGATCGCCTCGACCGTATCGACGAGGGTGTCGCCGCTGACGCCGAGTCGGTCCTTCGCGACCTTACGGATCGCAGTGAGACCGAGGGTCGCTGGGTATGCAGGAGTCTGACCAGCAGATAGGACGCTCACCTCGAAGAGGTTGACTTCGCGCAGCGTGCGCTGATCACCTTCCCACTCGTCCCCGTTCTTCGGGATCGTGAACCCGAAGGACCAGCCCATCGACTGCGCCTCGTTGCGAACCTTCGACAGGACGCTAGCTGCGTCTGGATCTGATGGGTCCAGGAGGGCGTCTACGCGTAGACCGCGCTCATCCTCGACCAGGGACAGGCGTCCACTTGCAGTCGTTGCAAGTGCACGAGTCTCGTCGTGACCGAATAGCAGGGAGACGATCTTCTTCCCCTCCGCAGCTCGTGCGAGGGTGCGCTTGAAGGCGCCAGGGGCGATGATCTCAGTGAACGGGAGACCAGCAGATGGCGCTCCGAAGAGTGCCGCGTAGCCGCTGATCCGCTTCTGACCGTCTGCTGCGTCTTCGACTCGGTACTCACCGAGGGAGATGGATCGGGTCTCTAGTTCTTTCACGTCGAACCTCTCATCTACATCCGCGCTTGGTGCAAGTGCGCGATCTGCCCAAGATAGCACCTGGTCTGCTCCGTCTGGTTGTGTCGGATCGACTCCCCACAGGTATGCAGCGACTGCTCCTGGTCCTGGGAAGTCCTCGTTCTCTGGGTCGTTGTTGCGTGGCACGTTCTCCCAGTCGATTCGGTGTCGAAGAATCCAGGCACGCATCCGCGTGACCTTCTCGTCCTCGACTCGACCAGCAGCCAACTGACGAGCTTCTTCCACAGTCTGTGGCTGGAGCCCATCGCCTGCGTATCCGTTCCGTTCGTACTCGATGCCCTTCCTGGCGTTCTCTCGGATGTAGTCGGGAACGTCGAGCAGAACGCGCACCTGATCATCAGGAGACTCGTCATCGACCGTCAAGGCGATCGCCTCCTCTGGCGTGTATGCAGCGATCCCCATCCCCTGGGCTGCGTCTCGAGCCTCTGGGTCGTTGTCGACCAGGAACTCGATCTCGTCTCCGTACTCTTCCAGGAGCTTCGAGTATTTGTACGCCTTGAACGCCTCGTTGACGGCTGGGTTCGACTCACCGAAGTCCTGGAGGTGGATCTCTTCATACGGGACGAGGTTGTCGTTCAGCCATCGTTCCGTCTCAGCGAGTCGGTCGATGTTGCGTGCAGACACGATGATGACCTGGGCTCCGAAGTCGTTCGCCTGACTCTTCAGCCAGTCGATGAACGGCTGGTTCGGAGTGTCTCCGCTGGTCGTCAGCGTCCCGTCGATGTCAGTGATGATGTAGCTCACGACGGTGTCGTCTCGCTTGTTGTCGAACCGTCGAGGGTGCCGATGTTGAGTGGTTTCCAGAACTCATCGCCACCATCTACAGGTGGTCGATCTTCCAGTGCGCGCACTTCGTTCACCGACAGGAACCCGTTGTTCAGTGCCGTCGAGTAGGCGTTGTATCGTTCCTGTGTTGTCGCTCGAAGCAGACCTTCCATCGTGAACTTGATGAACGTGCGCTCTCCGATGATGAGTCGCTGGAGTCCAGCCTCGATGCGTGCGACCAGGCTCGTCAGTCCGAGGACCATCCACGCCTGACCGAGAACCTCAGCCGATGCGTATGACGTGTTCCCGCCTGGGTACTGAAGAAGCTGAAGTGGAACGCCGTAGATGCGAGCGATCGCCTCGACGCCGTAGTGCATCGTCTCGACCAACTGGAGGTCGCTGATCTTGATGCCGAGCTGCTGATAGTCCGCTCCACCTGTGAGCACTGCGACGCGCCACGCCTTCTCGATGCCCTCGTGACGTCGTGCGAATCCAGAGCGAAGAGCCTCTGCCTGATCTATCGTGAGTTCCCCTGGAACCTTGACGATGCCACCGACAGTGGTGCCGTTCTCGTAGAACTTCGCGCTGAACAGTTGCGTCGCGCTCGCCAGACCGAGCGTCACCTTGTGATGCTCGACTGGCGATAGCCCGCGCAGATTTTCGCCCGTTGCGAAGAGCTTGATGTGGATGATGGATTCGGTGCCCAGGGTTGTCGCGCCTTCGCGTGTCTCGATCTTGTAGATCGGTGCTCCGTCGTCGCCCATCTCGACGGTGACCTTCTGTGGGTTGAGGACTCGTGTCTCCACAACATCTCCAGATGGTGCGCGCAGTACCAGGATGAACGCGTTCCCGTCTAGGAGAAGTGACGAGACCATCCGATGCTTGAAGTCGAACGGTGTCTCGTTAGGGTTCGACGGCTGTGGATGATCCATCCAGCGTGGACGTGGTCGGAACGGTCGACGCGTTCCGTCGATGCGGATGTAGGTGTCCCAGGGCATTGACGCGATGGTGTCCGCGTACAGCTTGACGGCTGCATACACTGCGCCGATCGACGTCGCGTTCTCTTCGTTGATGTGCACTCCAGCCGTTGTCTTGTTCTCACCAGCGAACCACTGCCCACCGATTGTGCGCTTCTCTTCTGGAATAGAGCGTCCGAGGACGCGATCAAGGATTCCCACATTGTCTCCTTACAGCTCGACCCACTCGACCTTCGGCTTCGGCTTCGCCTCCACCATTAGGGACTTCACTCCCTGGAACGATACCACCGCAGCCACCGCAGCGTCGATCTTATCTGGCGAGGACTTGTAGCTCTTGCCGATGACGGTGCCGTACCTGGTGGTCCTGGTGTGCACGTTCCCGATGTGTCGCGCCAGGAGGGGATCGCCATCGTGCCTCAGTCCCTCACCTGTGGCGACTGCTGTGAAGAATCGGTCGCAGGCTGGTCCCATCCGTTCCAGTGTAGCTGTCGAGAAGATCGCGACCTTGTTCCCGTATCGACGACCCCACTCTTCGATCTCTGTCTGCCACCCAGGAGGGTCACAGAAGAGCGTCGCGTCGTAGGTCTTCATCAACTGGTCGACAGTCGCGTCTACCTCTGAGCGTGGGACGGTCCACTCTGGGTCCCTGGTGTTCCGCTCCCAGGTCTTGATGTGGAAGATGTAGCCGTCCAGGGTGCAGCCCACCAGCGATGACGCGTCTCGGGCATAGGAACCGTCGAACCCGACCGCGATCTTCGCACCAGGTTCTGGCGCCAGGCTGACGTCCTTGAGCTTCATCCACTGCTCGAGACCGATCCAGCGATCTGGAGGCTGGACGAATCTGTTCAGGTGGTACCTCTCGAACTCGTGCCGTGGGATCTCGATGAACCGCGCCATCAGGCGCTCGATGTCGACGAAGGCTGGGGCGCTGGGGTTCGCCTGCTCGAGGGCTGCGCGCAGTCCTGCCTCGGTCTCGATGTCGTGGGTCTCTGATGCCTGCCACCACTCAGCCAGGAACGATGGGTCCTTGACTTCTCCGAGGTTGATCTTCTTCGCGTAGGCGAGAAGTCGACCGAGCAGGCTGTTCTCGTCAGACCCTGCCGTCGAGATGTTCAGCTCGAGCGCCTCTGCACGCTTCGCCAGTGAGTTCGCCAGGACCAGGTGGACGCGCTCCTTGTTCCCAGTCCACTCGTGCAGCTCGTCAGCGATGAAGCACGTCGGGCGTCCTCCGTCGTTGGTGCCTGCCGCAGCAGCCACTCGATACATCCTCCCTGGTCCGTCCTTCCTCAGGATCTCTGTGTCGAACACCTCGAAGTGCGGAGCGAGTGGTCCCTGGGTCAGCATTATCCGAGCAGTTCCGAAGAGTAGGTCCGCCTGCTCGAAAGACGCAGCAGCGACTGGGATGTTCGCTGCGATGGGTGCCCGAGGTCCTGCTAGTTCAGCCAGGGCGATGGCTGCGAGGAGCTCGGTCTTCCCGTTCCCCTTCGGTGTGCCCAGGAGCGCACGTCGAACGATGCGTCGGTTCGTCGTTGGGTCGTATTCGTAAAGGCGCCAGATGAACGCCCTCTGCCAGGGTTCGAGTCGGAACGGTTCCCCGAACTTGTCGCCCTCACCGTGGACGAGGTTGGTCTCGATCCAGCGACAGACCAGTCCGCCCCAGCTAGGCGGAGGCGGAGTCGTGATCGGGCTCGAGTAGAGCGGGGTCTTCTGGGGTGACTTCGGCTGCGACCCTGCGCGGGTCGTCTTCTTCGGTCTCTTCGACACTGGCTGCGTAGGCGATTCGTGCATTGAGCTCCTCCAGACTCCTGGCTGCTTCTCCGAACTGGATGCCTAGTTGCAGTCCAGACCTCGGGTTCAGTCCGAGCCGATCCTCGAGTTGTCGGATCTCCGCATCCACCGCTGACCGTTGTCGGTACATAGGGTTCACCACTGGCTGACCCTGTGACCCTGCCACCATCGGCTCGGTCCTGATGAACGCGTCCATCCGTTCTCGCTCATCGTACAACCCGAAGAGCCGCTCCACTGCTGGATGCTGTGCAGGCTGGACCAACTGAGCGAAGGGCGAAGACCAGAAGGTCGACCAGGACTCCTTCCAGCGATCAGATAGGTGAGCTGGTGCGACTGGTATGGCGTCGCTCGAGACCTGGATCTGAGGCAGGACACCGATGTCCTTCGTGCCTCGACCTTGTCGTCGCTCTGGGCTTTTCTTGTTGTGTACCAAAAAAACCTCCAGGCTCTACAGGATTCCGACGCAC
>Ga0315909_10001960_pt1 | contig 27028 bp, 49 predicted proteins | sample LakEriMetagenome_11_FD_203527 | JGI IMG/M metagenome (GOLD analysis project Ga0315909, IMG submission 203527) | Freshwater fungal communities from buoy surface, Lake Erie, Ohio, United States - Buoy 2 MA125 | ecosystem: Environmental > Aquatic > Freshwater > Lake | place: USA: Lake Erie, Ohio...
GATGTGTGCGGAAAAAACGGTTGTCAGGATGATTCAGGAAGGCATTGAAGGCTTTCTGATCTACAACCTTGAAGCCTTGCATGACTCGCTTACGGTTCAAGTCGTCAATCACCGTCAGAGGAAGCCTGGCAATGTGCGTCAACACATCCTCGAACTTGCCATCTGAATCGTTGAATTGCCGCTTGTTAGCCTCGATGATGTCGGAAACATCCTGCTTTGTTTCCAGAATCACCCCGTCATCCGTTTCATGGGCGACGGTTACTCGGCCAGAATTCACAGAGAATAGTGTCGGCATAAAAGCGGGGAGAGGTTTCCCCCTCCCCTTCCCGATTACAGCGCGGGGTTCAGATCCGCAACGATGGCAGAAGCCGCTTCGTTACGCATCTCAAGCGTGAACTCGCAAAGCAACTGCGTCTTCTCCGAGTCACCGGTCTTCGCCAAATCGTTCGTCTGGAACGGACGAAGATACGACAGAGCCATATACTCAGGATCGATCAGCAGCGCGTCACGAGTACGCATGAATCGGTCAGGCACAACCGACAGAGTACCGAAGTCGCTCATGTAAACATCAGCGGCACCGATAATCGTCGTCGGCTGGTCACCCGGAGCCATGTAACGCTGGGCAGCGATACCGGCAAACGAGGAGACCTTCTGCTTCAGACCAGAACCCACAACCAGCATCGTGGGATTACCACCCGAATCAAACGCTGCTGCCACTTCGTCCTTGAGCAGTTGCTCAGTGAACGTGCGGGTAGCACCGTCCGAACGGGTCGAAACGCCAATGGTCGTTGGATCAGTACCAGAAGTTCCCTTGCTGGTGTTGGTCTTCAGCCACGACAGAATCGCACCGAGTTTACGAGCAGACGAGGACGAGCCAGCATCACGGCCTTGGTTGGCAGTGATGATGGTCTCCATGTCGCGCTTAAGCTCAGACGAGGCTTTAGCAAGCTGATAGGCACGCTCCGAACGGCGACCGGCCTTGTTGACAGCTTCCAGCGTCCCCGAGGTCTGGACTACTTTCTGAACGATCTGCGTGTAATTTCCAAGACGAGTAGTCGGGGAAATCGTCGCAGATACACCGTCCGCGCCTTCAACCGCAGCATTGGCAGAGGTAGCGGCTGAAAGGCTGTCCGTCTGCCACTCGTGGAATACAGCAGTGGCTTTGGTACGAGCAAGGGTGGACATGATCGGGGTTTCGGTCGGACTGATGTCATAAATAACATCGATCAGATCTTCGCGCATCCCGATTGCGCTATGTGCGGTAAAGGTAGGCATGATGGACCTCAGTAATTGAATCGTTCAAACAATGAAGCTGCATCCCTGGTCTTGCCAGACTTACGCAGCCGGTTTCGTTCCTGCTTCGCTGCATCAGAGTCAGGGCTAGAAACCTTTCCAGTTCCGGGCTTCAGCGTCTTAGGAGCCTCGGCAACACGCTTCGTTACCTCGGGCGACTTTGACACTAGCTTGCGGTACTGCGCGGCTTCCCACAACACCTGTACAGCGCGTGAGTCATAAACCTGATTGAGTTCGCCCTCCGTGAACCCGATACCCTGTGCATAAGAGCGAATATCCCGTCGGACTTCTTCACCCTTCTGCGGATCTGCATATTCGGGAATGGCTTGATGTAGCTTCGCCTGCTGCTCGGCAAGATACTGCTGGAGTTGCGTCTGACGCTCCGCTTGTTGCTTTTCCGCAATGCGGGATCGTTCAGCCTGAACTGCGGCTAGTTGCTTGTCTCGCTGGACAGACTCAGCGACTTTCATCGCGTAGCCAATCGGATCGGACTCTTTCAGTCCCTCTAAATCTTCCGACTTGTTCTGCTCCGATAGAACCTTTTCAATCAGTTCCAATCGTTGAGCGTACTGGTCTCGGAGTTGTTTGGCCTGCTCGACAGCGGCTTTCTCAGACTCGATAGCCTTCCGTTGTTCTGCAAGCGCTTGGGTTTTTTGAGTGTAATCAGTGCCGAGTTGATAACTTTTAATCAGGTCGTCCAGAGAAACTTCGCGTTCCTCACCTGCGGCTTTCACCCGGTAGCGCGGTGTTTCCTCGACTTCCTGCTGCTCAACAACCTCGGTTTCCTGCTGCTGGGTCTCGGGAGTGGGCTGTTCGCCTTCCTCTGATCCCATCAAGCCTAGAAACGCATTGGCTGCACCGTTTACATCCAGTGGGCCACTTCCTTGCGGATTGGTGTCCATATCACCCCTTAAAGTATCTTCCAACGTTTACGCTTAATCTCGGCAGTATCAACAATCGACTGAAAGTGATTAACAACCGTGGTCAAGCATTTAATCATTCTATACGCATTTTCTCGTGCGTCAATGTCTTGGTCAGACGAGTTTAGAATAATGTCAATCTGCTCTTGACGGAGTTTATCTAACTCACCTCGAAAGTAATCGTCCCTTAATAGATTCGCTGCCTGTTCTGGACTCATCCGGGAATCTCAACGTTCGCGGTAATGCCAGCACCAACCTTGGCAGCTTTCAGTTGAGCCTCGACTGCAAACTCCTGCTGTTTCAATTGGAGTTCTGCTGCGGCTTTCTCTCTCGCCAGTTGAATGTCGGCTTGCGCTTTCATTCTCTGCGTCTCAATTGCTGCCAGTGCTTTCTGCTGCTCAATCTGAATCTGCGCTTGAGCCTGAGCCATCATCGCATCCAGAGCAGGATTGGACTGCTGCTGCGGTGGAGGATTGCTCAACTGTTGGTCGAGTTCAGGAGGAATCTCTTTGAAGAACTCAGTCGAATCCTTCAGCCCCGCAGCCTCGATAAACCGTCCCAGCGTCGCCCGATACTGCCCGACAGACACCAGCGGATTAGCAGGGCCGAACTGCTGGAGGATCTGCTCCTGCTTCGACAGGATCATCTGAAGCATAGCCATCTGCTCGTTCTTCGATCCCGTCCCGAGTCCGACACTGATCGAAACGTCGTACATATTCGACCACTCTCGCGGGTCCATCTCCACGAACTTGCCGCGCATCCTGATGAGACGAGGCTTGTCCTGATACTTGCACAGGAGATGCAGAATCCCACGGAACAGGCTTTTAACACCCGTCTCAGCGAACAGACGAGCGATTAGCTCCATCTTTCCAGCACCGGCTTGCATGGTTGCTGCTACAGCGGCAGCGGTGACGTTTTGCAGGATGTTGGGATCAAGACCCTGAGAAGTCTCAGACACGCCTGAACGCTTGGCCTGAATGCTGTCAAAGTAACCCAGCATCGGATAAGCAGAACCAGTAATGTCCGGCACCTGAATTGGGGCGACAGCACCCGTTGACTTGGTTCGTACAACACCACCAGGAGTAACGTTCAGCAGATCATCCAGGTTTACCTGACCGTCAACAACCTGCATCCGCGCATTGTTGATGAGATACAGGTTATCCAGCATCTGCCGAGTGACAGTGGACTTGATTAGCTGAATGTCCATCGTCCGATCAGCAAGCGACTGACCGAAAAACTTGTGCGGGATCGGGATCGGGCAGATTACATGGAAGGGAACGTAATCCGTCGGGATGTTGGCTTCCCGCCCATCAGCGTAAGTCAAAATCGTGTTGTTGCTGTAGAAAATCTGACGGAGTTCAGCGATACCGTCTTCGTCGTAATCAACGTAAAGATAAGACTCGTAAACCTCGACTTCCTGCATGGACTCGTCGAGACTGTCCTGCTCATACGGTTCTTCTCCGGGAGAGTATCGAGCGATCCGCTCCTCGGTAAAGTCCAGAGAATTGTAAACAGGCAGGTTGTACACCTCGTCCTTGTCGAACCCCATCTGCACGAGTTCTGACCGTGGCATCAGCCGACGATGCGCCATAAACGGGGATTTAGTCTCACCGAACCGCGCTTTCTTGCTGACGATCAATTCCTCGGGAGGAATGCAGTCGATCTGAATCCGGCCCGACTTGCGTTTCTTGCGGACGACAACGTTATGCGAACGGGTCACCTGATCGACAACCGTACCGTCTGGCATCTGCATCTGCGAGACAGATTCCTCCGTCTCCTGCCCGACGATTTCCATCGTTTCATCTGACAGCAGCAGAACGAGTTCCGTATCCGACAGACTTCGATAGGCTTCCTCGTCTACGTCAATCTTTTCTTCCCAGACAGCTTTTACCGTCCCGGTTTTGGCTAACAAAGCGTCCTTGAACCAGTCGTGGAGAAGGGCAAAACCAGCGTTGTCCTTATAAAACACCCAATTCGCGTAGTCGCTAGCCTGCTGTGCAAGCGGCTCGTCCCCAGGACCGACAGGCTCAAACCGTCCTAGATCGTCGCTGGCAGTAAAGACTCGGATAAGTTGCGGCAGCGCACCATCAATGACTTCAGCAACCTCGCCGGTAACGATCTGACTCCGGCCCTCTTGCTCGTTACCATAGGGATTACGAAGGTAGTAGTTCAGAGCCTCGGCTCGTTCTGCCGTGGTTTCGCTGTCCAGCATCCCGATAGCATCGTCAATCTCTGCTTGCAGGATGCCAGTAAGGGTACCGTTATCCATTTACCACCTCGCGCCTAAAATACTTCCGCTTCTCCGGCTCTTTTGTGTCCAGTTCAGCGAGTTTCTTCTCCAGTTCAGAAACTCTGCGTTGCAGTTCCTCGAACTCGCGCTTCTGAACGATAAAACCCTGCGGCATCAGCATTACACTACCCACCTTGTATTGACGTTGATCGGTTTCGACCAGGATGATGTTTCGTTCAGACCGACTGCGAGATAGCGGAATGCGTCCGATCCGTGGCTAGACCAGTCATGTAAAGGTCTATCATAAAAGACTTTTTGTTTTTCGTCGAAAGTCCGTCGGTAGTTTCTCAGACAGTTCAACCCCTCGCTGGTAGCCGGAACATTGAACCAGCAGCGCGGGAGCAATCGCCTGACAGCCTGAATACCGTCGTCCACAGATAAACGTGGCGCAATCGTGCAACTAAGATCGGCTTGTTGCAATACCTCTAGTCTCGACTTGCCAGAGCCTAGCTCCCTGACCTGTACGTCGTGCGGGACGATGTGCTCGGCCTTGTGCCAACCTCTGTTCTTGAGTTCCCGGACGTACCAGTCCAGTCCGACACCGTGATTCTCAATGTAGTCTAGGAGTCTGACTTCTTGTCCGTGGACTTGCGCCACCCAGATAGACGTTGAGTCACCGATTCCCAAATCCCACGCAGTGATTGTTTTGCAAAGGTCATCCCGCTGGATAGAGCAGAACCGACCCTCTCCTTCCATCTGGTTAAGAATTTGCCCATAGTAAGCACCCTCGATAGCAGCGTGAAACGAGCACTCGAACTCTTGGTCGTACTTGTCCTGCCCCATTTCCCGGAGCGCATCATCCAATTCTGACTGGACAATAATCTTTGTTTGACTGGCGCGGAACTCCAGCAACTTCCACCCAGGCTCGCCTTTCGCTCGGTTTCGCAGGTCGTAGAAGTGGTTCTGACCCTTTGGCGTCCCGATAAACATGGCCCAGCCTTGACGGTCGGCTAGAGCAGGACGAATTACCTCGTTCCAGATCTTAGGATTCTGATCCCCCACCTCGTCGAGTACCACTCCATCAAAGTAACTCCCCCGCAGGGAATCTGGATTGTCCGACCCGTAGAGGCCAATCCTGCGATCCCAGAAGTCAACACGAAGCTCTGAAATGTTTGGTGTGGCTCCCAGCGGACGAGTGTAGTGGAGCAGGTAGTCCCATGCGATTCGTTTGGACTGTGCATAAGTCGGGGCAATGTAAGCGAACCGTGGACGTTCTTTGTTGCACATCACCGCGCTTTTAATAAGCTGATTGATGGCTGAGACAGTCTTCCCTAAGCGACGATGAGCCACCACCACAGTAAAGCGGTGATCCTCCATTGCCTGATGAATCTCTTGCTGAGACTCCCTCGGACTGTAGGGGATGATTATTTCTCTGCTGCCCAAGTCACCACCATCTGCATTGGCTGATTCTGGTCACCTGCTACCTCTGTCCGGGCTAGCTTGGGAATGTGGTACTCGATAGCCTTTAGGTACAGGTCTGCGGCTTTGGCTGGGTCAGGCTTGACCTTATCGCCATCACCCATTGCCACCGTATCAAGCCACTGTACAAACTTAGGCGCATTCTGCTCTGCCACCATTGCGATCATCTCTCGCACGTTCTGAGTGGTCTTGTTGGGCACTCCCTTAACTCTGCCCATTCCAGCAGCGGGAGGTTTACGTTTAGTAGCTGGCAATACTTTGTTGTCCATTCCGACTCCTAACGGGTCATCGGTTGACGTTTGGTTGACTTCATGCTATCGTGTTCCAAATCAGGAGAATGCTATGCCACTTAGCGTTACAAATACAGACGACACCGTTGACCTTGTCAGAGATGCCAAATACTTCGCAATGAATGTTGATCAGCGGGTTGAGTTTCTAACGGAAGCACAACGTTTAATCAATGGTTTGCTTGATGCCGAGTTGGAAGTCTTTACCGAGCAACTTGCTGCTGTGCTAGATAACGCAAAACATTCTCAATGACTTGATCATCTACAAATTCTGACACGTTTTGCTTGCGCTTCTCTAGTGCACCAAGCGTTGCAGTCCTGACTCCTGTCGGAGACAGTTTCCTAGTCGAAAGTTCCTGCGATATTTCTGCGAATTTTTTTGGCATCAACACTTCGACAGGTATTGATGACCCAAGTGTTCCAATGTAGTTGCCAGAAAAATCTGTGTCATAAGTTGGATTCCTAGACTGCATTAACCGCATTGGCCCCGTTGACTCAATAACGGTGTTACCAATGTAGCCTTTAGGCACCCCAACTAGACTTGGATCTGTTATGGCAGCAGTCAAGTCTTCGATGTTAAACCCAAGACGTTCTTGGTTTGTTTTCATTGCCGCACGATTCATCACTGCTTTACGCAATTCTCCGGCGGTATCTGCCAAATCCTCCCCAGTCAAAAGTTGTTGCCTTCCTTTCTCAGTCATAATTCCTGCAAAGTTTACGAATGGCTTCTCCCCGGTTTTTGACCCTTCCGGGATATATGCCCTCACCATATCATCAAATGCAGCAATATCTTTCTTTCTTAACTTTGTCGCGTCAAGAATGCCCGTCAAAACATTTACTGGCATCACTGAAAAGTTTTCCGCGTATTGCCCCATCGTTACCGGCAAATGAATGACTCGACCACTACCACCGGCAGCAATATTTTCTTGTCTTGCTATCGCATCTCTGTCAGCGATTCTTTTTGCAATCCCTAAATTTGACGCACCAGCAATGCCTTGTTCAATGTGAGCCAAATCCCTAGCGTAATCCTGACCACCATGCGTAACAACACTAGATGCCAATGGGACATCTGAAACGCTCGTGACGTTGTAATTCCTGCTTGTCGCATCCCACGGCATGATCATGACGCTTGCATCTTTTAGCGTCTCTGCGTTTATTGGCGTTTTTTCTGCCAAACCACCAATAAAGTCTCTTTCAAAACGAGTACCAACAGAAGGGTCAACCTTCAATGGAGTCGAAACTCTATACGACATCCCAGCTAAAACTGGCAAGGCTTCCAAGATCTCAGGAGCCTGTGCAGCAGCCTTGAATGCACCAACCGGCGCAGACACAGCAGGCATATTGCCCACCGCCTGACCAGTCCGATACGCCTGTTCCTGCCCGTATTCCGGCTTCTCCAGACCTAACAGTCCCCGACCAAACGGGCCAGCAACGTTAGCAAACGGCTGACCGATATTCTCTTGGTAGGACTGATACGCCTGTTGCAGACCTAGTGCGCGGAGAAGTTGCGACAGATCCATGTCATTTGCCTTTATTCCTAGCAGAGATTGCCTTTGCCTTGGATTTGGCGTCTGCCTTGCTGCTGGCACCCCAGGCTTGCAGAGACAACAGCAATCGAGTTGGCTTACCGTCCACCCGCTCCGGCCCCGGCATATTGCCCATCCGCGCTAGGAAACTGGCCCTTCGAGGGTTATCGCCAGCCTTGACTGGAGGCTTTAGGTCGGAACCAGGGTTAGCTCGCTCGTAAGACTTTCGGCCAGCCTCGTTCAACCCGCCTTTCGGGTTCTTCCCGGCCTTCCGTGTCCATGCGGCTGTCATTCGTCCATCAACCCAGCGATCTTGATGATGATCCCGCCCTTGCCCTTAGCCTGACCACCCAACCATTTCTTGCAAACCATATTTTCGGAGCAGACGAAATCAAGTTGAGCACAGTAGCCCATGTCCTCGGCTTCTTCTTCCATGCCCTTAGCGATCCCGTTCTCAAGACAGCCCCGCATTTCATCCGACTGAACAAACGCAGCACAGTTCTCACACTTGTACTCTGCGTCTTCGCCAGCTTCCATGTAGTCGGCTTTTTCGACTGCCTTCTGCGTGTTAGAGTCGTTTAGCTGGGCATCCCCGGTGACGATAGGGCACTTCATTTTTTGCTCGGCATCTTGGCGTAGGACTTCTTTGGCGTCTTAGCGATCATCTCTTTTGCTACCGACATCGGAACACCAGTCGCCTTAGAACCCTTCTTAGACCCTGCCGCTGCGTACATGAGTCGCTGCTGCGCTTTGCTAGTGATCGGCATCTCAGTCCTCGACAATGTGGGAGAGGTGACCTATTCGCCCTCGTACCCCTATTCTACCCGTTTCATTCAGAATGTCACGAGGTAAAAACTTCCAGAACCCATGCTCGATATCGAACACCTTGCCCCTATCCCACTGACTGTGGAAATACTTCTCTGACCGCTCCAGCGTCTGAATCATCTGCGGGATCACCGTCTGGCAGAAGGAATACAGTCTGGTCATCAGCATCCCATCCGTCCCGACCTGCTCCATCGTGTAGCCAGTCTGCTTAACTGTCGCAAATGTCGCCTTGTTTGCAGGGTGAGCCTCAATATCAAACCCGTCCGTCAACACATATCGACCAGAAATCTTGAATATGTGGCTGTAAAGCGTAGGAATGCGATTGAGTGCCTCTATCGTCGTCCGATGTTCGATAGCGTTTTTAACATACGCAACGTCTCTACCTTTGTCGTGAATATCTTTTATCCACTGCTGTCCATGAAACCGCAGTATTTTTACTCGGGGATAATAAATATCCTGCGGGTCATAACTCGATTCTAATAACCAAATGCTTGCAGTCGGAACCTTGTTATGTATTGATTCCAACGTCTGAATGGTTTCCTCCAGACGTATCTGGTCTCGGTTAATCGCTGAAGTGACGAGAAACAGAATCACCATTTCCCCCTGGTGCTCTTAAATTCCTGACTGCCAAAAACTAATCCACCGTCATACGTCAAGCCAGCAAAATGAGTCGGAGTAAAGAACTGGCTCGGGAAAACAACTAAATCCCGATACCGATACTCGTGAAACGTCATCGTCAACCTCGTCGGCCCACAGAACTCCCATGCCATCAGTTCCCCTGGCTCATCCTTCGACAGGTCATCCACGATCTGACCGATGAACGGGTTCTGAGGCTCGGCACCCACCGCACCGTTCGACAGCAATCCTGGTCGCAAAAGCTCGGATTCTGACGTTGCCCAGCATCTAGGCTCTAGCATCCACTCAGGAATGGCCCTAGAAGGCTCTAGATCGGCGTCTAACGCGATCCCGCCGTGTCGATATAGGATCTCCCACCTCATGCAGTCCGCAACGCCACAAAGCTCTCTATTCCAGAAGTGCCTCATGTGCTTGGCAAGCACCCAGCCGGATGACAGGTCTTTGTTCCCCCACAGCATGACCTTAAAGTCAGGGTTTAGCTCTGTCCAGCGTTCGATGGTAGAGGTGGGGGCTTTAGTTTCGTCGCCCACCCAGACGAAGTGCAGGATCTTGGGGATCACAAAAAAATCCCCCTACACAGGGGGAAAAAGGAGGAGACGCTCACAGTTTATCTCGTTGGATTTCGATCTGTCGAGCGCACACTCTTGCGTCTGCTGCTATTTCCAGTGCTAGGTTTATTGCGCTGTCTGTTTCTTTTTTCAGCAGCAGGTCGTGCAACTTCGAAATGTTCATCTTCATCGACAAGTAATTCGTGATCCAGTCTTGCATAGTTTGCACTCCAGAGTTGATAGTTTTGCCGCATTACTCGACGGTCCATCGGTTCGAATCCAGCGAGTTTGTCGTGCGAGGCGTTGTTCATTAGTTTGAACAGTTGATCGCGGAATACCGAAGGATCGTAGTCCAGATATTCTAAATAACCGTTTGATGTGTCTGAGAACAGGAATCTACACGCTGACCTTGCTTCTACCGTCATGACGGGTTTTTTGTCTTCCATCAACGGACGGTGAGCGAGGTCTCTGACTGCGAGCGATACGACAGCGGCTAAGAGTCTTGCTTCAGGTGTTGAGTCCACGTTTGACCTTTTCGATTGCTCGGTTGATCCAGCTAGGTGGGGTGGAGATTTCAGCGGAGACGTAGTAGATCGACTGGTAGGGGTGGGAGACGTAGACAGCGGTAACTGCTGCTCGGTCGTCTGGCCCTAGTTTCTGGACAGCGGAGTCAACGATCTTCGCGTCGGTCTGATCTGCCAGTGGTTCCTTGCGTTTCCATGCTGCCCAATTGTGGAGACGTTCTTCCATTCCATTCCTCTGATATTGCGCGGTATCGTTCTGACCCGCAGGTGTGACAAACGTAAATTTCGACGACAGAGTGTTCGCTGATAGATCGGTCGATGAGTCTGAAATCATTTCGGCAGCAGTTCATGGCTTAAGTACCTCAGTTCGACGACCCTAGGCCGTTACTGCTGCCATTTAGCCAGTCAGCCAAGCGCAAGGCTTCTGGTTGTTCGTTCATCGCATCCTCCTCAGTATATGGAACAACACCCCGACCGCTACACCGAGGGCAAGATAGAGCCATTCGCTCATTTCTCTCCCCTTGCTCTGATTTCGTCTGCCAGCGACTCGTCTACCGGCTCAACCATTCGAGCACACGCCTCACGCTCGGCAGCAGCGACAAGGGCTGCGAAGCGTTCGATGTCTTTTTGCTTTTGCGTTATGCGGGGCGTCGGTGCGCGGAGAGTGTTGTCGAATAGAAGACCAACCTCCCGAGCCATCCTAATGATGTCGTCTCGTGTCACACTAACCTCGCCATATATCTAAGTTCTACGATCCTTGCACAGTCTCTCAGTTTTGATACGTTGGTGCGCTTCATAACTTCGATTGCGATAGCACAGAACGTTTCGACTTCAGCCCTCTCATCGTCCCCCCATCCGATCAGTTCTGCAACACAGGACTTCAGCCGCTCGTCCTTCAGCTTGGCAATGGTCTCCACGACATATTCCAGGTCGGAGCGTGACAGAGCATTGCGCTGCTGGATGAGTTCGATCATCCGGCCTGCTATCTGATCGACTGTTATCGGGTCTCTACGCATTCTTCTCCTTCAGCTTGCACTCATACACAGTGTTGCTGACGTAGAAAGCCCCGAGCGCCTTGCACTCGCCGCCGATGGTTCCCGCACTTGCAATCCAGCCGAGGCTAAACACCACAACAGCACCCGCAACGAAAGCGGCTCCAACAATAAAGTCATTCATGGTTGCGCTCCTTAAGCTTGGCTTCGATGGCTCGGGCAAACACAATGGGGTTTATGCCGTTCTTGCCAAACACTGGCACGACATGCCCATCCCAAATGCTGTTGATCTCCTCATCCGTCAGCGGCTTGCGCTGTGGTGGGGCGGTGTAGAGCGGACTCCACCCATTGATCGGCCCCGGTGCGAAACTCTCGCTTTCCCATGTGCGCGTTTCCGGGTTCATCCACGACGGGTCGACCCACGCCACCGGCTCCTGCGCTGGCTGTTTGCTCGCGGCCTTCCAACCAGACCACGCCCAATAAGCTGGGCTGTCCTTGCGGTAAGGGTTCCCGGTGTCGTCGTAATCGGCATCCCACCATTCATTAAATGCGTCAGGTATGGCATCCCATTGCTCCTGCTCTGGCTGTGCCAGCCTCTCGCGCAGGGCAGCGACGGCTTTGTCTTTGCCTTGCCAGCGGGCTTGGTTGAACTCCATCGCATCCAGTGCCTGCTGCATCAGTTCTCTGTCAGTCATTTCTCAATCCTGTTTAGATAACGGTTAATTGCGTCCTCATGGGTTTCGCCCTCAACCATGACAACATTGCCACTTAGGTCTGTTCGGACGGGCCATCGTCTGGTGAGTCCTAAACGCTCCTTGCACTCTCGCAGACCTAGCTGACCGAGCATTTCGAAGGAAACGTACACACCCATTCCATTTTTTGTCCCTATGCAAACGCTTCCATGCTCCAGCGCCTGCTGCATTAGTTCTCTGTCAGTCATGATGTATATCCATCCTTAACAACTTTGTGCAGTGCCTCAGTCAGCGCACCGATTAGTTGCAACCTGTCTTGTGTCGGGCTGCTCTTGATCTTGAACTGACCACGATCTTTCCAAAACAGCACAACGATTGCCGTATCTGGGTTTTCGTCGATAGCTTCATAGAGTATTTCCGCTGCGGCCTCTTTGTACTTGTCTGTAATTGCTACTGGCTGTAGTTTGCTCATCTCTCTAACCTCCCGTTTGGGTTTCCATCTCCGTCCACGCTCATCCCCTCCGCTGGAACTTCGTAAGTTGACCACCTGTGCTCGCAGTTAGAACAGTCTCGTAGTCGCCACTTCCACCCATATCGAGTGTCTCGGCGGGACTCCTTGACCTTGCTATCCCAAGATCCGCATACAGGACACAGGCTCATTTCTTCTTCCGGTTGTCGTTGATAACTACGGGAAACCGAGCGCCAAACCCGTCAAACGTCAGCCGGTCTAACCTAGCTGCCATCGTCCTGCGGATCACCTGCTTCCCGTTCCACTTGAACCGATAGCCAGCAAGGTGGTACTCCGTTATTTCCTTGAGATCGGCTATCAGCGCATCGACTATTCTCTGCTCGTCTGTCATTTTTGTGTATTGGGGTAATCCCTAATTGTTTCGATGAACACTCCATGATGAAACGCTGTCAACACTTGCTGACCCTTAAATTTATTGGAAAGGTTGTCTGCAATATCTTCGTGATACCAGTTATCGTAACCACTGATGGCATCAATTAGCGTTTCGACTTGAATTGTTTTCCGTACAGTAATTGTCAATGTGTATTCGACTCTCACTCCGTTGTTAGGACAGTTAGCAAAGAACTTGACGGTGTATTTGTTCATAACAATGCCTGTTGTGGTGTTTGCTTCCACGTTGTTGGTGGGTTTTCTGCGTCTATACGTTTTGCCATGCAGTGAACACAGACTGACTTTGACTTGTGATTGACAGCAACGTTAGTAGAGTCTGCGCTAGATAAAGGCCAATCCGCTAAGCCTTGACCAAGCATTCGCAACCCATGCGTCCACGGAAGCCTTGCGTGTTGTCTTGCCAGCAGGTTAAACACTTCATCCATCCTTGCTGACCATGACGGAGACCCAACCTGCCAATACTGCCCAGCTGACCCGAGACAGACCTTTCCCCACTCGTCTACAAGCTCCAGCAGATAGTCCAGCGACAAGCCTAAATGCCAGACTGGAATGCCGAACTGTTTACCAAACGGCCAGGACTTAACCATATCCCGTTGTTGCTCCACCGACCCGTCGATGACATCAGGAACGACAGCCCAATGCGGATGACCAAGGATAGGCTCCAACCATTCGTAAAACCCATCCCGATTGAACGGAACTCCGAGTGTTTTTGCTGAGAAGGCACCGTTGTCAAGCATGACGCTTTGCCCTATACGGAGACAGGTCTTAAGGTTGTCTGGCCGGAAGAACGACACGCAGAAGTGTTCACCTTTTAAGGCTTCCAATGACTTGTTTGGAGTGATTGGGGTGCCGTGATAGTGAATCATCTGCCCAACCTAGCCTTTATCGCCGCCAGCGCAGACCGACCTACTATTCTCTGCTCGTCTGTCATGACTTGGTATTGGGGGAAACCCTAACCTGGAATTGAACGTCTGACTTAAAGTAGTCGTTGAACTCTTTTCTCACTTTTGGAAGGACAGCAACTAACGGCTTAATTGGCACCTCTAAAAATAACCAATTTTGTCCAGTTTTGATTATTTTTGCCTCATCCTTGAATACTTTTATTAGACCGGCAGCTTCGTGAAATTCTTTGAAGATAGCCCAGTTGTAATAAACAACCAGTGCTTTTTCTGCCTCTTTCTTCATTCCTTCTAAATCATCAATCCAGTCCGTTAGTAACCGCACTTTTTCTAATGGGTTTGCATTCAGGTTATCAACTACTTTGTTGATTGACTCACACAGCTTGTAACTTAACTTCATTTGTCTTTCCTCAAAAATTGTTTCATTTGCGCTAATGCTGCTCTACCGACATCCGTCTGAACCTTTGGGGCTGGCAGTGCTGTGACCTGCCTGTGTTCCACCCTGTCGAAGTCTCGATACATCCGCACGAACTCAGCAAGGCTAGGGGGCCATTGCCGGTCCAGTGTCGGAAGGGTGTGCAGAATGCGCTTGATGATGTCTGGATTGGCTGACTCCAAAAAGATCTGCCAAGACTGGTTTGCAGCCATGATTGCGTTGTCGTCGTCCAGATACATGGCTTTCACCTTCTGCGCCCCGTACAGAGTCGCAAGGTGCGTCATCATCCGCTCAGCTAGAGGATAGGCGTCTGGCATTGGCATTCCCCAAGTTAATGACTCGTCCAAAGATCAGATCCTCTTTCTTGGTTGGCTTCTTAGGTACCACCCACTCAGCCTTAAAGCCCTGCCAGCCACGATCTACACACTCGTTTAAGGCTTCCTCCAGCGTGTAGCCAGCAAGCTCTGCCTCTGTGCGTATCCTGTGGATAACTCTATCTGTGACGATGGCTTTTTTCTGCTTACGGTGGGCTAGGAAGTCATCCCAACACCCTTGTGATACGTCGTCTGGTTTCATTTGCACCTCCTGACGTAATCGTAAAGAGGTTTTGCAGTGTTGTGTGAAAAAGTTTTCTATTGATTTGTCTGACTCGTTAGCTTTTATCTAACAGTCATTCCTTCAGACATAGTTCCCCCAGGGTGGTAGCCCCCAGCGTAGCTGGTCTGGCTTCCTCCTCCTCCGCTGCTGTCATCCGTGTGACAGAGTCAAGGTTCGCTGGACGCTGCGATTCATCGATACTAGGTTGGTCCCACCTCTGTCCCTAGTACCTTCTCCAGTCCCTCGCAGACAGGCTGGTCGGCTCGCAATCTGGGTGTCTGATTGGCCGGTGTTTTCTACCTCGCAGCCCATGCAGGCTCTTGCTATCGGGAGGTGTCCGGCTGGTGTGAAGGCGTAAAAAAACCGTCTAGGCTGACCCCGGTGGAAGAACCTCAGTTTGCGGCTAAGGCTACCCCTCGCGGGGTCGGAGTCAGGCTAGACGGTTCTGTTAGCTTCCACACCAACAGAACATAGTCTATCTAAAAACAGTTCGTGTTGCAATTCGCTCCGTAACAGCACGTTGTACAAGTGACATACCTACCGTTCACAAAGTAAGTGTGAGTGCTACAGGCAGCGTAGACAGCAGCAGAACAGAGCATCAAGCCAGCAAAAATCAACTTCTTCATGTCAATCCCCTTGTGAAAAATTACCGAACCAAATAAATCACGCCCTCGCTAACCCGTGAAAGTGCCGGGAAAAATTGACATTCCCCGGATTCCCCGAAATCCCCGGATTCCAGTGCGGGGAAAACGTCTCAAAACTAACCTTTTCCCCTCATCTCTTTGCATATCTCTAAATCATTTCGCCTTCAACCTCCCTGACTCACACAGAGCAATCAATGTGTTGCGAAACGCAGCCTCCCACTCGTCCACCCGTTCCTCTGCTGTCATCTTCGCTCCTTGGTCAATTGCAAAATGGCAGGTCTGGCAGAGCGCAGCAACGAAACAATCGTGCGCCTTCATCCCCATCCCCTTGCCATACTTCCCCCAATTGGCATGAGCAGCTTGCGTCTGACCCGACATACCGCACCGCTGGCAGTCCAGACTTGCTACCGCTTTGAGCCACGCTTTGTCGCGTACCACTTTAGGATCTCCTTTGCTAGTTCTTCCCTGCCTGCTGCACCCCTTGCCTTCTCGACACGCTCCATGTACTCCGTCCGTCTAGGCTTTGTCCAAGACAACACAGTCTGCGCTTCGCAATAAAGCGTGTAAGCCTTACTCTGCAAGCCCACTACGGTGCCATCAGGGAGAGTGACGAGTCTTGCGTTGTCGTGTCGCTGGTTGCACGCAAAACAGACATCTCGTCCGTCATCTGTAGACCGTGATTCGTCGCCCATGCCAGCACCTGTTCAACATAGTCCGAAAACTGCGCCTTCGTCAGCCCCGTTGTCGTCGGCTCTGCCTCCATCACCTGCCCGTTGGGTAGCTCGATCATCCTTCCCGGCAAATATCGAGTCTTAAAATAAGCGTGCCAAACGTCTGGATCGTGCGCCTGATTCTGCGGACGTATCTGCTCGCTGATCGCTGCTAACGTGGCCCAATAAAACGAGTTCTGTGCGCTTGTTCTGTTAGGCGGCTCTATTCGTACCACCCAGCCCTGCCGAGCGTTCTTAACGGCCTCTACAGCCCTCTGTCGGGCGGTGTCGTGCGCTAGGGTGAAGATCACAGTTCCACCTCCTTCAACTGCCAGCGGTTTTTCTCCTTGAACCACCCATGCAGGACGATCCTCCAACCTGATCGAATCATCTCAGGGTAAGCCTCGGACTCCTCGACCTTGTGTCTCCTGGTTGATAGGTGGGGTTTGCTCGTTACCTGTACAGCAACCGTCTCGCCGTTGCCGATGCACAGCAGATCGATGCAACCCCAGAGGTCATGCTTGCGCCTCGTGAACGAGTTGTAGTGCTCGACAGTGGCGACCATGTAGCCCAAGTCGCGGAGGTGGGCAGTTGATCTAGCTGTTAGCGACATACTCGACCTGCACGATTTCGATTGCTTTGTACTGCGGACAGAGATCGCCCAGCTTGATTACACCGCCCGTCATGTCCTGGATCTGCAATGCTCTCTTGAGTGGAACCCCATTCTTCTTCCAAATGTTCATTGCCTGCCGACTGATCCCTAGCTCCTCGCACAGCTTGCCCTTCGACCCTACTAGCGCGGCTGCGAGGTTGATTGCTTGCTCGACTGTCATACACCCTCTAATTGTAAAAGTTGTAAAAAATGGAATGTTCGCGTTGACAACAAGATGCACTCTACTTTAATATTCTTTCACGGTCAACAACAACAACCGAGGACAACATGAGCGACTTCGACCTGCATTGGATTCGTGAAGACAACTACAACGATGAACTTGAGCGTCAACAAGAGTGGGAGAGCGACGAGATTGCCTGCTGGCTTGACTCAGCGGCAGCCAAGGAAATCCTCTGGGTCTGGGTAGACCTCGACCGCGATACCGACATCACCACCGACAAAGTAATCGAAATGCTCTGGAACGGTGAAAATGCGAAAGCATGGCTCAAGCAGCGGGTGCAGGAACTCGCAGAAAAGCAATACGACACCTGGAAGCACTCCTCCAAGCTTGCCTATAAGGTGGCGAAATGAAACAGCTGCTTATCGTCATCGCCGGAGTCGTGCTCGGCATCACAGCAGTCGATTGGAGTATCGGTTCAACCTCAACCATCGGAGACCTTGTTTGGCAACTAATCTCACGGATCTAGACTTTAAGTGGATTCCAGGCGTCGCTACGGATGTGCAAGCAACGTGGCGACGATTCGGGTGGGTTCCACCCAGCGAGCAACAACAATACCTAACCAAGTGGCAACGTTACAAAGGGTCGAGCAATGAAACAGATAGCATCAGCGTTAGTGAAAGCACAAAAGGCATTCGGGCCAGCACTAAAGTCCTCCAGCAACCCGCACTTCAGAAGTCGTTACGCTGACCTCGCAGCTTGCGTCGAGGCTGTCATTGACGGGCTGAACGCAAACGGGATCATGCTCATGCAGCAGACGCACGAGTGCCAGGACGGGGTGATCGTAGAGACCGTGTTCGTGCATGAGTCCGGTGAAACAATGTCAGCCGGTAAACTCCATGTCCCCGCTGCAAAGCAAGACCCGCAGGGATACGGTTCAGCACTGACCTACGCCCGTCGCTACAGCCTGATGGCAGCCTGCGGAATCGCACCGGAGGATGACGACGGTAACGCAGCATCTAAGAAGCTAGACCCCGCCCCGTATCTCAAGCAAGTAGCGCAGGCTGAGAACCTAGACGGACTCAAGACCGTGTTTGCCCACGCTTACAAAGCCTTGAAAGACACTGAGTTCATGCAGCAACTCGAAGCAACAAAGAACCAGCGCAAAACACAACTGATGGAGGTGAAGTGATGCAACCCGCAATCCTTTTGAATGACCAGCAACGTGCCATGCTCCGCGCAGCCGCTAGGGTCGGACGCGATTATCAACACGACAACAAAAACCTAGAAATCGCCATCGCTCAGATCAAGAGCATCAACCCTGGTGCGTTCTACACACCGGAGACACTGATTTTGCGTAAGTTCTGGCACGCTCCCAAGTTCCCCATCCCCCATCAATATGCAGCGGTGATCGCATGAACTCACACATTCATGAAGTGAAGTCCGTTGAGATCCGCCAAATTGAAACACAGGAAATCTCAACCGGCCTATACTCGACACGGAAAATTATTATCCAAGCAGAAAATGGGCTTGAGTTTGAACTGGTCCTGTTTGCAGCGTTGCGACAGCATTTGGAGATAACGCTATGAATTGGCCTGGACTTGCAAGGTCTACAGACCCAGAGACCAGTCACGAGGCTGCAAAACTGATTGATGCCAGCAGAATCGAGTGGATCATACTGGATGAATTCCGCAAGGCCCGAAAGGGTCTTACTGCCGAAGAACTGTCGCGCCGAATTCCTGGAATACCGCTTAACACATTAACTCCTCGCCTAGCACCACTACTGCGTCGCGGACTTCTGATAAACGCTTTTGAACGCAGGAAAGCCAGTTCTGGGCGCTATCAGCGGGTTCTACAACATTTCCAACAAGAAGACCTGACGCACGTTATGTTTGGCATCACACCAAACGAAACACCGTTTGTTGCTAGTAAAAAGAGGAAACCCTGATGGATCTTCAACGGACAACTGAGTGGTACGCAGACAGGCTCGGTCATGCTACCGGATCTCGTGCAAGCGACATCCTCGCTGGTAAGGACACGATGGCTAGGAAAGGTTATCTGACTCAGATAGTCACGGAGCGACTGACTGGTCGAGCACAGGACTCGTTCGTCAACGTTGATATGCAGCGCGGGATAGATGTCGAGCCTCTAGCGAAGGCAGCGTATCAGGCAAGTCATGAGTTGACGGATGATGTTGGGTTCGTAACGCACCCGCTCATTCGTTGGTTTGGTGCCAGCCCTGATGCTCTTGTTGGGTCTGACGGTCTGGTCGAAATCAAGTGCCCTCGGTCAACCACTCACCTGGACTACATCCAGTCAGGCAAGCCACCGGCAAAGTACGTCCCGCAGATGATGGCTCAGTTGTCCTGCACTCAACGGAAGTGGGTGGACTTCGTATCGTTTGATGACAGGTTCCCAGAGCATCTACAGTTGTTCGTTGTACGGTTCCAACCAACACAGGAGGACATCGACAAGTTCGAGATCAGAGTCAAAGAATTCCTAACCGAAGCACAACACCTCATGGAGAAACTATGCCCATCGCATACGAAGTAATCGCAACCACCGGAACCTACACCAACAAGCAGGGAGAGGAAAAAAAGCGCTGGCAGAAGATCGGCGTCGTCATGCAAGGCCCGAAAGGTCTGACGCTGAAGATGGAGTCCGTCCCGGTCGGCTGGGATGGCTGGGCAACGTTGGCGGAACCGAAAGCGCGAGACGATAGCCCACCGTTTTAGATCATACTGAGCGCATGGGAGCGGACTTCTTCCACCCTCCGTTCCCATCCTTTCCCGAACACATCCCAAGTCTTGAGTTCCTTCAGGAACGCGAGACGCTTGTCGCAGTACATATTCACAAGATCAGCAGGTGACATCGCCTGTGCTACACGCAGCGTCATCGGCCCGATAACACCGTCTGGTTGGACTCCTACGCACTCCTGAAGCCACTTGGATGCTCGACCTGTCCCACTGTTAACGGATGCGTCAAACACGCAATAATCTACTCCCGCGGGAAGATCATCACCTTTGACACGCTGCCAGTATTTTTCCTCGTATAGCGGAGCAACCATCTCTGGCGTTAGCTCGCGCATCTGCTTTTCGTCTACGTCGTGCTTGACCCATTCCTCCCAGACTCGCTGGGTAACACCAAGATTGGTGCGGCCTCCAGGATCTGCCGGATGCGAAACATAACCCCCTTCCGACTCCAGAACGTGCTCCAGTGCGTCTTGCCAAGTTTCTTTCATTTCTTCATCAAGTCCTTAGTTTGACTGCTGTTGGAAGATCCCAGCCAGAAGTTGTACACGCTCGCGGTTTCCCTAGCCAGCACACCTAGCAGAAGCATCATGACATCTGAGCCTGTCAGCGTCATGTAGCCCAATGCCGACCCTACAAGCAAACCGAAAAAGCCAGCAACGGTGACGATAGATAGCACAGCAGGGATGCGGCTCCGAGTGGCTACCTGCATCTCTCGAGCGGACTTTGTGTTCTCAACGTTTAACTCAAACAGTTTTGTCTGCTGAGCCATCTTTGCGAGTTCACCGTCCTGCTCTAGCTTTGCCAGTTCTTGTTTGGCAGCTTCGGCAGCAGCAGGGTCAGGCAAGACCCTATCGAGAATCTTGCCGCCAATCTCAAGCAGTGGGCCTAGTGGAAGCATCGTCGTCCCCTTTCTTGGTCAACATATTGGCTGCGGCATAGGCACCTTTGCGACCGACCAGACCGCCAACAGCACCGATGGCTAGCAGCATGATGTCTTTGAGTATGCCGATCAACTGTGTGTCGATAGGGCTGATGCGATCAAGGTCGTGCTCAACGAACAGCACCCCAAAGATAATCGACACCACAGACAAAACAAGGATCGCAGCTAGGCAGAGCGAGATAATCGCCCAGATCCGCACCTCGATTTCTTCCGTCGTCATTCTCATTGACTGATCCCCGCTAGCGTAATCATTAAGACAGAGACAAACGACACCAAGACAGCAAGAACATAAATCATTTAGGCCAGCGATCCACAATAAACATGATGATGTGGAACATGATGATGCAGCCGATCCCCACCACTACAGCAACGAGCGCGGCATCTGACGTAGTTTTGATGAACTTCTTCCTGCGTCTAATCTGTTCGTAAATCATCTTTTCTCGCTGCTCTTTGATGCGCCGCCGCATTTGCACAAACTCAACGTATCCATCCCGACCAAGATGCTGCAAGGCTCCGTAGTGAAACCAGTGGTAGAGCGTTTTCTCCATCTCCTTGATCTTGACTTGAGCAGCGTATGCGTCAAACGCTTCAGCAGTCGCAGACTTGGCAAACACCAGCTTCTTGAACAGCGGAGGCTTTGTGTTCTCCTGCCCGCTCATCCATTCCTGGAGATCGGATACCGCGCCTGCCCACTTGCCTAGCTGACCGAACACATCCTCGGCCTCGCGTCCAAGCTCAACCGCTTTCTTCAGTCCGTTAAAGACAGCGGTTGCGGTCGCCAGAAGGGTAACTGGATCAAGCATCTCATGCTTTTAGAACTAAGCCCAACAACAACACGATAATGAAACCGGCAGTGCCGATTAAAATCTGCTCGATGCGCTTGAGTCGAGCGTTGATCCCATCGTACCGGACAGCGCACACTTCTTCGTGCGTCATCAGTTTTGCCTCAACTTCGTTTGCGGTTGTCATGTCTTGATGATGAAGTAAACACCCAGGTAGGGCGGGAGGTTGGCGTTTGTACCAGATGATCCTGTTGAATCTGTCGTGAACGCATGAGTGTGATCTGAAATCGCCATCGTTGCTGTTGTGAACGATCCAGTTCCCGCCGCGCCTTGACTCCGACTCGGTTGAGCACCTGACAACGAAAATGCTCCGCTTGCAGACTGAAAGTCGCCAAAGTCGCCAACACCAGTCACAAGCGTGCCGCTCGCAGATCCCGCTGCTCCGGTTGTTCCGGTATGAGTGTGTGCCACGGTGATAGCATTCGCGCTACCACCCGTCGAGTTAGCACTGTACGTCGTCCCAGCCCCGACAGGAAAGCGATCACGGAAGTCTGGCAGGGTGAACGTAGTAGACCCGTCACCCGCACCGAACGCAGTGCCAATGACTGCAAACAGCGCGGAGTAGGTCGAGCGCGACACCGCAGACCCGTTGCACAGCAGATAACCCGTCGGAGCACTGGCAGTCCCCCACATCAACATCCCGCCGGTAGGAACGTAGGTCGGAGCAGAGGATACCCAACCACTACCATCAGAGGTGAGGACGTTGCCAGACGTGCCGGGAGACGACAGCCCTGTGCCACCACCCAATGCAGACAGTTGGTTGGATGCCTGATTGCCAACCTGAAAGTCTTTCAACTGCGCCATTAACTCTCGGATAGCGTTGTTGATCGTCGCCGGAGGACAGTTCTCCGCGATATTGATCCCGTCAATCTCAGTGTTGTTGTCGGGATTGGTGTCGAACTCGCTGATTTTTACTTTTGCCATGTCACTGCCCCATCAATAAGCCGCTAGGCATTGCTGCACCACCAATACTGCCACCAATCTCACCGAACAGGAATGGACTTACAAGCCCTCTCCCTAGTGCAGCGGGAACCTCTGGAACACGTTTCCTGAGAATGTCAGACAATGTTTGTTGTTGCAGTTCTTTTGAGATTTTCTGCAATGCTTGAGGATCACGCTCCAACAGAATACGAGACAGTTCTGTAGCAGTTGATCGCATCTGAGCATCAGACAATGCACCCATATCTCTACGCATGGCTTGCATCAGCAAACCTGTCATGCTCAACCCTTGCGGGAGTTCTCTAGCTGCTTCCATCTTGATTTTCTGCGCGGCTTCCATCCGACCAGCGGTTTGCGATCCACCCAGCACCGTCTGACTGGTTGACTTCATTTGCAGTTCATCGCCCAAATTGCCAATGAACTTATCAAACGCTTTGTCACCAGCATCGCCAGTCGGGAAGGTCAGACGCATCATCCTGACAGTCTGCGGTTGCAACAATTTCTTAGCATCCGTCATCGTGCCTTGCAATACGGTTTCACCGACCTGTGCGCCACCGATACGGTCTAGCAGGTTTTGCATCGCTCCAAGTCGGAAAGCCTCTTTCTCAGATAGCGACATTTTACGCAGGTCAGACGCAAGCTCATCGTAATCGAGTCTCAGAAAGTCCCGACCTTGCTGCATAGCATCCATCGCAGCAGTGTCGTCGGCCCAATAGTTTCTTGCTCGCCCGTATGCAGGATTATTGCGATCAACCATGTTCAGCAAGCGTTGACGCACATCCTTCTGCCCTGCAAGCTCCGTCCTGCCAATGCCTGACGTTGGAGCCTTGCCAGTAAAGATAACGTCATCAAGACCCATCTTCAGGAAATGCAAGAATTCCGTGTTGATGCCTTTAACCTCATCACCTTTTGGAGTGACTAGTTTGCCATCAGGAGTGATCGTTACCTTTGGAAGCGGAATCCCACGATCCGCAGCGATCCTTGCTGCCCGCTCATACGCTGCTTGTGCGGACGGGGTTTTCAGAATTGAGGTAAGTTCAGTATTGACTGGGATATCTACTCTGAACGCTCGATCATAAAGTTTGCTGCCAAGATCGCCACGAGCAGTCTTGAGCGCATTGAACTCATCGAAAAACGATGCGCGGCTTCCAAACGCTTCCTGAATGTCGCTGGTCAACCGTGACAGCATTCCTTTATCACGATCACGCAAGAATGCGTCAGCCTCTTTCTTGCCAGGACTCGGGATCTGATAAGCAGCGTCTAGGTAAGCACGAGTATTAGGCCCAATATCAGCCAGCGTATAGGGCTTGCCAGTGCGTTGCATAATGAGCGCAATCGCTTGGTCGATGTCGCCAACATCAGCAGTGATTGCCTCTTTCAGCATCTGACGAGCAGACTCAACTCCTGCACGTTCTGGAGGCTTAAACATGGCATCTACCATGCTCCGGTAGCCTTTACCGACTACTCGACCAGCAACCCCACCAACTCCTGCACCGACACCTCCCAATGGAGCGCCAATCGCTGCACCGGTTGCTCGTTCCTGTATACCACCTTCAGCTTGCCCTGCGCCAGAAATCGCCCCTGTAACAGTACCAAGGCCAATCATTCGCGGGATGGTGGTGGTTGGCATCAGCACACCAGGAACAACAGCACCACCTAGTTCTGATGCAATTGCCCTAACCGGATATTTTTCTCCGTATTGCTGCAATCCAAATCGCTCAATTGCTGCCCCGGTTTGTGCCGGAGTCAATGGAGGCATTTCAGGACCACCGATTATTGACTGTCTTGCTTGCTCGAAACCTTTAAGTTCTTCCGATAACTGCCCAGGGACCGGAGACAAGTACGAACGAATCGTGCCTATTGCCTCGTCTGACAGGTTCATCGACAAACCTTGCATAAACGAACCAATGCCGCCCGTAGCGACACCGCTTTGCAGCATATCAAGAATTTGTTGGCCTTTCGGTGTTAATTTCTCGCCTCTATCTGAGACAGTCAACAAACTTTCTTGCAGTGCTTGTAGACGTTGCGTTGGCGTCATGATTACTCCGTAAGTCCAGCAGCACGAGCAGCAGCGTTAGCAGAATTAACAGGCTGTCTAGGCTGAGTCCCCAATCCAATCGTCGGATATACATCAATGAACTGCCTAGATTCTTCTGGCAATGATCTGCGAAGAATTTCACGATTTTGATTGTAAGATTGGATCGTAAATTTAGCAGTACGCTCCATCGCATTCAGCAATGTCTTGACCTCTCCCGCTGTCATTGTTGCCAAGTTCCCAGCAGCAGCACGAGCGATCAAGGCTCGCTCACCTTCAGTGATAGCGCCTTGATTTCGCATCAGTTGTGCGGCTTCCAACTCAAGTCGAGCCAACCCTTGCATTGCTTCAGCGGTTCTGTTAAGCGTGTCTTGCGTCGATTGACCAGTCACCCCCAGCGTGCTTGCGAGCCTTGCAACGATAGCGGTTTGCTGGCTCAACGGTCCTGCCATAACACCCTGATCTAGCGCAGGACGAATATTAGAAATCGTTTGCAGCGTTTGAGAGGCAGCGGTAGCGTTGTTCAGTGATGCGTTTGCACGTTCAATCGCACCTTTTACAATCTCCCCTGCTGCAAGCCCAGACGTTTTTTCAATAATTGTCTGGGCACCAGCCTTCTTCATGTCTTGTTCATACTGTTCGTATGACTTCGGAGTCCTGCCAGCCGCTTGCTCTTGTCTTACATAGTATTCATACGATGCAATCGGAGTGACTGGCTTTGCAACCGACTCAACCATCTTTGCCAATGATTCAGCACGCTGCCCCGCTGTTGCTTCGTCAATCGCACCAGACTGATAAGCACGCGAATACTGTTGAGCAGCACTGCGAATAGAAGCAGGGACGTTTTCGCCCATAAATGCAAGGAACGGATCAGCACCCATTGCCATCCCACCCAGCACGCCACCTTTCCGCAACTCAGGCAAAATCTTGGAAATACTTGCCAATGAAGCCAAAGGATCAGGAGAAATAGCTGCCATCATTGACAGCTTTTCTGGGCTGATTGAGATCCTCTGAGACTCCAACGGTACCGGACCTTCCTCTCCCGCCAATGCCCCGCGCTCTGTCGTCGTTTGAAACACTTGCGGGAACAACTGACGCATCTGCGCCTGTTGTTGCAACGTCCTCTGCTGCTCTGCCAGCTTCTGAGCGATCTGCTGCTCTTGCAGACGTTGGGCGTAGACGTTCTGAGCCATCTGCTGACCAGTTGACAACCCCTGTGCGATACCCGCTCCAAGGCTTGTACGAGTAGTAGACGGTGCAGCGGCTTGCAACAGGCCCATGCCGATGCCTAGCAACCCCTGTCGCTGGGCTTGCTGTTGTAGCAGGTTGGCTTGCTCCTGACCTAGTAGACCAGGGAAGTAGGACGGTGCTTGCGGGAACAACTGAGCGAGAATTTCATCCATGTTTACAACAGCGAAAGTCGCCGCCTCTCTACAAGTTTAGGTTCCAACAAACTAGCAAGACCACTGTAGTTGACTGCCTGCGGCTGTCCTCTGCGGATTCCACCGGGAGATGGCATCTGTGCTTTTGGTTGCGCTTGCCTCAACAACCCAGACGATGCTGACATCATGTTTGACATCCCACCTCCACGCATAAACGCATCTTTTGCTTGCGCCTTTGCCAGTTCTTTTCCTGCCGCTTCCTCGTATCCGATAACGTCCCCGAGTGGGCTGAACATGGCCGAACCAGGAAGGTTGCCAGCCTCGATTGCCGCCTGTTGACTCGGGCTGATGAGGTTCATGAAACCGAGATCAGCGGCTCCGCTTTGCACAGGATAAAACTCAGGCATTAACGCAGGAGTGATAGGCACCTGTCCTGTAGCTTGCGCCTGCGTGATGTAGTCCGACAGAACCGGAGCAACGTCCGGCCTTGCAAGCGCACCTAGCTCGCTGGCACCTAGCGCAGCTTCACCCGCAGCAGCACCACCTGCGGCACCAGCACCTGTTAACGCACTGTAGCCAGCACCACCTAGACCACCCAGCGCAGCACCCATCATCGCGCCTTTGAACGGGTCATCCCGATTGGTAGCAGCACCCGCCACTGCGCCAATAATCATCGGCTCCATTCCGCTCATGCTCGGCTCCCGTATCCACCCAACAGACCACCCGCGGCAGCAGCAGGCACACCGTACCCAGAAGGACCGCCCAAAGCGTAGCCAGCAGCAGCGCCACCCAATGCGCCTAGCAACGGATTGCCAGTAATAGGCTGCGTTACCATCATCCCGCTCGGTGCGCCATAAACAGATCCCAGGAAGGACTGTAGCGCCTGATACGGAGCCATCTGACCGTAGTTGAATCGAGCAATGTCTGCTGCCATCTCCCTCTGAGCATAGTCCTCTGACATCGCACCAACGTTGGCAAGACGCTGAATGTCACCGTATTGCGTCTCAGCAAGCGCAGGAGCACGAGTCGATGCGGCTTCCTGAAGTTGCCGCTCACGAGCAAAGTTCTCGTAAGCCAGCTTTCCAGCGACATCAGACAGTCCTGTTGCCAGCGCACCCTCGGCTCGACCTTCCAACTGACCCATCGCTCC
>Ga0315909_10001964_pt1 | contig 27003 bp, 15 predicted proteins | sample LakEriMetagenome_11_FD_203527 | JGI IMG/M metagenome (GOLD analysis project Ga0315909, IMG submission 203527) | Freshwater fungal communities from buoy surface, Lake Erie, Ohio, United States - Buoy 2 MA125 | ecosystem: Environmental > Aquatic > Freshwater > Lake | place: USA: Lake Erie, Ohio...
CGCCGACACCGACTTCACCACGCCCGGCAATCGCGCGTGGGCCGAAACCATCCTTGCCATGCCGGCCCCCGCCGAGCCCGCACTGGTGACGACGACCGCTGATGTGGACGACGCCGTCGCCCGCGCACGCGCCGCACAGGAGCGGTGGGCACGCACGCCCTGGCAGGAGCGTCGCGAGGTCCTCGCGCGCGTGGCCGAGGTCATGGCCGCGCACCGCGCCGACACCCTCGCCGCCATGGCGAAGACGACCGGCAAGACCCTGCGCGAGGGCGATCCCGAGATCAGCGAGGCAATCGACTTCACGACGTACGCCGCACACCTCACCCTGCGGCACGAGGAGCTTTCCGAGGTGCTCGACTGGCAGCCGCACGAGGTGGTGCTCGTCGCCGGGCCCTGGAACTTCCCCTACGCGATCCCCGCCTCGGGACTGGTGCACGCGCTGGCCGCGGGCAGTGCGGCGATCCTCAAGCCCGCACCCGAGGCGCGCGCGGTCGGCGCGCTGCTCGTTGCGCAACTCCACGAGGCCGGCGTAGATCCCGACCTCGTGCAGCTCGTGGCCACCCCGGACGACGAGGTCGGCAAGCACCTCGTGACGCATCCGGGCGTGAGCGAGGTCGTGCTCACTGGGTCCCTCGCGACCGCTGATCTCTTCCTCGGCTGGCGACCCGATTTGCGCCTGCGTGCGGAGACGAGCGGTAAGAACTCCCTCATCATCACCGCGGCGGCCGATATCGACCTCGCCATCAAGGACCTCGTGAAGTCGGCCTTCGGGCACGCGGGCCAGAAGTGTTCGGCGGCGTCACTGGCCATCGTCGAGGCCAGCGTCTACGACGACCCGTCGTTCAAGCGGCGCCTCGCCGATGCGGTGCGCTCCCTCCAGGTCGGCTGGGCCACCGACCCCGCCACGACCATGGGGCCCGTCATCAACCCGCCCTCCGGGTCGCTCAAGCGCGCTCTCACCGAGCTGTCCCCCGGTGAGACCTGGCTCGTGGAGCCGCAGCAGCGCGGGGATGCGCGCCTGTGGTCACCCGGCGTGATCTGGGGCGTGCAGCCCGGCGCGTGGTTCCACCTCACCGAGTGCTTCGGGCCCGTCCTCGGCATCGTGCGTGCACGCGACCTCGACGAGGCAGTCAAGATCCAGAACGCCCCGGAGTACGGCCTCACCGGTGGCCTGCACAGCCTCGACCCGGCAGAGATCGAGCAGTGGCTGGCGCGCGTGCAGGTCGGCAACGCCTACGTCAACCGCCACATCACCGGAGCCATCGTGCAGCGCCAGCCCTTCGGCGGCTGGAAGCGCTCCTCCATCGGCGGAGGTGCCAAGCCCGGTGGACCCAGTCACCTGCACTCCTACGGCACGTGGAGTTCTCCCGCGCTCAATGTCGATCGGGCACGGCGCGCATTCGACGACGCGTGGGCGGAGCGATTCTCCGTCGACCTCGACCCCACCGCCCTGCGCTGCGAGAGCAACATCCTGCGACACCACCCGCTTGACGGTGTCGTCGTACGCGCGGAGAGGTCGGGGTCGGCGTACGACGTGCTCGCGCTGGCGGCACAGACCACAGGGACACCCGTTATCTGGTCGGATCCGCGCGAGGAGAGCGACGCGCAACTCGCCCGCCGACTGCCTTCACTCGGCGTTGAGCGCCTACGCCTGCTCGTCGAAGCGAGTCCTGAGTTGCTCGACGCAGCGCATGCGGCCGGAGTCGCAGTCGATCGCCAGCCGGTGACGGACGTCGGCACGGTGGAGCTGCCGCACTGGCTCAAGGAGCAGGCGATCTCGGTGACACGACATCGCCACGGCCGCCTACTGCGTTAGCGGCCGCTGCTGCCCGCGAGACGCTTGGCCATCTGGTCGACCTCATTGACAAGGGATCCGCCCAGCAGAAGTGCGCCGGTGTCGTCGATCTCCTTAAGTTCGGCGACAGAGCGAGTGCGCTCCTCCTCGACGACCTCGAGTGCTGCGAGTACGCCGGTCGCCGGGTCACCATCGACGAGCGCACGCTCGAGCGAGTCGGCATGCACCGAGAGCGCCTCCCCGGTGGAGGAGAGCATCTGGCCCACGCCCTCGGGCAGCCGCACGGCACCGCGCGACGTGGCATCGAAGAGCCCGCGCGCGATCGAGTTGACGTGGTCGCTGGTCTGCTGAAGCAGGGAGAACTGTTCGAGGATTGCGCGGCCCACAGCTCGCTCACTGCCCACGCTGAATCGACGGCCGAGGCCGAGCTCCTCGATCTCTTCGCCGAGGTGGCGCGTCTCCACCGCAAGAGTGCGCGCCTCCGTGAGCCACTCGGTCGCCTGGCGCCGGGTGAGCCTGTCGCCCGAGACATCGCCCATGGCCGAGAGCAAGGTCCCCAGACGCCCGCCGATCTCGGAGAGCCGCTCGGTCACGCGCTCCTCGGGGCGCTCCGGATGCGCAATGAGGGAGAAGCCGAGGCCGATAGCGACGCCGAGCAGTGTCGCGACGATCCTCGTGACGATCACATCGTTGGTGAGCGCCTCGCCCATGAAGTAGACGAAGAGCGCGGTGACCGGGATCTGCAAGGAGCCCTCAGGCCCCAGCCTCATCATCCGGCCGATGATGAGCGAGATCACGACGAGTACGCCGACGGTCCAGACGTGGAGACCCCACCACTGGTACAGCGCGAAGGCCACTACGAGTGCAGCGGCCGTTGCGCCCACGAGGGACAGGCCCGTGCGCATGGAGCGATTCAGGGACAGCGCGACCGTGATGACAGCGCCCGCCGCCGCCGGCACGGGCGCCTCGATGCCGAGCAGCAGTGCGGCGACCCACGCGGTGCAGGCGGCTATCGCTGTGATCCCGATGAGCCACGCCGTCGCCCAGGAGCGGGCAGCACTTCGGAGTAGTCGCTGAGTCAACGAGCCTTCCGGCGCACGACGGACAGCGCTGTCGAGGGCCTTCTGTATGGAACGGGAGATATCGCGCACGAGCGTGCCCGGCGTGCGCACAGACGTGCGCATGGCCTTAGGAGGCGTCGAGGCGAGCATGCTTCCAGAGTCCTCTCCCACTCGAGGGCCGCCTAGCGCGGCCCCCAGGGAGGGTGACGGCGCTCACCCCTCATCGGTTCCCTACATCGCGGGCACACGAGGCGGGCGTGCCCGTAGGCCCGAACTTTGGGTGGAAAACGCCCGTGGAGGGCACTTTCCACCCAAAGTTCGCCCCACGCGTGCCTACGGCGCTCCGCCCCCTGCGAAGACGCCCGGAGCGGCGACCAGGGCAGCCTCTGGCCAACACCGGCATAACCTTCGTCCATGCGCGCGGTCGTCTACGACTCCCTGACACAGCCCTGGCACGTCACCGAGGTCGCCGACCCCACGCCACCGGCCGACGGCATTGTGCTGCGCGTCGAGGCCGCAGGACTGTGTCGCAGCGACTGGCACGCCTGGCACGGCCACGACAACGTCTCGTCCTTCCCCCATGTGCCGGGGCACGAGTTCGCAGGGGTCATCGCCGAGGTCGGCCCCGAGGTCACGCGATGGCGCGTCGGCGATCGCGTCACCGTCCCCTTCGTGTGCGCATGCGGGCGCTGCCTCGTCTGCGAGTCGGGCAATCACCAGGTGTGCCCAAGCCAGTGGCAGCCCGGCTTCGACGGCTGGGGCGGCTTCGCGGAGTACGTCGCCCTCCCCGCGGCCGACGTCAATCTCGTGAAGTTGCCGCACGACGTCTCCTTCGACATCGCCGCCTCACTCGGGTGCCGCGTGGCGACGGCCTACCGCGCCGTAGCCACCATCGGCCGCGCCCGCACGGGCGAGGAAGTCACCGTCCACGGTGCCGGCGGCGTAGGACTTGCTGCCCTCGCGATCGCGCGTGCCCTCGGGGCGCGCGTCACGGTTATCGATCCATCGGCCGCCGCCCGCGAGACCGCGCTCCAGCTCGGCGCCGCTGAGGCACTCGCGCCCTCCCCTGAACTTGCCGAGGCCATCCGCAATGCGACGGCGGGAGGACCTCACCTCTCCATCGAGGCAATCGGCGACGACGCGGCGTGCCGGACGTCGATCGCCAGCCTGCGGCCGCGCGGCCGCCACGTGCAGGTGGGACTGCTGCCGCCCGGGACGGCGGTCGATCCGGTCCCCATGCACATGGTCATCTCACGGGAGCTCGAGGTCCTCGGCAGCCACGGTCTCGCCGCGCACGACTACCCGGAGCTGCTCGACCTCGTCACGAGCGGTCGCCTGCGTCCGGAGCTCCTGGTGTCGCGCACCATCTCACTCGATGAGGTGCCCGAGGCCTTCGCGCTCATTGGCACCCCGGATCAGCCGCCCGGGATGACGCTGATCCATCCCCGCTGAGCCGGCCTAGCGGGGCCAGTGGGCGAGTGTCTCGAGATACATGTCGCGCACGCGCTCGACCTCGCGGTCGATGTCGTCGCGGTTCCAGTCCTTCGTCGGCACCGGCGGAAGCACGGCGACATCCAGGGTCCCTGACGAGATGAGCACGCCGTGTGAGGGCATGAGCTCACCCGCGTTGCGAATGACGACCGGCACGATGGGCACTCCGGCCTGCATCGCGACGTGGAAGGCACCCTTCTTGAATCGCCCGAGCCGCGGCGTCGCCGAGCGGGTGCCCTCGGGTGCCATTGCCAGCGAGCGGCCGTCCCGCAGGGCTTCGACCGCGGGCGCCAGCGCCTTCTTGGCCTCCTCGGTGTTGGCACGGTCGACGAAGGCGACATCGGCCAGCCATCCCAGCGGGGCAAACATCGGGTCGGTCTTGAGTTCCTTCTTGGCAACGCCCGTGAAGTCACTGCGCAGGAGCGACGCCATGATGATGACGTCGAGCTGGCTCTGGTGGTTGAAGATGAAGACGGCCGGTCGCGCCGCCCAGAGGTTCTCCGCTCCCTCGACGTTCATCGTGATGCCTGCCGCCGCAAGTGCCAGCTCGGAACCCACGGACGCGGTGATCTCCACCGCTGTACGCCGGTCCCGATTCACCAGGCCCAGGCCGAGCCCCGCGACGAGCCCCGCCACCACACCGCCGTATGCCGCGACGGACCTCACGACGAGCTCGGGCGTGAGGTGCTGGGGGCGTGACAGACGCGCGGTAGACCAACCGCGCTCTGCCGCGGCCACGGCGAGCCCGTCAGCGGGATTGAGCGGTCGCGGATTGCCGACTGTTGCGAGATAGGCGAGGTCCTCCGCGCCGTTGCCGTAGGCGAAGGAGCGCGCGAGGTCGATGCCGCGCTCTGCCGCGAGATCACGGACTGCCTGGGCCTTGGCATCGCCCCAGAGGATAGGCCCGTCGACGAATCCGGTGAGCACTCCGTCGCGGGTCTCCATACGCGTGCAGAGGATGTCGTCGATGCCGAGATCGCGGGCCGCCGCCTCGACCTGGAAGGAGAGGGCGGATGACGCGATGACCACGGTGTGGCCGCGTGCCTTGTGCGCGGCGATGAGCGCGCGGGCCTCGGGGAAGATCATCTGGGCGATGTTCTTGCGGAAGAGCCGCTCACCCATGTTGTCGATGTCCTCCGTGGAGCGTCCGCCCAAGGCACCCACGCCGATCTCGACGAGTCGGTGGACATCCCGACCGCGGACCTCGACATTGACGCTCTCGACGAGTGAGCGCAGGAGCTCGTTGGTGCCGACATCGCGCGCGAGCAGGCGATCTCGGAAGTAGGCGACGGCGGAATAGCCGTCGATGAGAGTCCCGTCGAAGTCGAAGAATGCTCCGATCTCGGGTCCCTCGGGTGAGGATTCGATCTCGGCAACAAGTCCGTCGATGTCGGGCACGATCAACCCCTCCGCATGATCCTCGAGATGGTGCGGCGCCCATCGCCCTCGATCTGAGCCATGGCCGCGCGCCGGACGACACCGATGCGCTCCACCGCCGCGCGCAATTCGTCGCGGAATGCCTCGCGCTGGAGCCGCAGGTCCTCGCCCCCCACCCCGAGTAGCCCGCGGTTGTCCGCCAGCTTGAGCGCTCCCTGCATGAGATCGCGGGAGATCGACTCGGGACTGTGGAGTCGGTGCATGAGCCAATCCTGCTTGGCGATGCCCAGGCACTCCTGCACCAGGGCATCCTGATCGATCGGCGAACCGGGATCGCGGTCGGCCAGACGTGCGGCGACCACGAGGTAGGCCTCGAGGAACGGCCCGATGATCCGGTGGGACACGTAGAGGTGCGTCTGGTCGAGTGCCTTGAGGACCCCCTCGTGGTCGAGCTTCTCCCCCGACCATCCCGGCCGCGCGAGATCGACCTCGGCGCGGATGTCCTCAGCGAACTCTCGCTTGCGCGGGAAGAAGAACTCGAATTTCAGCAGATCGCGGAGTTCGAGTGCGGCCGACCAGGTGGCTTCGATGACGTCGCCGCCCGACTCGGCAGCAGCAAGCAGTGCGTTCTCAGCGATCGCTCGGTAGACGAACCAGTGCGCGAGAGTGTTCCGGTAGAAAGCGGCTTCGTGGTAGCGATCGGGGGCTACGGCGAAGACCGGCTCCAGTCCACCGTCGTAGGCCTCGACCACGCCTTCACGCTCGAGAGTGCGCAGCGCCTGGCGGAGCTCGTCGGGCCGGGCGAGGTCGATCTCCGATGTGAGCGGGAGGTGTCGCTCTCGCACGTAGACAAGCAGCGGATCAAGGACGTCGAGCAATTCGGCCAGGGTGAGTGCTCGACCCTCGTTGTCGAGAAGCGCGAAGGTGATGAGAGCCGAGGGCGTAATCGGCGTAGCGGCGTTGATGCGGTTGGCGATGTCGAAGGCCACACGCGGCACCACAGTGATGGGGTCGTCGGAGCCGGCGCGCTCGCGCGCATCGGCCAGGCTCTCGAGCAAGGACAGGGGTTCACCGAAGCGCACATGCACCTGGCCGCGTCGCGTCGACTGGGCTCGCGCGAACCCATAGAGCCAGCGCAGGCTCTCCGGGGTCTTCTTGCCGCCGGTGTCCTCGAAGGAGATCGCCTCTACCTCGTGCTGTTGGTCGTACACGATCGAGACAGGGATGAAGTAGACATCTTCGCCCGGCAAGGCTAGTGGATCGGCTTGGTTCTCGACGAAGGCATCGATGAGGTACCGGAGCACCCCCATCCGCGGCGGCCGGAGCTTGCCCGTGCGGGTGCGCCCACCTTCGAAGTACCACTCGAGGTTGGCATGCAACTTGAGCAGGCACCCGAGATAGAGGCGCATCATCGCCGGATAGACGGGGTCATCGCGTGTGCTTCGACGGATGAAGATGAGACCCGCGCGCTTGGCGAGCACCGATGCCGGCCACTTCGCGAGGTTCATCCCCCCCAGCACGAAGTTGGGCGGGAAGCCGTAGTCGACGAGGACTCGACGTAGCACGAGCGGGTCGAGATAGGAGCGGTGATTGGGCAGGAAGACGAGGGAGTGCTTGAGCCCGAGTGCACGGATATGCCGCAGCCCCTCGCTGGAGGCGTCGATGGAGTAGGACCGCGAGAGCCAGGCGCCGAAGCGGTCCCATGCCTGCGTGCTGCGAGGCTCGACCGTCGCCACCATCTCCTCGAGACAGTGACGAGCGTCGGCGTTGACGTCCTCGAGCGAGCGACCGGTCTCCTCGGACAGGCTGATGACTCGCGCAGCGAACTCCGGCGTCGCGACAATGTCATCGACGGTCAATTGCATGGGCCTCCGATCAGCCCACTCAGACTAGGCGCCCTAGGTCATTCCCACCATGGTTATTCCGCACGAGGGCAAGTCACGCGCCGCGAAACGTCCATCCGTCGGTGCTAGCCTCGAAGAATGCTCAGGGGGGCCGTGGTCATGGTCTGCGCACTGGGGGGAGGTTTGGGCTTCCTCACCGGTCCTGCACAGGCACGCGAGGCCCCTCTGGACCGCAGTCCGACGACACGCGTCATCGCGGCATCATCACCCGAAGCCCGTTCTCTTCTCTCGACGAGTTTCGTCGCGAAGCAGTCAGGGGAGGGCCGACTCATCACGGCGAACGTCGTCGTCGACCGTCCAACCACTCGCATGCTGCTCGTCGTGAGTGGTCGATGCTGGCCGTCCCGGGGGGAGCCCACCCAGATATTCCGGGATGTCCGGAACATCTGGCCTGGCCAAAGCAGTCCCACCTCAGTGGATCTCACTTTCCTTGCCACAGCCAAAAAGCCCGGCCGCCACGATTGCGAGACACGTGTTCGCACATGCGACGTGGGCCGGTGCGATGGTCAGCGCGGCCGAGGGACAGCCCGGGTGTTGACACACCGGGAATCACGCGAAGACCACACGCACATGCGCATCAGCGGGCCTTTACCCGCCGGGACACAGCAGGCCCGACTCGCCAACGGCCAGAATGGGGACATCCCCGTCCAGTCGGGTCGCTCCCAGACCGTCAAGTCTTCCTTCGTCCTGAATCCTGAGTGGGGGCCGGTGGATTTCGACGCGACCCTGTCGGTCACCAACTGCATCAAGTCGACCTATCCCGACTCGTGCGCCGCGGTGAAGGACAAGCGCCTCCACGGGAGTTCCCAGATTGAGACGACCGCCTACCTCCGTCAGCTCCGGTTCGACGGATCGATCTGCGCCACTATGAAGGCCACGAGCGTGCCAGGCCAGAAGGCCCAACTCGTCACGTGGGAGGAGCATCATGCGACTCTTCGCTACCGCTTCCGCGACTTCCGGGGGAAGTTCGATTCACGTTGCACACCGGTGGTAGAGGTCGTGATCGAAGTCCGCGTTGCCCGGGGCAACGGCATCGTGATCGAGCCAGGAGCGGCCGGCAACCTCAAGTCTTGGACGACTCTGCGACCTGCGCTGAATCGCTAAACGACCTCACTCACGCCTGGCACGCCGTCAACGAGAACGACCGTCTTGTCGGTGCGCGGCTTGCCCTCGGTGGTGTCCGACTTGAAGTTCGCCTGACACACGCGGTAGGTCGCCCGATTCGCCTCGGGTGTGACTTCGTGCAGGACATAACCATTGCCAAGCAGCTCCCCGTACGCCGCCCAGGGAGTCTTGGCGAGCGTGGGCGGGCCGGCGAGTTCAACCACGCCGCCTTCACCGAAGAAGGTCGGCGAGGAGATGGCGCCCGTGGCGATTTCAGCAGCGATGGCGGGCTTGTCCCAGGTCAGCGTCGCCTTGATGCACTCCGCCATGGACGGGAAGTTCTGGGGGTCCGGCCACGACTCGAGGACATCGAAGGCAAGGTTGCAGTGGAAGTCGCCGGTGAGAATGACGGGGTTGCGCACCTGGTTGGTCGTGATGGACGAGGTGAGTCGCTCGCGTGGCACCCAGTAGCCATCCCACGAGTCGTAGTTGTAAAGGCCATCGGCAGGCAGCCCGAGACCCACGGACCCATTGACATCGGAGAAGACCGTCTGCTGGGCCATGTAGGTCCACCTCGAGGTCGAGTCGGCAAGGCGCTCGTTGAGCCAGGCCTCTTGATTGGCGCCGAGCATCGTGGCCTTCGGGTCCACCATGCCCTTCACCCACTTGCCGAAGTCAGCTGGAGTGTTGTCGCCAGGCTGGTCCGACCGGTACTGCCGTCCATCGAGCATCAGATAGGTCGCCAGCGAACCCCAGGTGATCTCCCGGTAGATCTTCATACGTCGCGGCATCGGCTCCGGCTGAGGAATGCGAATGGCGTGGTTCTCCCAGAACGCTTGGAAACCCGCTGCGCGACGCTTGCGGAACTTCACGCGATCCTTCTGGCCGTCGCCTCCGCTCTTGGACGCCGCAAAGTTGTTGTCCACCTCGTGGTCGTCCCAGATGACGGAGTAGGGCGCCGCCGCGTGCAACTCCTGCAATTCGGGGGCGCTGCGGTAGAGGCCGTACTGCCGCCGGTACTGCCACACGGTGTGGGTCTCGTCGGTCCAGGGGATCGGTCGGGTGGGCTTCGTCTGCGAGGGTCGCATATAGCCCTTGTTGCCGTACTCGTAGATGTAGTCGCCGAGCGCCAGCCAGTAGTCAGGCTGCTGTGCCGCCAGATCGGAGTACAGCTGGTAGTAGCCCGACTGCCAGTTGGCGCACGAGGTCTGGCCGACGACCAGGCGTGACATGGATGCGCCGAGTTCAGGAGTCGTGCGGGTGCGGCCTACGGTCGAGATCTCCGACCCGTGCTTGAAGCGGTAGTAGTACCAGGTGTCGGGCGTGAGTCCCTTGACGTCGATGTGGACGCTGTGGCCGTAGGTCGGCGTTGCCTCGACGGATCCGGACTGCCGCTCCACGGTGAAGGCCTCGTCGCGCGCGATCTCCCACTCCACCGTGGCTGTCGCCTTGCCCATGCCGCCATCGAGTTCGAGGGGCTGCGGCGCAAGGCGGGTCCAGAGGATGACCGAGTCCGGCAGCGGATCGCCGGAGGCGACGCCCAGGGTGAAGACGGGACCGGAGGCCCGCACGGTCCGCCCGGCCAAGGCCGGGGTGGCAGGCACGAGGACGGCACCCGTGGCCGCGGCTCCGAGCGCGAGGAAGGATCGGCGGTCGAGGCCGCCCGTCGACATCTCATCAGTCATGAGCGGCAGACTAGGCACCCCGACACCCGCGTGGGTGCCCAACGCGCGAATCGCCGCCAAAGAGAGTGACTCGACCCCATGGACACCCTCCCGCCTACGACGAAGCACCGTCGTGGCCGGCGTACCCCCCGGCAGGAGCGCGCCCTCGCCGCGCCGGGCGAGGCACTCGTGACGCTCGCGGACCTCTCGACGGTCAGTATCGTCACGGGTGGAACTCCCCTCGTGCTTGACGTGGGCTTCGGATCCGGTGAGGCAGTCGTCGCACTGGCGGAGGCCGATCCCGACACGACGATCATCGCGGTGGACATGCACACGCCGGGCATCGGCGATCTGCTCGCCTCCATCACGGAACGCGACCTGCGCAACATTCGCGTGGTCGAGGCGGATGTGCGCCACGTCCTCGAGTGCATCCCCGCGGGTCGCCTGAGCGGAGCCCGCACGTTCTTCCCCGATCCCTGGCCCAAGAAGCGCCACCACCGTCGACGCCTCGTCACGACAGCCTTCGCACGGGAGTTGGCACAGCGTGTGGCCGTCGGTGGCTTCTGGCACCTGGCCACCGACTGGCCCGACTACGCCGCCGCCATCGAGGAGTGCGTGGCGGCTGCCGGGGTGTGGAGCGGCGGGGTCATCAGCCGTCCCGCTTGGCGACCCGTCACTCGCTATGAGCGACGCGGCGTGGCCGCGAGGCGTGAACCCATCGATTTGTGGTTCGAGCGGATCAACCCATGAACGTCGGCGATCGGATCACCCTCGACATCACGTCCATGGCGCACGGCGGCGAGGCCGTGGGCCGCCATGAGACTCGGGTGGTCTTCGTCCGCGATGCCCTCCCCGGCGAGCGCGTGGTGGCGGAGATCACCGTGACCCCGTCACACGGCCGCTTCCTGCGCGCTCGGGCTGTCGACATCGTCGTGACATCCCCCGACCGCGTGACACCACCGTGCACCTACGCCGACCGGTGCGGGGGTTGCGACTGGCAGTACATCGCGCTGCCCACCCAAAGGCGCCTCAAGGCGACCGTCGTCGCCGAGCAACTCACCCGCATCGGTGGCGAGCCTCCTGACCGCTGGTCCCATCTCGAGGTCGAAGCACTGGCTGACGACGTCGATGGTCTCCACTGGCGGACACGGATGAGATACGCCGTCGACGCCGAGGGCCGGGCGGGACTGCGGGCTCATCACAGTCACGACATCGTGCCCGTGGCCGAATGCCTCATCGCCTCCCCCGAGATCGGAGGCGCCGACGTGCTTGATCGCGCATGGCCGGGGGCCCAGGAGATCCTCGCGGTCCAGCCTGACGGGGCAGCGGTGCTGCTGCCCAATCCCGCTGCCGGCAGCGCGAAGGTCTCGCAGCACGCGGCAGGACGCACGTGGACCTTCGATGCCACCGCCTTCTGGCAGGTGCATCCCGGCGCTCCTGACGCGCTCATCGGCGCCGTCCGCGCGATGCTGCGACCGAGGCCGGGGGATCACCTTGTCGACCTCTACGCCGGTGTCGGGCTCTTCGCCGGTGCCTATGCCGAGGAATTGGGCCCCGGCGGCCGCATCGACGCAGTCGAGGGCGATGAGGTTGCCGTCAAGGGCGCGCGACGCTCACTGCATGATCTGCCCACCATTCACATTCACCACGACCGGGTCGACCGCTGGCTCAGCCGCAGATCACTACGGCGCTGCGATCTCGTGGTGCTGGACCCCCCGCGCACCGGGGCGGGGCGAGAGGTGATGGAACGCGTAGTAGCCCTGAGTCCACGGGCGATCACTTACGTCGCCTGCGATCCCGCGGCGCTTGCGCGTGACATCGCGACCGTGCGCCCACTGGGCTGGGATATGACAGGGCTTCGAGCCTTCGACCTCTTCCCCATGACTCACCATGTCGAGTGCGTCGCGCTACTCGAGCGAAGGGATAGCCTCGAGGCATGAGCGCCGACGAGAGCCTGCGTCGTCAGTTGCGCTTCGCCCTGTTTCTGCAGATCGCCGGTGCCGCGATGTTCGGCATCGCCTTCGTCACGCGTGCCGTCGTCCTCGGATTCGAGCCGGTCACCGGGGTCCTCGCGCTCATCACGCTGCTGATCATCGGAGCGGCGGTCTTCACACGTCGGAAGATGCAAGACCTCGCGCGCTAGTCGGCAGGGGCAGATCAAGGACGACCCGACACCCGCTCTTCGACGGATCCAATCGCCAAGAGCCGCCAGCGGCTACGAGGGTGTCATCGAGCAGTCGCGAGCCGAGACCGGGCGTGACAGGCCCCTGGATACCCGAGCCGTCGTCCTCGCACACCACCCGACAGCGGACATGGTCCGTCTCGACGGAAACCACCAGGCTGGAGGCTCGGCCGTGCCTGCGCGCGTTGACGGCAATCTCGCCCACCGCTCGCTTCAGCAGCGCGAAGGTCTGTTGATCCAGGGGCACATCGTCCACCTGGACGACCGTCAGGCCCATCGGTGGATCCGGGACAAGCACGCGATCCGCATGCGAATCTCCCATGCGCTCCAAGAGCCAGGGGATCTCGACCGACGCCATCTCGATCACTTGTGCCCACGCGTCATCGCGTTGGCCGAGCCGGAGCATGATCACTGCCGCCGCGAGCCGCCCCTGCACAGTGCGATGGAGCGCCTCGGCGACATCCCGGTCGAGTTGGCGCGACGCGCCGAGGATCTCGCTGCGGCGCTGTTCCTCCGCGCGCAGGGACTCCTTGACGCGCTCGAGGCGACGCTGGGACTCCACGACAAGTCCGTAGCTCAGCGTGACCATGAGGCCCGGGACCGCAAAGCGGTAGGACATGCGGAGGAGAGTGAGACCCCATTCGTTCGCTGCGTACGGGAGCACGGCAAACGCAGTGCCGATCCCCACGAGTGCGACTGCCGACGCAGCAGATATGGCCAGCCACTCACCTACGACACGCCACGCACCCAACACGGATTGCTTCGGTGGAGGAAGCCGATCAAGGAGCACTGCCACAGCGATCGGCGCGAGCACGCATCCGACAGTGGCCAGCAGGGTACCCGCGGATGGAGACCACGCGTAGAGCACGAACTGGAAGGGCCCCGAACTAATGGCAAGGACAATGACAAGGGCACGCCTGATCGGCAGCGGCACAGTGAGCAGGTCACGAAGCCGGTACCTCGGACGCGCGATGGAGGTCGTCGTCGGCCGCACACTGACAACGGCCGTGACCGCCGTCTGACCACGCAGCGGAGCGGCCACGAGACCAGGCCCCAGCAGTCGGAGACCGGCTGCGGCCTGGACCGCATCGACGGGAGTGGGCGTCGCCGGGTGTAGCGAGACCTGGAGGTCGCGTCCGCGGATGACAAGGGCAACTCTCGAGGCGCCCTGACTCGGCAGGCCGGCACGGATCCAGCGGTAGAGTTGGAGTCGCACCTCGTCGTCCAGCAGGACGCCATCCGCATCCATCCGCTCCACAGTCGCCGCGGCGTCCACCGTGACTTCGGGGTTGAGGGAGCGCATCGCCGGGATGAGCCCGAGGCGCACGCTCACCGGGTGGAGCACCTGCGCCATGGGCCGCAGGCGCACCTCGATGAAGTCATCGAGCCGGTCGGCCAAGTCCGCATTGCTCAGCCCCGGCCCCTCGCCCACGACGCGCCTGAGCGGGCGGGCAACCTGAGAAGCGAACACGCGCAGGGACTCGGCGCGCAAGTCCCGCTCTGCTGCTTCGATCATCCCGTTGACCTGTCGGACCAGAAGCAGTTGGTCGTGGGTAATCGCATCGACCGCGCGGGTGGTGGCTAGTCCATCGCGCACCTGCTGAACGACAACCGCGAGGATGATGATGTTGACCGGTCGGGACACGATGTATAGGGCGGTGATCACGGCGGGTTGACCAGTCGGACCGCGGTCCACGAGCATCAGGGCCATCAGCATCCCACTGAGCACCGCAACGACGACGTAGATCGCGATGGCGAAGGGGACACTTCGCCATCGAGCCGATCGCGAGCGCCGGATAAAACGCCGCGCGATCGCAAGGCACACAGCCGAAAGCAGCAGACCTGCGAGCACGGCCAGGGGCACGTCCAGGAAATCCGACAGTTCACCGCGCTCTTGCGGATTAGTACGCCGGATGAGGAACGAGCCGAAAAATTCGCCCGGGGCAATGATAATGAAAGGCCACAGACTCAGAGTCAGCCGATCCATCCGCAATCCGGTCACGGCCACCCATCTGTCGCTCTCGTCGTACTCACCGTGTGCTTGAGGTAGACGAGTACGCATGCCACGCGAGCGTTGTAGCCGTCCACATCCTTGGGGATCGCGAGTGCCGCGATGATGTCGGAGATGACGGACTCAACCGTGCGCACCGACAGCACGAGGTCATCTGCGATCCGCTTGTTGGACCATCCGTTGGCCATGCGTGACAGCACGTCGACCTGCCTGGGCGTCAACACCGAGAGCGGACCCGTCTGATCAGGCACGAGCTTGCGGGTGAGGGCCGAGTCGATGACCATGCCGCCGGCAGCCGACTCCCGGATCGCGAGAGCGAGCTGGTCGAGGTCGGCGACCGAGGTCTTGAGGAGGTAGGACCACCCACCCCGCACATCCTCGGGCAGGCTCGCAAGCAGTCCCGGCATGGCCAGATTGCTCAACAGCACTACACCCATCCGACGGTTGCGGCGACGCAGGTACACCCCCAGGTGCGTGCCATCTGCTCCCGACCCGAGGTCGACATCGGCCAGCAGCACGTCGATGTCATTCGCGCGCAGGGCAGAGGTGAGCTCCTCGGCCGACCCGAAGGACCCCACGACACCCACATCGGGCAGCCGCGCGATGAGTCCCGTGACGAGCAGCTCCCGGTAGAGCGGCTCGTCTTCGACTACGGCGATGCGCAGATCGGTGCTCATTACTGCAGTATGGACCGGCCAGCGAGACCGGCGGAGCGAGATGACCGCGTCACCGTGCTAGCCCGGTGGTGGGCGCAGGTGAGCACTAGGCTCAGTGCTGGAGGTTGCGCATGGGAATCCCCCAGCAGGGCCAGTCGCCCGCGGACATAGCCGAAGCATTGGCGGACCTCCGCCGGGAGGATCCGCCCATCCACGGCGGGCGCGTGCTCGCCTACGTCTACGACGCGGGCGTCGCCGAGTCGTCTACAGCGGGCCTCGAGGCACTGGGCGCTTTCGCCGAGGTGAACGCTCTTGACCCGACCACCTTCCCCAGTGTTGCCCGGATCGAGAACGACCTCGTCGGCTGGGGACTGGATCTCATGCGCGCGCCCGAGGACGCTGCGGGAGTGCTCACCAGCGGCGGCACGGAGTCGTGCATCCTGGCCGTCCTTGCCGCGCGCGAGCGCTGGCGCCGACGCGATGGCGAGGGCATCCCCGTGATCGTGGTTGGCGACACCGTGCACCCGGCCTTCCACAAGGCCGCTCACCTACTCGGCGTCACCGTCGTCACGGTCCCGGTCGATCGCCAGAGCTTCCGCCTGCGCGCGGAAGACGTGCGCTTGACCCTGGAGGCGCACGGCGATGCAGTCGCGCTCGCTGTAGCCTCTGCGCCCTCGTATGCCCACGGGGTGGTGGACGACATCCCCGATATCGCGGCCGCGTGCGCGGAGCGCGGTGTGCCCTGCCACGTGGATGCCTGCATCGGCGGCTTCACGCTCGCCTACGCGCGCATGGGCGGAGAGAGCGTGCCGGCCATGGACTTCAGCATTGATGGTGTGACGTCGATCGCCCTGGACCTGCACAAGTACGGCTTCTCGCCCAAGGGGGCCTCGCTCCTGCTCTTCCGCGATGCGGAGCTGCGGTCGGGCACCTACTACGCCTTCTCCGCATGGCCCGGCTATCCCGTGGTCAACACCACGCTGCAGAGCACCAAGTCCGCCGGGCCGATGGCGGCCGCCTGGGCGGTGGCACATGCGCTGGGCCACGACGGCTTCGTCGACGCCGTACGCCGTGCCCGTGAGGCGACGCTTCGCATCGCCGAAGCCGTCAAGGACATCCCGGGGTTGCGAGTGATCGCCGCGCCAGACTCCACGCTCATCGCCCTCGCCGGGGATGGTGATGAGCCGATCGATCCCTTCCGACTCGCCGACGCCATGCGTGCGCGCGGGTGGACCCTCCAGCCACAGCCAAGCCTGGGTGACCTCCCACGCACGCTGCACCTCACCGTGCAGCCGGTGTCCCTGGACACGGTCGACGCCTTCGCCAGCGACCTCACCGGTGCAGCGGGCGAGGTGCGCCCGCTACCCTGGATTGACGTCTCCGGGGATCTCGAGTCGGCCTTTGCCCAACTTCCCGACCTGACGTCGGGGGGGCCGCTCCCCGCCGAGATGGCCGGCGTACACGCACTGATCGACGCGCTCCCGCCCGAGATCAGGGATCCGGCACTCACCGCGATCTTCGCTTCCCTCTTCACCGCCTACCGCGACTGAGCTCCCACCCGGGAGCCAGCCGGACCGGGCCTCGCCCTATGATCACTGTCGCTCCTTGTGAGCACGCCGCCTTAGCTCAGGGGTAGAGCAACGCACTCGTAATGCGTAGGTCCGGGGTTCAAATCCCCGAGGCGGCTCAGAGATTCTGTGTGGTTTCGGCTGATGTTCGACACTCCGCGCATTTTGGTAGAGCGGAGCGATATCGAGCAGATGGATCAGGTGGCGTCGCTGGCCGTTCATGCGGGCGGGTCTGCAGGCAACCTGCATCCTCGTGCGTACCGGGCAGGCTTCTCATCCCATCACGGGTCAACGTCGAGGCACTTCACCTCGAGGCAGCTCCGTCTTCCAGCGTCCGAGGCGGCCTTGCACAGCAAGACTGCTGCTCGCGACGCCTAGCGATGTATGCTGCGAGCCGTCAAATGCTCATCCGTTCGCTTGAAAGAGTGAGCATGAACTCAAGTCAGGCTCGATACCACCAGTCACGTGGTAGTCGTCGCTCTTTGCGAGCCGCTAGCCACGCCCCCCTGAAGGTTTAGGCGTTGAAGTCCATATATCTCCGCCTCGGTCAACCGTCCGCAACTTCCAACACCGCCCTTCTCTGGCTATTCGTCCTGGCCACCCTGGCAACCCTGCTGATCAGCAGCCAAAGCTTGGGAGTGTCCATAGGATCCATCATTATCGCGGCGCTCGTCAGCACAGCGATATTCGTCCTCCTTGTGATTGCAGCACGGGGCCCACTACGCAGGATCTCTCAGCCAGGCTTGCGTTCGACCGCCACTCTCGGGCTGGTTGTCGCGGCGTGGCTCATAAGGTCTGCCGTTTATGGCCTGCTGATTAATCGGCAGCCGGGGGCCGACGGTGACAGTGAAGTCATCCGCGTTGCCATAAGCATCTTCTTCGTCCTCTTCATCATGCTGATCGCAGGTGACCTTGTTGATCACCGAGCAGCCCACAAGGTGCTCATGGCCGAACTCACAAATCGCCGGATGGCTCTGAGGATGTCCCTGGCGACATTCAGCGAGCGGCTCACCCAGGCGCGGTCCGAATTGGATCAGGCTATCCGCGGCACGCTTGAACCTTCGCGCTCTCTGCTCGATCTTGCCTTCGACGAAGATAGGGATCCGGCAAAGGAGGTCCAGCCGGCCCAATTGCTCCATGACATCGTGAGGCTCAGCATCAGGCCCGCATTGGCTGATCTGGCTGCGTCAGAGGTCACCGTCACTCCGGCACCCATGCTCGAGCCCATCGCGCCGCGTGGGCGCGAGAGGGTCCCTCAACGCATCGATATCGTCAATTGCATTCGACCGGCACTCATGGTGTTGCCCTTACGTATCTTCACACTGTTTGTCTTCCTTGGATTTACAAGTGTTGTCAATGCTTTCCTTAGCACTGCCATCCTGCTCTTGACCTGGCCCATTCTTGCCATGGTTCGCAGAACTTGGCCCAGCAATGCGAGGGAGTTGCCGACCCTGGGCGCTGTGCCTGTACTCACCGCAGTCTTTGCAGTTGCCTTTGGTGTCCCTGTCTTACTGGGGCTTGCCCTGTTGCCCGCGTACCTTGACTTCTTTCAATCAGTCGGCCCAGATATGTCAGTGCTTTCGGTGTTGTCTTCCATCACCATCGCCTGGTTCATCGCAGCAGTCCAGATCATTGAACGTCGTCGGCGCCTCGCCGAACAAGAGCTGCTTGACACGAACGAGCAGCTGCAGATTTCGATCTCTCAGATGCGTCAAGAGCTCTGGCTCTACCGTCGCAATCTGATCTGGGTCATTCATGGCCCCCTGCAATCCGCGTTGATCTCAGCAGCTCTCAAACTCCAGGCGCCGGAGCCATTGAGTGCGAGAGAGATGATTGACTTGCGGAGCCACATCGACTCTGCCTACGCAACCCTTGATTCTGGTGATCACGAAGGCCCCGACTTCAGCAGCTTCCTGACCTCCCTCTGTCGGCTTTGGGAGGGCCTGTGCACCATCACCACGAGTGACCCCCACGATGTGACTCCCCGGATAGACGGGTCCCTGCCGACGGCCGCCGCGGCGACCGAGATTGTCCGTGAGGCTGTCGGCAATGCCATCCGGCACGGAGGCGCCACCACCGTCGTGATCTCGTTGGACTCAGACGACGAGAGGCTCCTCAGCATCGTCGTGACAGACAATGGGACGGGGGTCGTCGAGGGGGCATCGCCCGGACTTGGCAGCGACCTCTTCGATGCCCTTGCATTCCGCTGGAGCCGTGAGACATCCACTCACGGCACGACCGTCCGAGCTGAGGTGGCCTGGGGGGCCACGTCAACCCTGGCGGATGATCACTCTGTTTGATCTCAGGCTGGCATCCTCGGTCTCCATATAGACGTAGACAACCTTGCCCGTCCTGCGCTGCCAGGTGAACGCACCGGAAGCATCGACAAGGACCCGCGCGGTGCCCTCCGCGTAGGAGGTCTGGCCGGGGAACCTCACCCACGGTCGCAGGATCGCACCCACACCGAGCTCAGTCGACGTGCCGGTCACGATGACGCCCGGGCTGCCCTTGACGACATCACGGCTGCCGGTGATCACGATTGATCCCTGCGCGGGGCCCCGCGGCGTGACGGCATTGCTGGGATCCGAATACGGTCCCCATCCAGCGCCGTTCAGGGCCTTGGCTCTGAAGGTGTACGACGTGCCGTTCGCCAGCCCCCTGATGTCACAGGTCAGGGCCGGTGCCTCGACCAAGCAGGTGCCTCCACCGGGTGATGCCGTCACGCTGTAGTCCGTCACGGGGTAGGAGCCAGGGTCTGCCGGTGCCGTCCACGAGACAGACGCCATGGCATCCCCGGCGACCGCGGTCAGCCCCAGGGGCTGGCCGGGCGCAAACACGCTCGGCGAGGGCGGCGTCGGGGTCGGAGTCGGGGACGCCGTGACGTCAAACGTGACGGTTGCCGGGGCGGATGCGGCGTATCCCGTCCGCGCTGCCGCCATTGCCTGGACAGTGCACTGGCCTGCTTCGGAATACGACAGAACTCCTGTATTCGGAGTGATTTGGCAGTCGGCAGCGCCCGGGCTCGTCACCGAATAGGTGATCGTGCCAGCACCGGTGCTCGTCGCAGGTGTCACGGTCACCGGCGACTGCTCCACGGTCAGCTCCGTGGTGGGAGACCAGGTGACAGTTTGCGGAGCACTGTTGATGGTGAAGGTCACCGAGGTGGTGGCCACCGCGTACGTGGCATCGCTCGGCGCAGTCGCGGTCAGGATGCAAGTCCCCGGCGCGGTGAAGGTGATCACCGCCGTGGCGGCAGTGACGGTGCAACCGGTGGCACCCGCGGAAAGCACCGAATACGCAGGCGTGCCTGTGCCCGCCGAAATCACGGCGAGCGGTGAAGCCACCTGACCCGAATTGGCGGCGACCAATGTCGTCGACGACGGCGACCAGGTGATGGATCGGGTGGCCGCGACAACAGTGATGGTCAGCGACACCGGTGCTGACGCACTGTGCGTGGTGGTGGCCCCTGCCACGACTTGCACCGTGCACGTGCCTTGGCCGGTGAAGACCAGGGTCGATCCACTCGAGAACGAGCAGCCAGCCGTGCCCGCCGACGTCACCGAATACGCGGGCGTGCCACCCGCACTGGCTGTTGCAGCGGTCAGCGTGGTCGGCGATGCCACCGCAGTGAAGACCGTGGTTGGTGCCCAACTCACGGTCTGCGGAGCAAGGGTCACCGTCACCGGCACCCCAGTACTAGTCGCTGCTGCATTCAGCGCGTCAGCCGCGATCGTGGCGGTCACGACGCAGGTGCCGGCCGCAGTTGCGGTGAGGGCCGCACCGGACACGGTGCAGGGACCGGACGAAACCGCGAATGACTTCGCGCCGGTGCCCGTGCTGCCTGAAGTCGACAGCAGCATGCTCGACGTGGCGGGCATTGTCGTGGCCTCAGGCACCACCGTGATGGTCTGTGGCGCGAGGCCCGTGTTGAAAGCGGGGCTCGCGGCAGAGATTGCTCCCGGACCCATGAGATTCGTGGCTCGGACCGTGATTGTGTAGGTCTTATCTACCGTCAGGGTGAGGGTGTCATCGGTCGCCAAAGCTGTGTCATCGACCGTCGCACCACCATTTGAGGATGTCGCAGTGACGGTGTAGCCCGTGATGGGCTGACCACCATTGCTCGACGGAGGGCTCCAACCCACGGACACCGTGGTCTCGGTCAACCGAGCAACCGTCACATCGGTGGGAGCCGAAGGTGTTGTCGCCGGCACCTGCTGAGCAACCGCGTCGGCACTACTGGTACTCGTTGTCACGGTGACCTTAACGTCGTACTGCGTGCCGTTCACCAAGCCGGGAACGGTCCTTGATGTCGAACCGACAGTCGTGATCGTGTCATCCAAAACGTAAGCTGTTGAAGCAGTCTTGGTGAACACCCTGTAGTTGACGAAAGTGCCACACGTATTCGCGGCTATGCACGCAGGTGCCACCCACGACACGGCCAGGTTGGCATTGCCCGGGACCACGCTCAAGTTCTCGACCGCACCCGTTGACGTCACCGGCGTCACCGAGGGCGAGGCGAGCGAAGCAGCGCCCGTACCCGCAGAGTTCGTCGCAGTAACCCGGATCGTGTACGGCTGTCCAAGGGTGAGCCCACTGACAGTGCAGGGGCTTGATGAGCAGGTGCCCGTGGCCCCACCGGGCGTGGCGGTGGCCGTGTAGCCCGTGATGGTGGCGCCACCATTGGAGCTGGGGACGGTGAAAGCAACCGTGGCTGTGCCATTGCCGGCGGAAGCTGAGGTAATCGTGGGAGCGGTCGGGAGATCGGCCGCGATGGTAAAGGTGACGTCCCTGGTGCCTGCAGAGTACGTGCTACTGGTCGCCGCTGTTGCACGAACAACGCAGGGCCCGGTCGATGAGTACGTGAGGGTCCCACTATTCGCATTCACCGAGCAGGACCCACTCGTGACCGAGTAGGTGATGGCCCCATCCCCATCGGATGTCGCACCGACACTTGGCGTCACCGGTGAATCGTTGAACGAGAGTGATGTGTTGGTGGGTGCCCATGTCACAGTCTGAGGCGCCTTTTGCACCGTGATAGTGATGGGGCTACTCGTGGCGGCCGCGTACATCGCATCAGCCGTGACACTGGACGTGACTGTGCACGAGCCAACTGCCGACCCGGTCAGGGTGGAATTAGCGATCGAACAATTCGAGCCGCCCGAGGCCACCGCGTACGTGACCTGGCCCGTGCCGACGACCCCGGAGGTGGAAAGGCCCGTGGTCGAGAACACCTCGGGTGTCGTTGTACCTGCGGAGACAGTGATCGTCTGTGGTGTCAGTGCGACGGTGAAAGTGACCGCGGTGGAAGTTGCGGCATACGTCGTTGTCTCAGTCGCAGATGCCGTGATCTGGCAACTGCCCGCACCCGTAAAGGTGAGAGCCGCCGTGGAGGAGTTGACCGTGCAGCCAGTCGTGCCTGCACTTGTGACCGCGTAGCTGATCGTCCCGTTGCCATTGGTTGTCGCGGTTGCTGACGGTGCCGTGGTCGTCGTCGTGATGGAGGTCGTCGGTGCCCAGGTGACTGTCTGAGGCTGTTTCACGACGACCGTGACGGACTCCGCCTGCAAGGAGGCCAGAGCGAATTGTGAGACCGAGGCAGGATCCGCGCTGGAAATGCCATCAAGCACGTAGAGCGACGCACCGTCCTTGGAGAGGATCGCGGTATTGGCGTTGGTCTTGCCGGGGTTCGAGAGACTGCTCGGCGAAGCCAGGGCCATGGTGCTGAGATTGACGACGTTCGCGCCGGACAGTGACGGAAGGTAGCCCCTAGTCCCGTCAGCCGAGATTGCCATGGGGTTCTTGGCTGAACCGTTCACGCTGAGGACCGACGACGCTCCAGCGGGAGAGCTAGAAGAAACGGGCTGGGTTGCGTCAAAGCTCTGCAGCTTCGTGCTACTGGAGAGGTAGAGCAGGGTTCCATCGGGAGACAGCACCCCGGTGGTGGGCCCCAGACTCGACAGCTGAACTCGATACGGGTAACTGGTGTTGGAATAGGTGCTCGGCCAAGCTGTGGTGAAGGCGCTGGTGAGTTGAGTCCATACGTAGCTGGAGCATGTTGCACCACCGAGTTGGTAGAGCCGTGAACTGTCGCTGGACACCACGACACCCTGCACGCCATTGGTAGAACACGAGGTGATGTTGGAAGGCCACGACTGAACGGTCATCGGGGTGGCGGAGGTATCAACCTTGATCTCTAGGAACGCACCATTTCGTCCTCCAGGCAGGTAGAGGTGGCGTCCATCGGGTGAGATGCTCATGTTGTTCAGAGAAGTGCTGCCCGTCGTGGGAATCACTCGTGACGCAGTGACCTGAGTATCGTTGTCGGTGTTAATCACATAAATCCCGTTTGATCTCTCGTTCGTCGCCACGTAGATCAGGTTTGCGACAGGCGAAGCGACGAGATACCCGGTCGTCGCCGTGACAGGCAACGTCAACGAGATGGTCGTGGATAGCGTGTTGGTCGCCGTGGAGTAGACCTTGATCTCGCCACTCACGGCGCTGAAGGTGTAGAGCTTCGAGCCGTCCCGGGAGATCGCCATGGCGGTGGATCTGTTTCCGACCGACCAACTGCTAGCCAATGTGTTGACGGCAGCGTTAGCTCCAATGGGGCTCGCGATGCCGCCCACGCTAGTCGTCACGGATCCGGCTGCTATCCGTGCGATGAGGGTGCCCGAGGAACACGAGGTGATGGTGATGGTGAAGCTTGTGCCCGAAGAAGCACTCGGGGAAAAGGCGCAGCCCGTGGCGGTGCCCCCGTTGGTGAAATCACCGGCCTCAAGGCCAGTGATCGACGTAGAGAAGGTCAGCGTGTAGGTAAACGGTCCTGCGGTCGGCGTGGAGATCGGCGTCCACGTCACGGTCGCGGCAGCGGCAGCGGCGGCCGTGCCGCTGAGCGCAACATTGCCCACGCCGTCGCTCGTGGCGATCGCAAGGCTGGCCGACTGGCTGCCCGCTGCTGTGGCCGTCAGGCTGACCGTGAACGTGCACGTGGCGCTGGGCGCAACACTCGCGCAGCCTGCGAGGCTTCCGACGGTGAATCTTGCAGCGTTAGTTCCCGAAACATCAGTGTCCAGCACGGAGAGCGTGTCATCACCGGAGTTAGTGACGGTGATCGTCTGCGAGCTTGGGGCGCCGACGGTGACGTTTCCGAAGTTTGTCGTGCTAGCGACGGAGATGACGCCATTCTTGAAGGTCGGGTAGCTGCCATCCACGAGTTTCCAGATTGACGTGCTCCAACCGACGTAGGTCGAGGCAGTCTTCATCTGTGCGGTGGTCTTGCCGACCGCCCCAGCTATCGTCCCCGACGATTGTCCAGTCGTCTGAGTGTCGAAAAACGACGCAGCCGTGGCACTGCATCCGGATCCACCCGATCCGGTCACCCCTCCAACGGAGGAAGCACCCGAGATGCTTCCTGTCGCGTAGGTAAACTGGAGCTTTCCAGCCTGAAAGCAATTGTCTTTGCCACTGATTCCACCTACTGATGACGAAGTAGGTGCATTTATAACCGTCGTCGAGTAAGAGTTATTGGTAACTGCGTCAGTGTTGCCATTGATGCCACCAACGCCACCGGTCAGCGCGACACCACTGATCGTGATGGAACCACCGGCAAAGGACTCTGTGATAGTTCCGTTCGAACCTCGATAAGTCGTCAAGCCACCCACGGAGTACGAAGCCGTCGACGCTGTCGAAATGAGGGCTGCAGTGGAGGAACTTCGTGAAATTGAGCCGTTCTCAAGCCCGCCAACGATGCCACCTACGTACCCGGCTCCACTGATCGTTCCGCCGACTACGTGAACATTTGAGTAGTCAACTGGTCCATATCCGGCGAAACCCCCCAAGAATCCACTCGCGTGCGTAGACGTCAATGATGGATTCATCAGAGTGAGATTGCTAACTGAGCCACCGGTGAGATTTCCAAATAGTCCTGCCCGCTCAATCGAGCCAGTAATCGAGAGCCCAGAGATCGACCAACCCCGGCCGTCAAGGTAGGCCTGCCCGCTTGACCCATCAAAGATCGGAGTCCATGCGCCCGTCAAGGTGATGTTCTTCTCGAGTGCGAAATAGCGACCCGAGCAGTCGCTGATCGCCGCCAGGGATGCCTGCGAGTCGACCAGGTAAGGGGTCGCGCTCGAGCCAGTTCCACCGGCCGGCCACTTGGCCAACCACTCGGTCCCGCACGTGTTGGCAGCGGCAGCGGGCTGGGCCCAGACGAGACCGGTGAAGAGCAAACTCGTGATGGCAGCGACGCTCACCATCGTCCAGGGGAGGTGCCTGCGACCTCGGCGTTGAGGGTTGACCACTAAATGACCGTACGAATGTCTGTGGTCGCTAACCGGCGAAAAGTACGCCGATGCGTCCTTTTGGGGAGCCCGCTCACACCAAGTGGTCACTCGGTAAACAGAGGGGCCTCCGAGGACCGCGCCCCTACACTTCACAGGGTGTCAGCTGATTCGGCAGTCAGGGGCGACCTCACACCTCGGTCGATCCTTATCGTCGAAGACGACTCCCTGACGCGGATGCTCTTGGCCGAAGCGATCAGCACCGCAGGTTTCACCACCTACTCGGCCGCGACAGGATCCGAAGCCCAGCGTCTCTTCGCTGCCAAGGATCCCGACGGAGTAGTCCTTGACGTCGACCTTGGTCACGGCCTCAATGGATTCGACTTGTGCGACGCATTCGTCAAGCACAACCCAACCATCGCGGTCGTGTTCCTGACGCAGCTACCTGATTCGCGCTTCATGTCCCGAAATCCCAAGTCGCTTCCCCGGACTGCCGCCTACCTTCGCAAAGATCAGCTATCGGACAAGCAACTTCTCATTGATGCCCTCGATGCCGCCCTGCGCGGGGACGTGCCGACGGAGTTCCACCACGACCGCCACGCCCAGCGGCCCTTGAGTGGGCTCTCGCGCACTCAACTCGACGTCATGATCATGGTGTCTCGCGGCATGACCACCTCAGAGATCGCCCGCACCCGAGGGACGAACGCGCGCACGGTGCAGAAGGTGATCATCCGGTCACTCGAGATCATGCAGATTGACGCGACCCTCGACCAAAGCGTGCGCGTGAGAGCAGTGCGGGACTTCCTCACGGCATTTGACGCCGCCACGCCAGCCAATTAGCCGAACTGACCAGAGGTAAGCCCCTGAATGCACCCGATAGGGGCGGGAGCCTGGCACCTTGGTCATGTGCGCCTGCTGACGTGGATCCGGAATCGATCCAGTGATGTGGTCGACGTCTTCGTCTACATCGTGGTGCTCAACCTCGCGATCGAGTACGTCCCCTCGGTGATCAGTGAGAGCTTCACCCTGTCGATCCTCACCGCGATCCTGCTCAAGCTCGCGCTTGAGGTCGTGATCGCCTTCAAGACCTTGATCCTCACTCGATTCAAGGGCACATCCGTCGCTCGCCAGAAGGCCCTGTGGGCGGTGGCGCTGTGGGTCCTCGCGGCGGGCAGCAAAATCCTCGTCCTGGAACTCGTCGCCCTTGTGTTTGGTGACGCGGTGAGCCTAGGCGGATTCATCCCTGTGACGGGGCTGGTCGTCTGCCTCATGCTCGCGCGCGCCGGTGTGCGCTGGTTGCTCTACGACAAGCCGTCGCCAGGCGTCGAACACATCCCCGGCTAGGAGCCGACGCGGGGCACGTCACATAGTCAGCAGCGACAACAGTTGCGGATCACCGAAGGAATCCTTCAGGGGCTTGCCATTGACGAGGACGGTGGGCGTCCCTGTCACGCCCCGGGCGAAGGCCGCCTGGGTCGTCGCCGCGACGAAGGGGATGAAGCGACCTTCCTCGATGCACGCCAATGTCTCGTCGCCTGACCCCACACCACTGGCGAGCGCGGCGAGAGAAGCGGCATCGAAGCGCGTCGCCGGATCCGTGCCGCCGGGAGCCGCGAAGATCGCGGTGTTGAACGCGACGAAGGCCTCGGCTCCCTCAAGGTCGAGGACGCAGGCGGCCGCGCTCGCCGCTCGCGCTGATGCACCGGGCGGACTGAGACTCCTGTTGGACTCGCCGAGGAACGCCATGTTGTACTGCCGCACCGCGAGGCCCGATCCGGGCTGCAGCGCCCGCTCCATGAGCGCCGTCCCAATCTCGATCTCCCAGCGCTGGCAGTAGGGGCACTGGTAGTCGACGTACACATCGACGAACTTCGCCGCCTCTGGGTCACCGACGATGATCGCACCGGCCTT
>Ga0315909_10001965_pt1 | contig 27002 bp, 13 predicted proteins | sample LakEriMetagenome_11_FD_203527 | JGI IMG/M metagenome (GOLD analysis project Ga0315909, IMG submission 203527) | Freshwater fungal communities from buoy surface, Lake Erie, Ohio, United States - Buoy 2 MA125 | ecosystem: Environmental > Aquatic > Freshwater > Lake | place: USA: Lake Erie, Ohio...
ACCGCTGACACTTTCCGTGCGAAAGCGACTTGTTGAGTACGCCAACAGCGATGGGCGAGTGTTTGTGGACTCAGGAGCATTCACGGCACACAAGAAAAAGGTCGTAATAAACTGGGATGCCGTGTTTTTTGGATACAGAGAGTTGCTTAGGAATGTTCGGCCCGAGAAACGGCAGAACATCAGCATCGTATTGCCAGATGTCGTTGGAAACCATGACGCGACACTGCAAATGCAAAGAGACATGCGTGAACAAATCAACGAATTGATAGACACTGGCGCACGAATCATGATGCCAGTTCAAAAGGGAGGCCACGGAACGATTACGGCCAATTGGGGTGATCTGTCTAATGAGATGGACGAGAACATTACCGACAAGGTTATTCTCGCGATTCCTTATAACGCTGCAGCGTGGTCGCAAGACGACGTATTGGAGTTTCTGCGAAGCCGACAACAATTTGTCACTGATCCATCGCAATTGCAGCCCATACATCTTTTGGGCGGTGGAGCCCCCAAAATAGAAGCACTGATGCTGGCGGCAGCCGACGAAGGCTTGCACACAACAAACATTTCGGGAGATGCGCTTTCGGAAACCATAAGCCGGCGACGCGGCGGACGTCCACCAGCAGACCAAAGCGACACTCGTTCCCCACAAACGCCGCCGGAAACAGCCGGTGCCCCTCCGCAAGATACGGAACGGCCAGAGGAGCAGGAACAGCCGAGTGACGAAACGGCCCCAGATGTTGAAGTTGGAACGCAGGGGGATCGAGTTCTGGATCTGCTGCAGGCCGTGCTGCCAGAGGAGCAAGCAAACGCAGCATTCAGAATTTTGGAAGCTCGGGCAGCCGTGTGGGCAACAGAAGCGGAGGGCCGTGTCGCCGACGACTACATGATGCAGTTCATGGACATCCGCCGAAGCGAGCCCGAGGATGTTGACGCAGCCGCCCTTCGGCAGCCTCGCGCAGACCATCGCAATGCAGAGCTGCGGGCAATGGCAGTGAGTGCGGCAAGCAAGGAGGAATACGCCGCCGCGGTGGACCGACTGCAGCCGGTGCGACCGTATGCGGAGGTTCCACGGCCAGTTACGGACGTTTCGCAACTGCGAGAGCAGGTAAGGAAAAACTGGCGACAGCATGAAATGCCGGGAGTGCAGCAGCTTGCAAACGGCCAGCGAGTTGAATTGCGACTGGATATCCCGTCGTACAACCAGCACAACCAGTGGATCAACACACTGCACTACAACGAAAGGACGGCGAGCGGTGGCAGGGGTAAGGCCACGACCAGCTACGCTTCGGTGTCACAAGCGACGAATGTAACGTTTGAGCAGACGGAAAGAGAACAGCAGAAAGCGGCAGCGGTGGCCGCAGGGGGAAGCAAGCAGCCGTTTGCCAGAATCGAGGGGCAATGGAAAGCCATCACGCCCGACGAAGCATATGCAAAACTGCAGGCCATCATCAACAAGACAGCGCCAGACGCGGATAGCTGGACACAGGTCGGATATGATCCGACACGGCATTCGTACTTTTACGACAGAGCAAACCACCGAATGGCCGTGGTGTCTGCCGACGAAGTGTTGCAGATTGGCCCGTTGGTGGTGGCCAAAAATGCCGTAACAAAGTCGTTCATGTCGCCGAGCATTTTGTACCAAATGCCTCGCGAACGCGGATACAGCGCAATCGGTGCACCCACGTTCTACAGCGCTATCACGCGGGTTATCGAAGACGGCAAGGTGCCGCCGATGGTCCGTCGCGACCAACTGGAAAAAACACTGCTTAACAACGGCGTGAAGGCCGAGGAACTGCGAGACCTCAGCCCACAGCTCGACGAGCTGTTTGCCACGGCAGAACGCGGAATGGTAGACGTTGACAGCGTGTACGAAGTGGCGCTCGCAAATGCCACTGAAAACGTCTACGTGCGATACCTACGGCACGGTACCGCGAACGAAATGTACCCGGAACAGCAGCAATACGGACGTCGCCAACCGTTGCAATCACGCTACGACGCCGGACCGATGGCATCGCGATACGGCAAATATCGCACGGGCGGATTAGGGCTTGACACCTATCGTGAAATGCTTGTGCATCATCCTGCCGCTACGGGATTTTTTGCCGCGGACAGTAACCATTATGAGCCCGCTGACGCAATCATCGCGCACGCTCGCGTAGACGATGTGCTACTTGCCGATGGCAAACGGGCGCTACGAATTTTTGAAATCCAGAGCGATTTGCATCAGGCGGCGCAGCGTGCAGGGTACGGCACGGCTGCATTGTGGGACACGTTAGACGAGTGGATGACCAAATGGGGATTTCCCAATGTCGTGTTCGACGAGAACGGGAAATTGCGAAGCACTGATCTGCTGGTGTATCAGACCATGCTTAACAGCAAGCTGTCTCAGTCGTTCGCACAAAAGGAGTGGGATGATTTTGCAGACGCAGTACGAACAAACAACGCTGCACTGCCGCCAGCATCGCCGTTCAAAAAAAGCTGGCCGGAATTGACAATAAAAGCCGTGTTGCGGCACGCGGCCGAAGAGGGCTATCGGTATGTCACCATCGCCAAAGGCGCCGACGTTGCCGAGGCAGTCAATGGGCCGGATGACGCTTTAACGTCATTCTACGACAAGCAGTTAGCATCGTTACTGGAAAAGCAGATTCGCAAATTAGGCGGGCGAGAAATCGCCATGCAAAGCGAGAATGACCAGTGGGTGACAATCGAAGGCGACATTGACAGCCAAGTCGAGCTGCCTCCAGGCGCCGCGGCAAGTGGACAACCATTTCCAGACAGTGCGGCACCGTCTGCGGGCGGTGACAATAGCGGCGACATGACCGCGATTCGGTTAAACATCAACGACGCAACATGGCTGACGGTTAGGCCAGACGTGGGGCCTGATGGCTGGATTGGATGGACCGCACACCTAAGAAGCATAGACGACGATGGAAACGTTAAAAAAACAACGTGGGCCAGTACGTCGCGACGAGAAAAGGCAGTAGCCCAAAGTATTGATCACCTGATGAAGTGGGCGGGACAAACGACCGACAGCGAAGGGCGAGCCAACAATGTTCGAGTGTTCGAGCTGACACCGGCAGCCATTGAGCGACTGCTATTCATTGGGCAATCGCTGTACCAGAAAGGTGACCACGAGGGGCCGAAAGGAGCAGTGGAGTTTGTCGCCGAGGGACGGGCGATTATTCATGCGTTCAAAAATGCGGACATTTCAACGGTGCTGCATGAAATCGGACACATTTTTCGGCGTGACTTGCCAGAAACGCTGCTGCAGGACGCGGCAAAAGCCTTGAAGGTAAGGGACTGGAAAGAATGGAGCGAGGCGGAAGAGGAGCTGTTTGCGGCACAATGGGAGCGATATCTACGCGACGGGCAGGCGCCAACCGATTCACTGAAAGCTGTATTCGAGAAGCTGACACAGTGGTTACGTGAAATCTACGCGGCAATCGTCGGCACGCACTTGGAGCAGGCCGTACATCCAGACCTGAAAGCAGTGTTTGACAAGATGCTTGGCGGCAGCCCGCAGGCAGCAAGGAAAGAGAAGACAAAACGAGTTCAGGCAAAGATCAAAACATCGACGGGCCACATGTTTGATCTGCTGGCGACTGGCAAAGTTCGCCAGGCAAAGACGGGAAAGCCAACGCCAGCGCCAGCAACCGGAGTAACCACGGTATTTGCCGACCGCGAATTCCGCCTCCCCGAAGGCGTTTCGCCGGAGGACTACCGAATCGTACTTGAGGACAACAAGCTGAATGTGCTTGTTCGCAGGAAACCGGAGCCGGCACCAGCGTCAGGGCTACAGCCAATGCCAGCCGACTGGCAATTCGGTGAGGAGCTATGGAATGCGACGCAGCAGGAAATGATGGCAGACCAGCCGCAAACACAGCCGCAGCCAACGCAAAGCAATGTGTTTGAGGAGGTGGAGGAATACAGCAACATCAGCGTCACAACGACGGCCGAAGCGGGGAAACACGTCGTGCAGTTGTGGGCTCCACGATTAGGCAAGGGACAACCCGCGACTCGACAGACATACAAAAACGCTTACGCAGCCGGCAAAATCACGTCAATCAAAACAACTGCATCAACATCCGGAGAGTCACAGCCACGTCCGGAACAGCGCATCGACGCGGCAGCAAGAGCATTTGTCGTCGATGCCATAAATGCCCTGCCGCGAGAGCGTAACAAAAAAATTAGCCGGACAATTATTATCGCACAGATTAACAAGCTGTGGCAGCGAGTCACAGACGAAGACCCGCAGTTGCCAAAGCAATTTCTCGACCGTCAGGAGTGGTTTGAAAAGCAGACGACAGAGTACAAACGCGACTTGGCCCGCTCGATCTGGGAAAACATGTACGGCACCGGCGAAGTGCTGGAAAGACAACGCAAGTTGCGCACCGTAGTGCGGCAGATGGGCGGCATTTCCCCACGGTCCGCTGGATCCGATTACAGGATTGCCGAGCAGCAGCAGGAGGGCATGACAAATCTGTTTAACACATACGGAATGGCACTGGACGACATTGCACAAGTGCTGGCTGGCAGCGGGATGCTGCAGGTGCCAAGCAACTACGAGCCAGCCGACTGGTTGATGAATCAATTGAGAGCCGATGCGGACGTCGCAAACGCTGAATACACAGACGAGGAAATGGCAGCCGCCCTTACCGAATGGAGAATGGCAAATGAAGCAGCAGAAGCCGCCGGCGCAACGCAGGCAGAAATTGATAGAGCTGGCGAAATCGGCCGCGAAATTGGCATATCTGCTGCGGATGCGGGACAAGAATTCTCGCCAGGAGACCTCGAAGAACAAATAGCTGGAGACATTGACACATCGTTTGACTTCGGGGCCAACAGGCCATCAGAGCCACAACAAACAGTGTCGCCGACAACCAGCGGGCAAATCTTTGACGAACGGTTTGCGTCACTGTTTGCGGATCCTGCAGCAGCCAAAGACGCCGTGCTTAGGCAACTGCCAAAATTAGTGCTGGCGGAGCCAAACTACAGAAACGCACTGGAAAACACGCCGCACAACGCGGAGGTAACGCACGAGGCCACGCTGGATCGTGTTGTCACGCGACTGGCGAGAGCAAACGATGTTGCGCCAATGCCGAGAGAATTGGCAATGGGCGTCCACAAGGCGTTTGTTGACAACAACGACTTTCGTCAGTGGCTGACAGACACTGTGTTTGCCATAACAAACTGGTCGTTCAAAGTGCCAGAAACAATGGCGGACGTGCCGCAGTTCATGGCATATCAGTTGGGCAGCAAACAGAGAAAATACTTCAGCATCACAGAGGCACGCTCTGAAATTGGCGACTATCTGGGGCTCACGATCAAGGGCGGCACTGAAGAGGCAAAAACACTTGAGGAGCATATCGAATATGGAGTTGTACTGGCGGCGCGGCGAATCATTGCCATTGGCCGCGATACCGACGCAACACCGCTGAGCATCTACAAGGAGCTTGTGGCGCTGTACGAAAGGCAGCCACGGCTGGCGCAGCGAACATCCAAGCAGCAAGCATTGCAGGCATACAGCACGCCTGTCCCGCTTGCGTATTTGGCATCGGAACTCGGGCAGGTAAGGCAAGACACTACGGTGTGGGAGCCGACCGCAGGAAATGGAATGCTGCTGATTGGCACGACGCCAAGTAACGGGTTCGCAAACGAACTGGATCCCGATCGCGCAAATCCACTGCGACTGCAGGGCTTTACGGTTACGACCGAAAATGCCATCACCGCCGAGCCACCGTCAGTAATGGTTGTGCTGGCCAACCCGCCATTCGGGGCAACGCAAGTAGACGGAAAAACCGTTGAGTACGAAATCAGCGGCCTGAAAACCACGCAAAGAGATCACGCCATTGCACTGCAGGCACTCAAAAACCTGCAACCAAACGGCACAGGCGTGTTGATTTTGGGGTCAAAAGGATTGCATCAAACGGGTTTCGAAAGAAAAGCGGCGTATGCCAGGGGGGAAAACGGCGCATTTGTCAACACGTTGTATGCCCAATTCGAGGTTACACATTTTTTCACTGTATCTGGTGATTTGTACGCAAAACAGGGCGCGTCGTTTCCAGTCGATGTCATCGTGATTCGCCCGCGAAACACAATGCCTATGGGGGAATTGCGACCGCATCCGCGAGTGCAAGAGCCGAGAGTTTTCAACACGTGGGAGGAAATCGAAAATGCATTCTTCATGGCCCCTGGTGGTCTCCCAACAGATCGGCTGGAGTCCAGCCGGGGAGCTGACGGCGGTAGCGGTGTATCCGGAGACGAAAACACTGACGTGGAAGGAATACGTCAGCCTGCTGCAGGCGAGACTGCAGGCACTGGAGAAGGACGAGGGAGACAGGGCGGCGGACTACTACCAGCGCCTGATGCTGGAACGAATGGACCGAACGGTAACCGGGGTGGTGAGCGAGCAACTGGAAACCGACCTGATACTGGAGCTGCTGGCGGAACACGGCCTCCAGAAATCGGCGTTCCCAATGGCAGTGACACCGCAGGAAGAGGCCAAGGAAGCGGTAGCGCGAGTGGACCTGTGGACGTGGCTGGAGGAGCTGCTTCCGTCAACACAAACACTGGCTTAGGGACGCCGCCAGCATCGAACGCCAACGATAACGCTATTTTCGATGCATTCAAGAAGCTGAGCGACGGGGTACGCGGACTGCCGCTGGGCATGAATGCGCCATTGTCGCCGGAGTTTGTAAAACTGGCCGTGAATCTGGTCAGAGAAATTACGAAGGCTGGAATTCGAACGTTCAAGCAGGCAATTGCAAGGCTGAAAACCAACAAGGTCGAGAATATCGTTGAACAGATCCGGCAGCTCGGACGGTACATCGAAGCTGCATGGGATATGATGCGACGAATGGATTCAACACTGTCACTGGACACGATCACGCCAGGCATGACGGACACCGTCCTGGATGAACTGATTGGAAAGGAACAAGCCCAAGAAACCGGCACTGAGTTTCAGGTGCCACATCGGCCGCAGGTGCCCGATCGTATCTCAGTAGACACCCTGTTGCCGGTGAATATGGCAGATGCGGTGCGAGTTGCAGTAACGGAAACGATTGAGCAGTACGGGCCGCTAACACAGTTTGTTGGGCGAGAATTGGGCTATGAACCCGACGATCCCGAATTTAACGACTTCTCTGCGGAACAGATCGAGGCCATAGCCCTCGCGATCAGAGCACACAAAAACAACAGCGGAATGATTGTTGGCGACCAAACGGGCGTCGGCAAAGGCCGTGTCGCCGCCGCAATGATACGGTTCGCAAAGCGGCAGAATCTGGTGCCAATATTTGTGACGGCAAAACCAAAGCTGTTCGCCGACATGTTTCGCGATTTAGGCGATATTGGATCAGATTCGGAAATGCGGCCATTTGTGGTCGTGCACACCAATGACCTCAGCAGTGCAACAGATCAAATATCATTGCCGCGCAATCGTGTGCTGAAGCAGAAGGGAAAGCAAAACAATGCCAACATGAGGCATATTATTGAGCAATTGGAGGCCGGCAAAAGCATGCGAGACGGCGAGGTCACCACGATGGATGGAGTCCCGCTGGACGGCATCATGACTACCTACAGTCAGTTGCAAACGCGCGGCGGAGAAGTAACAGAACGACGAGTGTTGATTAACCGCCTTGCCCCACATGCCTTTTTCATTCTTGACGAATCGCACACCGCCGGCGGCAGCGGCGATAACAACCGAGGACCAGCAAAAGCAGAAAACAGAGCCCAGTTCGTTCGCAGCGTATTGACGGTGGCGCGAGGGGTCATGTGGTTGTCAGCTACATACGCAAAAAACGCCAACGTCATGACGCTGTACGCCAGGACTGCCATGATCAAGGCGGTAGACACGCCAGAACAATTGGTGGAATTGATAAATCGCGGCGGTCGCGCAATGCAGCAGGTATTGGCGAACATGTTGGCACGTGCTGGCCAAATGATACGACGAGAAAAGTCGTACAAGGGCATTACGTTTCAAACGGTCGCGGTAGACGTAAACCTTGAAGAGCAAGATCGAATCATTGCGTTGTATCGGCGAATACGCAACTTTGACACCGTCATACAATACATTGTCACGCAAATGCGAGACGATCTTTTGAGTGAGCACGGTGCGCTAATACAGACGGCGGACGGCATTACGTCGCAGGTGCAATCAACAGGGTTCGCCAGTCAGTTTTGGAATGCCGTGGGACAAATGCTGTTTGCACTGAAGGCAGATGCCGCAGCAGACGAGGCAATCGCCGCGTGGAATCGCGGAGAAAAACCCGTGATTGTCGTCGATAACACGCTGGAAGGGCTCATCGGCGAATATGCAGAGGAGCACGGACTATCACAAGGTGACCCAATACCGGTGCAATTTAACGACATTATTCATAGGGCGTTAGAGCGACAGCGATGGGTGACACTCAAAATTCCTACGGGGGTGCCAGGCCAGTTCCGAACACAAAAAGTGCGTATCAGCGATGCAATGCTACAAGCAGCGCCCGGTTTACTTGCCTTCGATCACAATGCTACGCAACAGCCGGGAGCCGAAAATGCGGACCAGAGGAACGTGCGTATTGGCGGCCCAGACGACACGTTTGACGACGTAGTGTCGGGGCCAACAGGACTTGAGAGCTTTAACGAAATATCAGCAGCAATTCGCGAGCTACGCGCCACCGCACCAGCATCGCCAATCGACTGGATACGATATCGCTGCACGCAGGCGGGTATGACGATACGGGAAATCACGGGGCGAGACATGGGGGTCAAGTACGACGGCCTCAGCGCGGCGACAGTATCCCCCCGCGACCGCAACGAAAAAGGACCAGCCGGGGCCGGACGAACGGTAACAATGTTCAACGGGGGGCAGCTTGACGCGGTCATTATTAACAGAAGCGGTGCGGAGGGCATTTCTATGCACGCATCGAAAAAATTCGTCGATCAAAAACGACGTCACATGATTCTCGTGCAGTCAGCGAGAAACATCGACGAATTGATGCAGATGTTTGGACGCATCAACAGAACCGGGCAGCTTGTGGCGTATTCCGACGGCTCTAGTGCGTTGCCGTTGTATTCGTTTTTGCGTTCCAATTCACCATCGGAAATTCGCGAAGCAGCAAACATAGCGAAAAAAATGGGGAACTTGAACGCATCGGTAACCGCCAAAAGCAGCGGCGTCGTAAACATCGACGCCCCAGATGTACTGAACGAGGTGGGAGGCGTAGTTATTGCAGAGGTGTTGATGGGCGAGCCAGACATGGCAGAAGAACTGATACTGATGTCCGGCACGACAATTATGAACGACCTCAACCCAGACGATATGTCACCGGATGATGCAACAGATTTTGCTAAACGAATCACTGGACTCGTGAACATTATGCCAGTGAGCTATCAAGCTGCGTTTTGGAATGCAGTGGACGCAGAATACACGCAAAAAATCACATTTCTAAATTCGGTCGGACGAAACCCATTAGCTACGAGAACCCTCGATTTAGACGCGAGGCCCACGGGACGACGCCGGCTACTGTTTCAGGGCACGCCAGGAGGCGGACCATTCGAGCAGCCAGCGCATTTGGAAGTATTGGACGTAAAGCACACAGGAAAACCGCTGCGCCCAGAAGACGTAAAACGCGAATTGGAAATGACATATGGGCCACTCGAGGATCCGCTGATACAGCCACCACAAGCGGCGCGGCTAAAATGGGTGGTAGATTCAGCGCAGGTAATTCGTGAAGAAGGGCGTGCATATGAAGAGATAGCGGCACGCAGATTTACAGACGAGGTAGTAAAGGAAAGCATGCGGGAGCGCGTGCGGGTACAGACTACCGATCTGATCGAGTTGATGCAGAAATTCGCACCAGGGAATTTGGTGGCGGTGATCGTGTATGCCGTCGATGCAAATGGCAGTGCGCGAGAAGAGGAAACCATGGAGGGAATCGTGTTGTCCGTTACACGCAAACACACGGGGGGGCGCGGCAACCCGATCAACCATTCGCGGTGGGTCGTGAACGTCGCCGTGAACAACGCCGTTGGCACAATGTCGATAAAGCTGTCAAAGGCGGGTCTTCGGGATCCGGCGCCGCAACTCGTGCGACGTCCGGGTGGTGACAAAGAATACCGCGAGTTGCTGCTTCGGATGCTTGCTGGCCAACAGGACGCAAGGGAATTGCGATATATGGCCACGGGGAATCTGCCGGCGGCAAGGAACCTGTTGAAAAATCAGGGCGAAATTGTGTACTACACGGCACAGAACGGAGCTGAACAATACGGTATCTTGATGCCACGGTCATACAATCCGCTTGACCATGTTCCGCCAATACCTTTTCACAAAGCGATAGACGTGTTTCGCTTTTTTGCACGTGGCGGGCGAGCACTGCAGTCACCTGATGGGCGTTTTCGTGCTGTAGGGCAATACAATCGAAACAACACGGCAGTGACGATCACAATGTTCGCGCCAGCTTCACGGAGCGACAATCAGGATTACGTAGAAAACACGGCGATCACAGAAAACGTTGGTGTTTGGGTCAAGGCGGCAGAAAAAGGGCGGTCGGCATACCGCTTAGTGCTTCCCAGTGTGCCGGTACAAAACAAAGAGCCAGGGGCCATGGACACGCCCGACACGTGGACCAAGATGCAAACGGCCATGGATGCAGTGCTGAACGTATCTCCACTGTACACCACCGGTGACGCATCGGACAGAGATGTAGCGCGAACAGTGCGTGGTATAACGGGCGAGGACGACAATCTGGGCGGAGACTTGCGAACCGAAGGCCAAACGGAACGCGAGCAGACGGTTGAGGAGCTGCGACAGCTTACGGCGGAACGCGACAAAATTGACGCCGATATCGCACGCAATTTGCGGCAGCCCGGCGGTATGTCGGGCGGAAACGTATTGACGGCAGAAATGGCCGGACTGATCGGCCGGCGCGTGGTCAACACTATCAAACGTGGCGTGTTGCAGTTCAAGCTGTTTGTCATGGACCTGCAGGCGGAAATGGACAGCGAATCGCAGCCGGTACAGATCGGCACACTGAAAGCGGCCAGCGTGCAGGCGTGGAACATGGCTCGCAGCAAATTTCCACAGTTGGCATTGGATGAAGCCACGGAAAGCGACTTTGACGCCGCTATTGCGGAGCACGGAACACAGGCGATGGACGACGCCATGACGCGAGCCGCGAAACCGGCAGTATTTCCAGCCGAGCGACCGCCGGGCGATTATTCGACGCAGAACAAGGCCACCGACGCGATTGCGGCAGACGCGGGTCTTTCACGGCGAGTGACTCCGGAGCCCGAAGGCCGTGAGGCGAGCGTGATGCAGGCGATGGCAATTGCGCAAACCGAGTCAGGGCGAGCAATGACAGATCGACTGATTGCTGAACTGACAGACAGCCCGCGAGCCATTTCACCACTTGAAAACGACCTGCTGCTGCAGCGGCTCGCCGTGCTGGATAGGCAGTTTGACACGGCATTGCGTGAACGCATTGCCGCTAAGAGTAGTGGTGATGACGTGCGGATTGCGACGGCAGAAACAGAATCCGCCTTAGCTGGTGGCATGATGGATGGACTGTTGGAGGTGCTGCGGAACGCAGGAACAGCGGCTGGTCGGGCTCTGCAGGCGCGGCAAGCATGGATCACCGCTGACGGCCGATATGCCCTACCGCGGTTGGTGATGGAGTACGAGGCGGAGCACGGCAAGACCATTTCCACCGAGGAACTGGAAAAACTGACGGCACTTGTGCAGACACTGGAAGGCGAGAAGGCCGCATTACAGCAGTTAATTGACAAGCAAGCGAAGGAAATCGGTGAACGAGATTCGTCAATTGCGTATCTCAACGAGCAACTGACCGAAGCACATCGCAAAGCAGTGGAAGCGGCGGGGCAGCCGACGCGGCCGCTGCCACCACCAGCAATACAAACGCCGCCCACGCCGGCAGAGCCACCGGAGCAGACGGCAACCCCGACATCGACGCCGCGCCCACGAGGGTGGGAGCTGGTAAATCAAAGTGTGAGGCAGTTGCGGCAGTTGCTGCGAGGGCAGTTGCCGGGGCGATCAGAAATTATCCCTGGGGCAACACTGCTTGGTATTCTCACCGATATGGCACTTGGGGCCATTCAAGAGGGCATTTCCACAGTCGGTGAGTTCATCGGCCTGCTGCGACAGCGACTGGCGGCGGACTATTCCCCGACTATGGAACCAGTGGCCACACAGGCGTTCAACGACGCAATGGCGCAGAGTACGCCGGCACAGTCACAGCTTCCGCCTGCCACGCAATTGCTCAGCGATGCGCCGTCAGCAACGCCGCCCGCAGACGATATGGCCGGACTGTCGCAAGATGTCATTCGTGCGCTGGACCGGGTAGACATGATGGACAATGACAGTATCGGGCGTGTGGCCCGAGCACTGCATCCCGTTGTCATCAGAGAATACGGCCTGACAACGAGCGAGGACGACAGGAACGCGGCCGTCAGATACGTGCACGCTCTGATGAATCGCAGAGTGCCGCAACTGACGATCGAGCAGACAGCCAGGGCAATGTCTGGAATCGGCGTGTATGCGGAGCTGTCGCAGGAAGAGGTGGAGGTGGTGCGTCGCGACCAAAAGACGGCGCTACGATTGCTGGAACAGTTGATGGACTGGAGCCGGGGGGTCGCGCCGCCAATCACCGGGCGGCAGGCGGCTGAGTTGTCGTTTGAGCACAGACAACTGCGGCGTGCCGTCAATGACGCAAAAAAGAATGCCAACATTTCAGGTGGTGGTGAGCTGTTTTTGAAGTCTGCTCTCGACGCTGCTTTGCGTGCACTGCGAAACAGGATTGAGGATCTGACCTATGCCATCGACAACCTTGAGCCGATTCCTTCTGGCCAGCGAACACTGCGAGACGACGGATCGGATCGGTTTAAGGAGTATCGCGCACTGAGAACCGAGCGAGACGAGCTGCAAACAGAGTACAACAATCTGTTTGGCCGTCCAGAACTCACCGAGGAACAGCGAATAGCTCGCACAGAAAAGGCACTGGACGCGGCGATCAGGCAAATTGAGACCGATTTAGCTGTGGGGAATTTGTATCGCAACGAAGAGCAAATTACGGTTACGTCTCCTGAAATCGAAGCGAAACGCGCACGGCTGAGGGCACTGCAGGCGATTCGCAGTGAGTTGCGGGTGAGATCCGGACAGTCACAGGAGCGTTCAGACGCTCAGTACCTACGCCGGTTGCTTGAAAGGGAGGCTGAAATCGAACGACGGATCCGCGACAAAGATTTCAAGCCCAAAGCACAGCGAGAGCAGAGACTCACGTACACGCCAGAAATGCGGCAGGTGCAAATGCGAATTGCACAGAAGCAGCAGCAGCTCGACAAAATGCGTAAACAGTGGAGAAAAGAAAACCAGCATCCGGTGTATCGATATGGCGTAGGCGGCGTGTATGCCGGAGCCGCCGTGATCCGGAGAGTGCTGACGGCATGGGACCAGTCACTGATAGGGCGGCAGGGCTTTTTGCTGTCGGTGACGAGCCCCAAGGGATACCTGCAGGCCGTGCAAGCAGCATTCGGCGACCTCAAAAAACTCGAGTTTTTTACGTCTGAGGAAAAGCTGTTTCAAATACAACAGGCGTTTGAGGACGATGACGCCAAGGTGAAACTCGAACGCATCGGGAAATTGGCTGTCACCACGACCGTAACGTCTGGCGGCAAGGCCGAAGAAGACTACGACTACACACCCGATTGGCTGGCAAACGTTCCCGGCATCGCTGGAAGCGAACGGTCAGGCTTGGCCTTCATTAACACCCTGCGCAGATTGGCGTTCCACAGTCTGTGCGAAAAGCTGGCCCGCAGCAAAGGAACGGACGTAGCTTCGTTGTCGGCTGCTGATTTGCGACTGATAGCCAATTTTGTAAACGTCGCATCCGGACGAGCAAGCCTCGGAAAACTGGAGCAAGCTGCCAGCGGCTTGGCGCTGGTGTTCTTTTCGCCGCGATGGTGGGCGAGTCGCGTAGCATGGACAGTTGGTCATCCAATCTGGACAGCCTCAGCAGCGACAGGCGCGCCCAAAAATGACAGAGCATCAGCAGAGGCCAGAAAGCTCATTGCCGTCGAGTGGACGAAACAGGCAGCAGCACAGGCAACAGTAATGGGGTTCGTGAGCCTCGGATTGCTGGCCGCCTATGGTGCCCCTGGAGACGACGAGGAATGGGACGTGTACGTCAATCCGTCTCATGTTGATTTTGGCAGGATTCGCGTCGGCCGAACAATAATTGACATCACCGCCGGTGTCGGCCAAGTGGTGTCAACGATTGCTCGGTTGGCGTTTGGCACCGAAACGCGGCGATGGACGACGCAGGCCGTAAACAAGCGCGATTTGGTGGTAAACTACGTTCGGGGAAAGTTGTCGCCGGTCGGCAGCGTGTTGGGTGATTTGTGGTTGTCACGAGATGAAACGTCGGTTGGCGGTGACAAAGTGGGCTCGCCGGGCTGGTTTATCGGGAAAACAGCGCCGCTTGTGGCACAAGACATCGCGAAGGCAATCAAAAACGAGGGAGTGGTAACGGGGTCAGCATTGGCCTTTTTGACGTTTTTCGGCATTGGAGCACAGGCACGCGAGCAGAGAGTGGCAGAGCGAACCAGCCTGCAGAACGAGCTGCGAGCCGCCGCGAAACAGGGCGCAACCCAAGAGGTCATTCAACGAATGATCGACACCCATCTGCGGACCGCCGCCATGGACAACGCTCTCGAAAAACTGCGCACCGCCGCACCGGAGGAACAGGAAACGCTCGAACGTATTGCGGCAAACGACGGCGAGGAAATGCCCGACGCGATGGCCATTGAGCGTGCGAAAATCGTGCTGCAAGCAGCGGAACGGCTGTCTGAGGAGGATCCGCAAGGCAAAAAATCGCCACAGGGCGACCGGGCAATCGCCACCGCCCGCAGTCTGCTGCTGCCAATTGCACCGACATACGAGGACGCGGCCAGGTTGTATCGCACGGCGCATGAACGCCAATACGGCCCGATTGCCGAGGTGTATCAGGGGCGGTTTCGCACAAAACTCAGCGTTCAGCGTAATCTGCTGAGATTGCGCAAGCTGTACGACACCGCCGAATGACAAAAACCTGACAATTCTTTGCAGCAGAATTGCGAAACTCTGCTGCATTTGTTATTGACACCACAAAAACACCCGCAACAATACGTGGACGCAAAGTGTTTCTGTGTGAAAGGGAAATGTCATGTCGCGTGGAAATCTGTTGATAACGCAAGAATGGGAGCGTGAGTCGCTGAACTGGATAGCAGCGGAGGTGCGGGGTCGCGGCTTTAACACGAATGACGTGGGCATGTTGCAGCTTAGCTGCGAGTATTCCGGCATCATTGGCCAGCAGTTGGCGCACAAACTGAGCTGCGGCGAAAAGCCAATGAACATCGAGCCGGTGAACATCCCGTACAACGGTGAGTTCGAGGTGGTCATTCATCCAGATGTCTTGGATCGGCATCGGCGATGGCTGGTGGTGGATTCCGGCTGTTTGACAGGTCGCAATTTCCGAAGTGTCGAAACAATTCTACTGAACTACGGCGTGCCGCGTGAAAACAGGCTGTTTTGCTGCATAGCGTGCACATTTCAGGCTGCATTCGTTCCGGACATATGCCCTGTAAGATTTGATGCAAAGTCGCAGGCCGTGCACTTCTGGTGGGAGTGTGGCACGAATGCGTTTGGGGCAGGAGCATGAACGTCGCTCGACGCGGGCCGAAACCGGTGCCGCGAAAACGAATAACGGTGAATTTGCCACAAGCGTTGATGGCATACGTGATGACACTGCCAGGCCGTTCAGTGTCGGCACGGATTACGTTTGGTCTGCAGCAGTTGCAGTCTAAGGATACGGCCGTGATACAGGAGTATGGAGAATGTCAGACACGGCAGCCGTGTGGGAGCTGATCGAGCAGGCCCATGGCGACATTGCGGCGACGGTGCGTGAGATGCTCAAGCAGCCGCCGCACGACCCAAGCAATTTTGGCACCGAGAGTCAGCAGCGACGAATTGGCGTGATGCAGACGATGGCGAGGGATTGTCGCACAGAAGAACAGCGTCACAGTGCATGGATGGCGCATCATGAGTCGCAGGGGTGGGTGTGGGGTGAGCAGTACAGCGAAAGCGGCAAAACGCATCCGAATCTTGTCGCATGGGAGCAACTCCCAGTCACAGAACAGGCAAAAATCAGGATTTTTCATCGCTTCGCACAGTTGGGTGCGGCATTGTGTGAGGTTATGCCGCGTGACACAGTGAGTAATCTGGCATTGATGACAGCCTCGGCGATGGCCGTGCTGGGCGCTGAGAGCCTGCTGGGGCCGATGTTAAATGCGGTGCCTGCACTGGATTCATTGCCTGCTGAGCCCGCTGGTAATTGATTGGGGCGTTATGGTTGTCATATTTGAGGTATCGCGGCCGCTGGAGTGGAAGCCAAGCCGGTTTACGTCAGTGCTCGGTGGTAGGCGATACTGCCGCGTGTGGTGGCTGTACTTCGCCGTAGCGTGGTGGCCGGGAGACATGATTGAATATGGCGATGCTGTTCGCCGTGGTGAATGGCGGACGGGTTGACGGATAATAGGTGGGTAGACCGCGCAGTGTGATGGACTCGCACGCTGGGTAGCCAGAAGTACCGTTCGAATCGGTGGCGGTCAATGTCTCGTTGTCGTGAGGATCACAAAGCAGCAATGTGCTGTTGGGGCAACGGGCGTTTTGTGAAAGGAATGCAAGATGCTGTTGTTGTCGCGAAATATAGGGGAGGAAATCGTAATTACGTTGGACAACGGCGAGGTGATACGCATTGGCGTAACCCGCGTGCACAAGGCACAGGCCACGATTGCCGTGCAGGCCGATCGTCGCCATGGGGTGTGGCGGCTGGAGGTTTACAACCAGATGCAAAGCACGCCCATTCCGAACATGCTGCAAAAGAAACAGAAGAAGGGGAGCCGCCATGGGTGACACGCAGGACGATGTTATAGCGAGATTGAGTGAACCGTTTCCGGAGACCGACGTCGAATGGCGAGTGCAAAGCGCGTCGCAGGGACGATCGCCTATCGTCAGAGTGCTCGCGTATTTGACAGCTCGTGCCGTGCAACAACGACTGGATGATGTTGTCGGCCCGGCCAACTGGTATTCCACGCCGGCCACCATGCTGCAGATCACGCCGACGATCGTGGCGATGCAGGTCGGGATCGCCATTCGCATCAACGGCGAGTGGGTCACGAAGTATGATGTTGCGGAGCCGACACAGGTTGAGGCCGTAAAAGGCGGCTACTCGGGTGCAATGAAGCGTGCCGGCGTGCAATGGGGTATTGGGCGATATCTGTATCACTTGGAGGCGGCACTTGCGGAGGCGCAGTATCTGACCGAAGGACAGTCGCACCCTGGGCCAGGCTGGCGGCAACACAAAAGCAGCAAGCTGCCAGGCGTTGTGTATTGGCGACCACCACGATTGCCGTCATGGGCGATACCGGATTGGGAAAAGGCAATCACAGAACAGCAGTTGAAAGACGTGAAAAAGCTGTGGTACACAAAATTTGGGCACAACTGCAATGGCAACGACGCCGCGGAGCAGTTTGCGAAATTTGTGACGGAACGCACCGGACAATTTCCGATCAACGATCATCGCGCGTGGACGGCTCGAACACTGGAAATCGTCACAAAGAAGATCACGGACACGCCCGCAGCAGGCGGGCCGACTAATGATGTACCATTCGGTAGCACACCTTCTCGACGGTCGTGAAGGTGCATTGTGTGTGTGTGAGTACGAGGGGAATGATATGTCGTCGCAGCAGATAGAGGCAGAAAATCTGGGGCCAATTGAACACGTAAAATTCAGCATTGAAGGGCCAGGCGTAACCGTGTTGGTGGCGCCAAACGGCACAGGGAAAAGCATCCTGCTGGACGCTGTGGCAAGTGCGGCACGGGGCAAAGGAAAATTGCCACTGCGCGATCGCACAAAAAGGGGTTCGGTGAGTGCGTTCGGATGCAACATCACAATCGGCGCATCGACCAGATACACCGGGCAGTTCGAGGTGCAGCATATCGAGGGACGTTTCGACCTCGCGACCTTGGTAGACCCCCAAATCAAAAGCCCTGTAGCGGCGGACAAGGCACGCATCAAGGCGCTGGTCATGCTGACTGGCGTAGAAGCCGATAGGGCTCTGTTTGAGCGGCACCAAGCGTTTACTGACTTTACTGAGGTGGTGCCATACGATGCCACGACGACTGATGATCTGGTTGACATGGCGTCACGTGTCAAGCAGAAATACGATGCGGCGGCACTGCTGGCCGAAAGGGCAGCGGTACACCAGCGAGGGCAAGCTGCATCACTGAAGACAGACATGGATTTGTCAGTGGAGCATGATGCTGTCGTGTTGCGACAGGCGTATGACGCGGCACACGACCGTGTGGTGCAACTGAAGCATCAGCAGGCGGCGGCGGACCAGTACGCCCGCAGAATTGCTACAGCAAAGTCTGTGTTGCAGAACGGCAGTCAGCACACGATTCGGGATTCGATACGCGACGCCAGAACGTCTATCGAAGATAACGAGCAGAACATTGCAAAGACACGGGCAGAAAAGGATGCCGTGGCGGCACAGATTGCAGAGCTGCAGCAGCGGCAGGCCGAACTTGTGGCACATGAGCAATCGCTTGCATCGAAAAATTACGGCCTGAAGCAGCAGATTGGAGTATGCGAAAGGCAGTTGGAGGAGCTGGCTGTTGCCGAGCGAGCCGTGGCGGCTGTGTTCTCGCCGCCTCCGAGCGACGAGGAAATGGCACAGGCCGTTGCCGCGGAAGCTGCGGCCGCGGCACAGATGGAACGCGGGCACAGGGTGCGAGAAGCCATTGAGAAAGAACAAAGGGCAGCATCGTACCGCACAGAGGCCGAAAAACTTGAGCAAAAAGCCGCACGATACAGGGACGCGGCCAAAGCGACAGATGAGGTGCTTTCACTGAGCATTGACTGTAAACACTTGCGAGTAGAGTCTGATGGAGACAGTGCACGATTGGTAACAGACACCGCTCGCGGGCCAGGCGTTGCATATCATGAACTGTCTGAGGGTGAGCGGTGGAAAGTTGCCATCGACATTGGGGCAGATCAAGTGGGCAAAGGCGGATTGCTGGTGATTTCACAGGTAGGGTGGGAGGGAATTGACGGCCGTAATCGCCGTTTGATCCATGACCACGCAGTGCAGCGTGAGGTGTATATCCTCACAGCCGAGGCCGCGAGTGATCCTGATGCACGACGGGAGATTGTGGCTCAGACGCTGACCACGCACAGGGAACAGAGCGACACACAGCAGGTGGCCGTGCCGGCGAAAAACACGACGCCGACAAAGCAGCCGGCAGTGATTGTGAACAGGGATGAGATGTTGTCGGATGCGGATGACATTCCATTCTGAGTTGGTGTGAGTAATGGGTATTTACGAGTTGTTTTACTTTGAGGGGAAATTATGTCTACGAGCGGCGAGTTCATTCAAGGCATTCAGCTTGAGCAGCAGCAGTGTGTGATGATCGGCACGGCCACATACGAGCAGTGGGAACAGGCTGCCGGGTGGTTCATTCAGTGGCAGAAAAACGTCAATTGGTGGATCGGTGATCTGGCGGTGATGGCAGACAAAAGACTGAAGCCGGCACTGCGCGAGACCATTTGGCCGGAAGGCACGTCGCCGGATCTTGTCGCACGGTGCAAGGCGGTGTCGGTAGCTTATCCGCCGAACACGCGAAACCCGCTGGCCACTTGGACCATACACATGCGGCACGCCAATGCGCCAAACCGTGTCGCATTGGTCCAGGCGGCAGTAGACGCTGGCCAGACCAGCGACGAAAACCGTGCGGCCCCAGCGGTTCCGGCGGAGCCATCGCCGCCAGCGATGCCCGTGGCCATCGACCGTAGCGAGGCACCACCCGCGGCGGCGTCCGCGAGTGCGGAGGCGGCTATCACGGTCGCAGCTCCTGCGCCGGAGCCAATCGCAGTGACGGAACGCGCTACCAATCGGTGGCTGCTCTGCGTAGACGTGAATGGCATCGTGTCGCGGTTCTTTTTTGCTGGCGCAGAACAGGATGCGGCGTCGCGGTTTGTGGAGTCGCTCGTAGGCACGGTGCGTCGGCTGATGCACAAGGGCCTTACGGCTGTTGTGTGCTGCATGGACAGCCCCACCAGCGTGCGAAAAGAACTAACTGCGTCGTGGGACGTGCCGTACAAAAGCAATCGCAAGCAAAAGGCAGATGCACTGGGATATCAGCTCAATCTGGTGCAGACGCTGTTGAGCAATCGGAATGCCGATGTAGTGTTTGTTAATGGCTGGGAGGCGGATGATATAATGGCCTCATACGCCCGCCAGTTTGACGGCAAAGTCTCGTTGTGGACGGTTGACAAGGACATGCGGCAGTGCCTGTCGCCGCACGTGAACATTCTTGAGGATGTTGAGTGGGAACGCGACGAGGCGACCAACACCATGCGACCGCTGTACAAATGGGTAAATCAGGAGGCCCACGAAGAGAAGGGCATTGTGTATCAGAGCGATCTTGTGACGGGCATTAAGCCGGAGCGATGGCCGCTGTTTCAGGCGATTGCCGGTGATGCGTCCGACAGCATTCAGGGGGCGAAAGGAATCGGCCCGAAGGGAGCTATGGAGTTGTTGAAAAACTTTGCGTCACTTGACGACATCCTTGCGGCGGCACGTGACAATCATCCTGCAATTGCAGCGAGACAGCGCAAGATCCTTTTGGCGTGGGAGCCAATCGCTCATGATACGCTGCAACTCACTACGTTGCGCACCGATTTGACTGTGCCGGCAGTGTTGCAAATGAATCTGCTGCTGGAGCCTCACAGCACGCACAGCACGACTGCGGCACCGCCGCATGATTCGGAACTGCCACAGCAGCCGTCGCCGCCGGACGCCGGATACGACAACTGGCCTGCAGACGATAGGAGCGAGTGACAGCCATGAACACCTGCGACACCTGCCAAAAACCACTTGGCACCAAGCGGCGGTTTTGCTCCGCACGATGCAAAAAGGACTTGGCGTTTCGTGCTTGCGGTACGACAAGAGCGCGGCAGCAGGTGGCCGTGCTCTTTCAGAAAATGGTACGTGCGGAGTGGGGGGCAAAGCCATCAGGGCATGTGTGTGCCGTGCAAGATGGGCGGATCGTGACTATCGAGCGGCATTGTGGGCAGTGCGTGTGCATCACGTGTGGCCGTGTAACTGCATGGGATGCGGGCCTGAAGCATATGCACACCGGCCATTTCATCAGCGGTCGCAGCGCGTCAATTCTGTTTGATGAACGAAACGTGGCCCCGCAGTGCGCGCACTGCAACGTCTACCGTCATGGAGCGACAGCCGACTTTTTGATATGGATGGAAGCCATTCGCGGATCTGTGGCCGTAAACGAGCTGCAGCAGAAGCGGCACGCTCCGGCTGGTTACGATCGCACGGCGTTAGTAGACATGTGGTTTGAGTTTTCCGCGCGGCTCAAAGCCGCACAACTTACTATGAGGACGATCGAATGACAAAGAAGTCAACACACGCCGAGATCCGGATCGCTGACATTGTGGTAGACGCTCACACGCAGGCTCGGTCTGCTATGAGCGAAGAGGCTATTGACAGGTACACAGACGTGCTTGAAAACGAGCCGTCAGGTGAGTGGCCGTTTGAGCACCTTGACGTCTTCTGTGATGACGCTGCTGGCCCCAACGGCGGGCGGTATGTATTGGCGGATGGGTTTCACCGACTCGAAGCGGCCAAGCGGAATGGCAATTGGGACACTGTCCCGTGTTCGGTGCACAGCGGAGACCACATTGCCGCGCGGCTGTTCAGCATCACGGCGAACGACGGTCATGGCGTACCCATGACGAGAAAGGACAAACGCGACAATTTTGTGTGGCTACAGCAGCATTTTCCGGAGCTGACACGGGAAGAGCAGGCGATTAAACTGGGTGTGTCAGAGCGAACACTGCACCGGATCGTAGCGAGCCTACGGGAGCCAGCCACGCCGGAAAACGTAGTTACGACCACGTCGTCCGGAAATGCGAAAAAAGCCGCGAACAAAAAGCCAGAGCGGGACAAATACTGCCACGTGGCAGACAGGTCGGACGACACAGCAGATGATGCGGCTGGGGCGGAGGATGTTGAGGCCACTGCGGAGCGAGCTGCGGAGCGAGCTGCGGAGCCCGCTGCGGACGTGTACGACGCATTGCAGCGATGCGTGCCTGCACAACACCGTGAGGCGCAATCACAGGCGATGCGATTGATTGGAATCGGGCGGACCGTAGATGCGATACGTGGCACGGTGGAAAGCCTGCTGGATGCCCCTGGCGGCGCATGGCTGAACATGCAGCAGATTGATACGGCAGTGCGAGAGTTGAAGCGGCTGATCACTAAAGCGGCCTACTACACACACTGTGACGTATGCAAGGGGACAGGTCGCAAGGGTAGTGGGGCGTGTAAAACCTGTGATGGACACGGTTGGATTCCGGAATGGATGAGGGAGCAACAGAACTGACATGAGCGCGTTTCTCTTTGAGGACTTTGCACCAGAATTGGTTGCCGAGCCGGTTGCAAAAGACATCCGCGCGAGGCCATATCAGCAGGCTGCGATCGACGCTGTGTTTGCCGAATGGGACATGGTGTCGTCTACGCTCGTTGTGCTTCCGACGGGCACCGGTAAATCCGTGGTGTTTGCGAAAGTTCTGCAGCGGTGGCTGCAGCAGCGCGATGGTCGCGTGCTTATTCTTGCTCACCGCAAGGAATTGATAGTGCAGGCGCAAGCACACGCCGCGTCAGCGGGTGCCACGTGTGATATCGAGATGGCAGAGCAGCGAGCGAGCAAACGAGCCAAGGTTGTGGCAGCCTCGGTGCAGACCCTGAATGCGAGCACGAAATGCTATGCGTGCGAGGGTGTGAACGCGAGCGAATGCGTCGTTTGTGCTGGTAGCGGCAAACTCAAGCGAATGACGATTTTCGATCCCCGCGATTTTGGCCTTGTTATCACCGATGAAGGGCACCACGCCACAGCCGACAGTTATCGTGATGTTTACTCGTGGTTTTCAAAAAACCCGCACAATAAGCGGCTATTTGTGACGGCCACACCAGAACGAGCAGACGGCAATGGCCTGCACAACGTTATTGATACAGTGGCGTATGAGATGGATCTGCCTACAGCCTGCGCCGAAGGTTGGCTGTGTGTTCCGCGACAGCAGTTCGTCGAGGTACAGGGGCTGGATTTGACACATGTATCCACACGAAAAGGGGATTTGGCGGACGGCGAGCTGGAGCGGGTGTTTATTGGCGAGGATGACGAAGAGCAGGAAGAACGACTGCACGCGATTGCACGGCCCGTGCTGGAAATAGCGGCTGGCAAGCAGTTCATTGTGTTTGCGTCCGGCGTAAAACACGCGCAATTGCTGCAGGCTGCTTTTAATGCGTATCACGGGACAGAACTGGAGGCGCGAGTCGAAACATTACTCGGGAGCACAGATCCGTTCGAGCGTGCTGACATTGTGAAACGGCTGAAGACCGGCCAAACTCAGGGCTTGGTCAACGTAGGGGTGGCCACAGAGGGGTTTGACTGCCCGGCTGTTTCGGTCGTGGCAATTGCCAGGCCAACGAAATCGATGTCGCTGTATATGCAGATGATCGGGCGAGGCACTCGCCCACTGCCCGGCGTGGTGGATGGTCCAGACACGGCCGCAGAACGACTGAAGGCTATTGCGGCGAGCGAAAAGCCATTTTGCACCGTACTGGATTTTGTGGGCAACTCGGGGAATCACAAGCTGATCAGCGTGGCCGACTGCCTTGCTGGGGCGACCGTGGATCGTAGAGATATTGACGCCGCCATTCGAATTGCAAGAAAAACACAAGAACCTTCTGACATGGTGGAGCTGGTCGAAAAGGCGAAGCAGGCGCGGGAGCGGAAGGCGGCTGCTGAAGAGCGCCGCCGCAAGGAAATGACACACCGAATGGCAGAACGTGTGGATGTGCAGCAGGTAGGTGTGCCGTTATTTGATGGACCAAAGTTCGATGCGTTCACCGATTACACACCAGCTAACGCGAACGCGGCAACACAGAAGCAAGTGCAGTTCATGGTGCAGCTCGGAGTGCCTGTTGAGCGAGCCACGAGTGCTACCAAGGCGCAAGCCGGGAAAATCATCGACAGTTTGAAATCGCGCACAGGCAGCGAATATCGCCTCACGTTTGGAAAGTTCGCCGGCAAAGCGCTTAAGGATGTTCCGCGGCCGTATTTGATATGGATGAGAGAAAACTTTCGGGGCAAAGCGGAGGTGGTAGACAATATTCGGTCATTCTTGTCGCAGACGTCGCGTAGCGAAACATCGAGCGGATACACGCACTCAGATGATGTGCCGTTTTGAATAGTGCCATTGTGAAAGAAGGGGAGTCAACATGGCGCGGACGTTTCAGGAAATCAAAGCTGACGTAGTGCAGGAACGCGAACGCACGGCGCTGGAGCTGCAACAGCGGCTGGCGATGCCGGCAGACGCATACACGATGGCATGGGTACAGCGCGAATTGGCAAAATTCCATACAGAGCTGGCGGGCCTCACGCGAGTGCTGTGTCGCCAAGCGACTGACACCACAGCGTTAGAGGCTCGCCTGCGTGCAGTGGATGAGATCGATGGCAAAGTGCAAGACAGCATGGCGGCTATTGGCGAGCTGCTGGCTCGCGTGGCGGCAATTGAGGCCAGCGTGGCCGCCGCAGGCGACGTAACGGCACGCATAAGCAGCTTAGAGCAGCGAATGGAGCGAATGGCTGCGTGGGCACAGGGGCAGCAAAGACACCAAGCACAGCAGGTGAAAAAAACCTCCGACGAGTAGGTTGATGACGTGACATTGTGATCCTTACCTGGAGAGGAGAAGGCGGCAGCGACGGCTGTGCAGCCTTCCAGGTACACAGCGACGGGGCGACGCTTGATAAGTAAGAGTTCGCCGAATTGTGCTGGAGCGTTGTTGCGTGGTTCGTAGCCACGGGCATTGGCCAGCGGGGCAAATAGTGCACAATTCATCGTCGAAAGGGAGGACTGCCAAGTCCTCGGGTCGCTAAGCGACAATTGCCGCGACGTAAAACAAAGGGCGGGGTTAAGGAGCAATGCGCTTTGAGGGTGGTGTGATCCTGCCGGCTTCGGTATTGCAAACGGCGTTTTTGCTGCTACAGTAGTGCAGGTGAGCACACACAGGGCTCTGCAGCTTTGGTCATACTCGGTTTCCCTTCCCGTGTCAGCCGGCTGCAGGGCTCTGTGTGTGTTCATTTGGGGTGCGGCGTGTAAAGCAGGAGGATGCAATGGCCAAAAAAGGTGGCGGATCGAATGTGAATGGCGGGGCAACGAAGCTGGCGAAGTTCTACGGCGACGTGGCGCGGCGGGCAGGCAATGGGTTCGCGAATCCGCTGTTGGTGGCGATATTGCCGATGGTGTCGCAGTTGCTGGTGGGGCTGGTGCAGAACGCGAAATGCCTGAAGCCGCGAGTGCAGCCAGACACACCGCAACCGTCAACGCAGGCGGCGCTGCAGGTGCGATATCAGGCGTCGCCGGGGGCGACGATTAGGGACGCGATTCCGTTCGTGCGAAAGGCTGTCTTTGACGCTGGTCGTGCTCAGTGCAAACTTGATAAATGCCGGTACATCCCCAGGGCGTATCAGATTTCCGACGACGACGCGAAGCATTTGGCGATGGCGCACATTCAAGGAGCCATCGGGCTGACGCCGGTTGATGCGGCTGAGATTGAGCGCACGGTTCTGACGCAGCTCGGACAAGAGCCAGTTATTGAGTGAGTTGGTTTGGTGTCCGCAGAGTGAGAAGGGAGGCGGCAATAATGCAGATGTGGTTAGTATTGTTTGTGTTGTTGCAAGAGTCGCCATCAGGGATCGTGTTTCCGCAAGAGCCTCTGACAGTGCTTCCGGTGCCCACGGTGCCAGCAATCACGTCGCTGAAGGCGGATGAAGTGCTGGTGATTGTTTCGGCACAACCGGCGCTGATTATTGCGAGTCCAGATGGTGTAGTGTCAATAGAGCACGAGCTAGGCCCGCTCAAGGTGTACTGTCGAAAACCGGGAGCATCACAGGCGTCCTGGAGCCTGTACGATGATCCGGCGTTTCCGCATGTTTACCTTGTGACGCCGCTCGTGTCCGGCAACGTGGAGTTGCTGTGCGCGGAAACGCTGGACGCGAATTCTGTAGTGCGTAGACGCTTGACGGTGGCCGGTGGTGGCCCCCAGCCACCGCCGGTGCCAGATCCTCAGCCGAAGCCAAGCCCGCAACCCCAGCCAACACCAATTCCAAAGCCGACGCCAGGGGATTTGCGGGTGCTGCTTTTGATTGACGAAACTGATCCGCCGTCAGCGTCTATTGCAGTGCGATCGGAGGCTGTGACGACATGGCTTCGACAGAATTGCGTGAAAGTAAATTCGCAGCCTGAGTATCGCGTGTGGGACCGGACGACGGTACTGGCCGACAATGAGCTGGACAACGAAACCGCTATATGGAGGCGATTGTTCAGTGCTGTGCGTGACCAGTTGCCGGATGGTCCCGTGTGTGTTGTGGCGCGTGGTACGGATGTCAGCATTACGCCGTTCGCCAATACGGCGGAGCTGCTTGCGATTTTGGGGGTGTCGCAGTGAAGTCGAGCACACTCTACAGAAACGAGCCGATAATCGATGATTCGTGGACGGACGGCGACGTAGTGGACATGTGCCGGCCATTTTCGCGCGGGTACGATCCGGATGACCGCCCCGAGGGGTTCGCCTATGGTGACGTGGCTGCACGATTTTCAGATTCGCTGCTGATCCCCGAAAGCGAATGGGAAGGGCTGATTCAGGAGCAGGAGGAGCGAAAAAGCCGCGTATCTGACGTGGTGACACGGCTTAAGATCCCGCACAAAAATCAGCAGAGCACAAACTTTTGCTGGGCTAACGGGCCGTGTCATGCGGCAGAACTCTTGCGTGTAATACAGGGATATCCGTATATGTCACTGAGCCCCGCATCGGTTGCGGCGCCA
>Ga0315909_10001966_pt1 | contig 26999 bp, 23 predicted proteins | sample LakEriMetagenome_11_FD_203527 | JGI IMG/M metagenome (GOLD analysis project Ga0315909, IMG submission 203527) | Freshwater fungal communities from buoy surface, Lake Erie, Ohio, United States - Buoy 2 MA125 | ecosystem: Environmental > Aquatic > Freshwater > Lake | place: USA: Lake Erie, Ohio...
TATTTAACATTTAATCAATCTCATCTTTACTTGGTGGATTAGCGCCAGTACGTGAAACAGTTATCGCAGCAGCCTTTGCAGCCCGATTAAGCATGGTTTTAAGCACCTCTCCAGTTAACCTATCCAGGCCATTATCAACGATGGCCTCAACCAATACAGCCCCTACGGTGTCGCCAGCACCCACAGTATCGGCCACAACAACTTTAACTACATCAACAGATATTTGTTCACGCTTTCGATGGGCCACAATACCTTTATCACCAAGAGTAACTACAACTAACTGCACGCCAACTTCTAACCATTTGCCTACAATCTCATCAATTACTTTACCTGGATAAAGCCAATTCAGATCCTCATCACTTACTTTAACGGCTGATGAGATTGCAACCCATTTTTCAACCTTCTTTACATACTTATCTCTATTTCCTAGCGCAGCTGGCCTAATATTTGGATCAAATACAATGGGCGAAACCCGTGCAACACTTTGTGCCCAATTAAACAAAACTGATGCGCCAGGTTCAATTACAGTAGCAAGGGTTCCGATGTGAAGTAGCGATGGCCTTATCTTTTGTGGATCTGGGAGCCATTGGTCAGAAAAATCAAAAGTTGCAGTATCTGCAATTACAAATTCATATGAAGCGCTACCTGATTTAGAGAGCGTAACTTTTGCAGTACAGGTTGGCTTATTTGAGTACTGAGCGTAATCAAGTAATACATTAGCTGAAAGAAGTTCAGCCTTTGCCATTTGGCCATAATTATCAGTTGAAATTCCATCGATGAAATAAGTTTTAACTCCAAGTTTGGCTAATGCTTTAGCTGTATTGGCTGGTCCTCCTCCGACAACTGCAAAGTACTGATCTCTATCGGGAATTAAATCAATTAATACCTCACCAACTACCCATACTTGACCACTCAAAGTAATTCACCTTTACGGGCTAAAAACTCAGTCAAAACTTCAACTGCAAGTAGATGGTCCTCTACTTGTGGCAAGCCGCTAATAATTAATATTCCCTTAAAACCTTCATCAGTAATTAATGGTAAGGCGCCACCATGTATGGCATGAGTTTCATCCGTTACACCAATTTCCTTATGCCAATTCACGCCGCGCTCCTCAGCTGATACCCGTTCAAACATAGTTGAGTGTTGATTTAACATTACAACTGCAACTTTACGATTTACCCACCAATCATTTTCAGGTTTTGACCCTTCCAGTGAAGCGTGAAAAACAATCCAATCACCAATTCTCACCTGGATTGTAATTGGGAATTTTCTTTGGCTACCAAGAGTTATAGCAATCTGACCTATTTCAATTGCATCGCTATTGGTAAGGGAAGGCAACTTTAAAACCTGTTCTTCATTAAGTAGTTGTTTGCTGCTAAAGCCACCAGTGGTCATAGGATTCAATCCTATTGGAGTTTTTACTTTGAGTTAAACGCAACTATATCTCTAATAATTTGATCAAGATTTATCCCAGGCTCCCAACCTAAAAACTTCTTTATCTTTGAGATATCAGGAACACGCCTTTGCATATCCTCAAAGCCCTCTGGGTATGCCTTTTCATAAGAAACTTTTTCAATTAAAGAGGTTGATTTAGTAATTTCTATAATTCTTTTTGCTAACTGCATAATCGAGGTCTGTTGGTTGTTTCCAATATTAAAAACTTCCCCAATGGCCTTATCTGAATCCATCACTAAAAGAAGGGCTGCAACAGCATCATTTACATGACAAAAACATCTGATTTGATCACCGCTGCCATAAACAGATAATGGTTCATTTTTTAATGCAGCAGTTACAAATCTTGGAACAACCATTCCGTAATGGCCAACCTGGCGTGGTCCTACCGTATTAAAGAATCTAACAATCCGTATTGGTAATTTGTTCTCTAAGTAATAAAAATAAGCAAAGCTTTCATCAACCGCTTTTGCCTCACTATATGACCATCTAGATTTAAGAGGATGTCCAATGATTCGATCATCTTCTTCACTTAGAGGAACTTTTTCGTTTTTGCCATATATCTCACTTGTGGAGGCAATCAAGATTGGCTTCTTATACCTATCGCAAGCCTCAAGTACTATCTCACTCCCCTGAAGATTAGTTCTAAGACTATCTAGTGGTTTATTGATAATACTAAGCACGCCTAGCGCCGCCGCTAAGTGGACTACATAATCACTTTCTGCTACTAATTTATCAATTCCAACTCTATCTAGAATGCTGCCTTGCTCAAACTGAATTAATTCCTGTATTCTATGAAGATTACTAGTTGACCCAGATGAAAGATTATCTAATACAACAACTTGATCACCTCTAGCAATCAATTTTTCAGCAAGGTGAGAACCTATAAAACCTGCACCCCCTGTAATCAAATACTTCACTAAATAGATCCTCGCGTGTTAAGCATTGGTAAATTACCAAGTTTCGATAAGTCTAAGTAATCATGGGGGGTAGCAAGTATTGCTAAGTCAAAATTACCACTGAGTGCAACAGATTTTTCACCATTCCACTCCTTTACTAAATCATCATGCCAAAAAACTTTTGCTCCTTTGCTATTAAGCCCTAAAATCAAACTTTTTACAGGCGTCTCCCTGACATCCGAGACATTAGGCTTATAAGAAACTCCTATTACCAGAATCTTTTTGCCCTTTAGCTCACCAATTTTTTCTATAGCCCGTCCAACAAAATAGTTAGGCATCTCATGATTAATTTGATCTGCTAAGTCAATAAAACTTGTTGGCGCACCTAATTCATGTGCTTTTCGGGCAAGATATATGGGGTCGACTGGAATACAGTGGCCACCAACTCCAATACTGGGGTAAAAAGCCATAAAGCCATGCGGTTTTGTGGCTGCAGCCTTGATTACTTCATTTACATCTATGTTGAGTTTATGACAGAATATAGATATCTCATTTATAAAGGAGATATTTATCAACCTGAAAGTATTTTCTAATAGCTTAGCAGTCTCTGCCACTTCAAAGGAATCGCACTCAATAATAGAATCGATAAACGTAGAATAAAAGTTTGAGGCTAACTTCGTTGCTTTGGGAGTCATTCCTGCTACTAGTTTTGGGGTATTCTTTAAATTCCATAGGTTATTAGTTGGATCTATTCTTTCAGGGGAAAATACAACATAAAAATCTTCCTTCTTCAAGCCAGACTCTTTCTCGAGTATCGGTATGATTAAACCACGAGTTGTTCCTGGTCCTATTGTAGATTCAATCATAACTAAATCACTTTTATTTAAATATCTACCTGCAAGCTTCACGGCGTCAACTAAAAAAGATAAATCAGGTTTAGAGTCTTTCAGTGGTGTAGGGACACAGATAATTTTTACGTTACACTCTTTTAATTTTGTGGCATCTAAAGTTGCTTCATATTTCTTGGCTCTGATCTGCTTCAAAATTTCAGAGTCACTAATATCTTCTATTTTTGACTTACCTGAATTTAGAAGTTTGACTAAAGACTTATCATTATCAATTCCAATAACTTGAAATCCTGCTTTTGATATCGCCAATGCCAATGGTAGGCCGACATAACCTTGTCCAACGACACCTACTAATGCGTTCATTTATGAACTCAATTGTTGCAAGGCAGTAGTGGCAATTATGTGATTAGGCGCTATTGCCATAATCTTATTTAGCATTTTTTTCATGTTAACTTGATCCCCAGTATCCCGATATAGGTATCCAAGGCGTAAGTAGTTATCCAGATTCCACGGATCTAGAGACACCATTGCATTCCTATACTTAATTGCAGCCAACTTGTTGCCGTCTTGCTCCAAAACTATTGCAAGCGGTCTTAAGTAATCTAGATTGTTTGGGTCATTCTTGTGTAATTTCACCAAATATTCCATTCCCCGTTCATGATTGTCTGACTGAATAAGAGCTTCTATAATTATCAATTTATAATACGGGTCATTTAATTTTGAGTCTAGTGCTTTCTCAGAAAAAAAATAAAACTCTTTAGATTGAGACTTGCTAGAATTATCATAGAGGCTTCTTGATTTCATAGTATTGACTTCGCCCGAATACAAAGCTGAAATTAAAATGACGGAAAAAAGAGCAAAAGCCCCCGATATCATTGGTCGAGCTAATTTCAGTTGACTACTATTAAATGATTCTTTCTTTGAATTAATCACTCCACTACTGTTGATAGGATTGACTTGATATGAGATTGCAATTAATGCTCCACCAAAGATCCAGTTCCAGATAGATAAGCCAATGTTATCAATCGAAATAACTGATTGAGCCTGGAAACCTAACCAAGCAGCAAATAGGCCTGTGTATAAACCTCTTAAGTCACCAGATAATCTCATTATTGTTTTTACAGAGCGAGCTGTGATGAATAAAGTTAAAAATAAATAAAAGATCCCAACAAATATCCCACCAGTTGATAAAAGTTGCAAAGGTACATTATGGGCATTTGAGCTTGTAATCTCAAAACCATAATTTAGAGGGTATTGTAGATCCCGAAATTGCTTAAAGTATAATCCGTACTGATCAATTCCGACTCCAAATAAAGGACTACTCTTGAACATTTCGATTGCGGCATCCCAATAATATCCTCGTACCGTTACAGATGGTTTATATAAATATTTTTGCAGCGGACCGATTTGCAGCATACCTAAAATAGCAAACAAGCTTAAAAATAATGTGGAAAATAGAGTAAAAATACCAGCTTTTTTATTCTTAGCATAAACGAGGCCAGTAATGACGATTAATGCCCCTGTAAAAAAAACTATCAAGCCCTGCCTGGATTCAGACTTAACTATTAAGAAAAGCAAACCAAGCACAATTAACAAATTTATCATTCGATATATTTTTGAAAAATTCTTAACAAACACAGCCGCAAAACTTAAAATGGAATAGATCGCCATTGCGGAAGAAGCAAAGTTAGGATTGCCAAGAGTGCCAATAATTGAGTTATATGGATTGACCCAAGAAGCAAAATCGTTTCCAGTACTTTGCATTAAAGCATAACTAAAGCTCAATACTCCTATGAAAAACGCTGTGAAGTAAATTTTGCGAAGTGATTCAACAGTAAAATACTTTGTTGCTACAAGCATAAAGATTACTAAAAATAAATATGTTAAAAATCCAAGTCGCCTACCTGAATCGCCAAAAAATGCCACAAATTTACTTTCAGTTAATAATGCAGATATAAACAAGGAGATTATGAAGCCACTCAACAAACCATAAAATAATCTATTATGTAAAAACTTTGAATTAAATTCTTGCTTAATGATTAAGTAGCCGGCAAGCCAGCTTCCTGTCAACATTAATAGCCACAACTTTGGCGAATTAAAAGGATCTTGTAAAGACGGATTAAAATATAAAGTAATGAAACAACCCGAAAACAGAATAAGCCAAATAGGAGTTTTTTCAGGTGTATTTTTTATTTTTTTATTTTCCATAGGTTTATCATACTAAAACAGTGAGCCTGGATCCTAAAATAGGAACCAGGCTCACTTTATTACTTTAACTTAAGTAAAGATTTATGCCCTTACTTTTTTCTGAATCTTTAAGACCAAGTTAGTTAGTGTTGTAATCAAGGTCCTAAGTGATGCAACTGTTGTTGCTAGTGCAGTTACTGCGGCTAACGCTGCAGCTGCATTATCAGTGACTGTGGCAGAAGCTGAAACTTCTACCTGTCCAGCAAGAGCTAATGATGTTCCACCAGTAGCTGTTGCTTTAAATGTACCACCAGTGTTTGGCATATACAGTGTATAAGCCTTAACTGGAGTAGTAAGTGATCCAAGAGCATATGATGCTAGTGAAATTGTTGTGGCTGAAACTGCAGTTACAGTCTCTGATCCATTTCCAGCCGCAGTAGATAGTGTAATACCACCTGTTGCGAACAAGTTAGCAAACTCTTGTGCCTTTACAGATTTGCCAGCTGAATCTAGTACGGAGATAAGCAATGTAGCTTTCTCACCAGGAGCATAAGTAGCTTTGTCAAAAGCTAACTTAACAGTTGCAGGTGAAGAAGTTGTAACAGTTAGAGGTACTGCATTTGAAGACACAATTGTGGCTCCAGATGCCTTATCGCGAACTGTAATGTTTGCTGATCCAGCAATAACACCTGTAACAGAACACTCATGACGAGAGTTTGTTGCATTGTATGAACATGCTGCAGCTGTATCTGAGATAACGGTAAGTGCATCAGATGAGACATATAGATCTCCTGAATAAGCATTTCCATTGCTGTCCTTTGCAACCGCTGCAATTGCAAGAGAATTTGATCCCACACCAGGAGCGGAGTTCAATACTGAAGCCACAATCGTGCTAGGGGCTGCCGCATAGAACGTAACCTTCTTGCTAGGGAATGTGATCGTAGGTGTCGTTACTGTAATGGTTGCTGTACCAGCAGTTCCATCAGAGTAAACAAGTACTTCGATAACTCCGCTTGCGGTAGCAAGGACTACACTCTTTCCTCGAATTGTTGAAGTTCCAACCTGACCAATGTTGGTTGTAACTGTAACAGATTCATCCGCACCTGCACCTGCTGCGTTTAAAAGATTAACATCAATAAACGCTCTTGCTGCATTAGTGGCTGATACGGCTGCAGGTACATTAATAGCTGAATCACCAGTTGCAGCAGTTGCAGCAGCTGAGGTGGCAGCAATCCAAGCTGATGAATTAGCAGCAGATGTAACTACACTCTCTCTAGTTGATGCTGCGATAGTGATTGAAACATCTACCGATACAGCTTTGCTGAAATCAGCAGTGTTATTGCCCGCGGTGCCTGAACCGTTTGTAGGAGCTACACCAATTGCAGATACGTAGGTATATGGAATAGCGGTAACTGTGTACACATAAGTTCCGGCAGTTCTTGAGGCAGTTCTTGAGTCCAGCTGAACTCTAAAAGTTGCAGAGTTAAAACCGACTGCTGAAGTTGTTGTCGCTGTATCGCGATAAGAATACTGGTAATCAGTAGTAGTCGCGGCACCAGTTGCAATATTGCTTCCAGCTGGTTCAGCTGGATTAAGCAACGTTTCAACTGCGGCAGTTAGAGTGTCTTTTGCTTGGAAAATCAACCCAGGAGCATCAGTTCCTGGCTTGCTCTTTAGTACAGAAGACAGCGCAATAGAGTCGACTGCAGTAATTGAAGTCCATTTAACAGTTACTGAACCAGCAGTAGTAGAGTCAGCCTTAGCTTTAGAGGCTGTTCCATTGCTAGAAGTAATTGTCAACGAACCAATAGAAACAACAGCCTGTGAGGGCACTGAGCTAATTACACCCATTCCCAATGCTGCTGCGGCTACAAGCGCAATGCGCTTGAAGTTTGTCGTTGTAGACATGTATTTCCTTTCGTTAGTCGTTACCAGGAATTTCCTAGTAGCGGCTTCGAGATGAGTCGCACGTGCTGACGCATCTCTTTCCCCCCGCAATATCCGGATTGCAGGAGAAACCTGTTTTTTAGGTGTCATTTATTTGACCCCTTTGGCGCCGATATTGATCGCCTGAGCAAGGATTGAGCTCTTGCTGGAGTTCAAAATTATACGGGTAGAAATCTCATTTGGAATCGCATCGACATCTAACCCACCAGTAGCAGCCACAAATAGGGCTGAATCCACTGTTGAATCTATATATATGGTGGCAGTCAGGAGGTAATTTCCGTTAGAAAGGCGGGTAATAGTGGAGGCTGAGCCTGTTTGGGTCAGTGGAAACCAGGATCCTGCAACAGTCACAGAAGGGCTTGCGAAGTATGAAGTGCCTGCGCCATCAACTGTAATGGTTTGGGAGATTAAGGCATTTAATGTTGACTCGCCTTGGGATTGAGCATATGAAACCAGCACGTAACCATCAGGATTAGTAATTGTTGCTTGAGATGAAACAGAAAGTGATCCAACATTTCCAGTTGCATCAGAAACGGTAAAGCCTGTTGGTAGTCCGTCCTTTAAAAGACCTGCAAATAATGATTTTGATGTGCGGAAATTAATTGCTGAATTATCTTCGATAAGCTTCTGATTTGAAAGATCTGAGTTTGTTTCTATAGGAGATGGAGTTGGAAATTGAGTCGAAGCTGGTGCTTCTTGGGTTAAAGTTGAAACGACCGAACCATTATTAAATTCACTTCCAGTTACAGAGTTAAAACCTAGGAACGCGACCATTACGATAAGTAATGAAAGTGCAACCTTAGATGATTTCTTAGCAAGCTCTGCTGCCTTCTTATATGTGCCAGAGATAGAATCAAGTGCAGTAGCACCAGTTTTCTCGTCCACTACCCATTCAGCGAGAACACGAATAAATGAAGCACGAGCGCGTTGCACAACATGACGAACATTTTTCTCACTCGTGCCAATTGCAGCTGCAATCTCTTTAGTTGACCGACCTTCAACCTCCCACATAACAAGAGCTGTGCGTTGAGTTTTAGATAAACGAGATAGTGCTTCGCGAATAATTGAAGCATCCTCTGCTGCAGCAAGAGTTGAATCCATTGGGATGTGATTTTCTGCTGCGATCTCAGATAAGCGCTCTTGAGCGGTATCTGAATCAATTGCAACTAGATTCGGACGAGATCCTGTAGCACGAATTAAGTTCAGGCATAGATTATTAACTGTGGTGCGCAGGTATGCCATGGCACGATCTGCGGTATCTAGCTCTGGAGCAGCCAAGATAAATTTAAGGAAGGCATCTTGGACAACCTCTGCTGCATCAGCATCGCTTCGAAGAATTCGGCGGGCTTGAGCGATGAGTGATGAGCGATTTTGAGTATAAAGGGCGGATAAATCAGAAACAGACCACGCAGCAACATTCGCTGGAGCCTGGGCCTTCTTACGAAGTGACACTTTGATTTCCCGCTTTCAGGTGAGCCAACGTCTTGACCCCTCTACTTAGTAAGACACGAATAGTGGGTGATTGTTGTCCCTAATTTAGGCACTAATTTTACGCCTGGAGTGAGGCAGCTAACTGCCATATCCTCAGTTCTCGAAAATCAACTCAGAAAATCCATTTTGCCCTACTCTAAAGCCTTCCCAGGCCTTTCTGCTTTAAAAAAATGTTAATTTAGCAAAATTTGAAGGCTTTTCACTCCTTGCTTCAATACTCCTCCAGTTATGCTTTGTCTTAACTCGCTGAAGGTAAGTTGGAGACTGGTTGTCCAATTCGTAGTTCCATTGATATTGTAGATACCGCAAAAGATGTAAAGTATTTTTTTATCATTTTTTTTGGGAGCAGCGTGCATGAAAAGCCTTTATGAACTCGTCGAATCTACAATCCATAAAAATCAGCTCTCAAAACTTAGAGAGTTTTATTCTGGAAAAAATGTTATTGTAACTGGTGGGGCGAGTTTTATAGGTTCAAATCTTGTCGACTTATTGCTCGCCTTAAACGCTAAAATAAAAGTTATTGATGACTTCTCATCCGGCTCGCCCGATAATTTACTAAGCAAAGCTGAAGTAAATCTTGTGCAAGAAGATCTGAGAAATTTTGATGCTGCCCAGAGACTAATTAGAAATGCCGAGGTTGTATTTCACTTAGCAGCTATTCACGGCGGTAGGGGTTTTATTGAAAAATATAAGCAAGAAATGCTTGCGAATCTCGCAATTGATAATAATATTTTCTCCGCTGGGTTGGAAAACGGAATCACGCATATGGTACATGCATCAAGCGCGTGTGCATACCCAATAACCTTGCAGGAAAGTGAGATAAGCAGGAATTTACTTTCTGAAAATCAGGCGTCTATGGAACAACCAGAACATTCTTTTGCAGATGGAGTTTATGGCTGGACAAAGCTAATCGGAGAGTACCAATTACAAAATCACTGTTCAGATAAAGGTATGAGAGGTCGATCCGCGCGTATTTTCACTGCTTATGGTGAACGAGAAAATGAAAGTCATGCTGCAATAGCTTTAATTGCTAAAGCTCTTTTAAAAGCAGATCCGTATCCAATCTGGGGAAACGGTCAACAAACTAGAAATTTTACCCACGTTGCCGATACTGCGCTGGGATTGGCATTTCTTGGAGCTGATGAAACAGGTCCAAGTTTTGATGTTTTTAACATTGGAACATCTGAGCATATAAAAGTCATAGATTTTGTTGAAGAAATTTTCCAACAAACTAATTGGGCACCCACCACTATTGATTTTCAATTAGATAAACCAACGGGAGTGGCCTCACGTGCATCAAACAATGATAAAATTTTGGCTAGTTTCGGTTGGAGTCCAAGTATCGGAATCCGCGAAGGATTAGCAAGAACTATAAGTTGGTATAGATCAATTCAGAATAAGCCAAAAAATTTGTTTGAGCTTGAAGAGCGACTATCAGCAAGATGAAAAAACAACTTACTATCATTATGCCAGCCCATAATGAAGCGCAAGGTATTTTCAAAACTTTGTTAGAAATAGATGAATTCACCCCTCCTTTATGCGACCTAACTATTTTTGTAAGCGAAGATGGAAGCAGTGATAACACTAGACAAGAGGTCATGAATGCCAGTAAGAATGCTAAAAACTGTAAAATTCAATTGTCATCAAATTCTAAGAGGCTTGGTTATAGCCGTGCCGTCCTTAGAGGTATTCGTGAGTGTAAAACCGAATGGATTGGTTTCATGGATGCCGATGGACAGTATGATCCTAGAGACATCCAAAAATTATTGGATAGTTTAACTGAAAATAAACTAGTTTGTGGCTATCGAAATCCCAGGAATGATTCAAAATTAAGAATAATTTATTCAAGATTTTTTAATTTAGCCTACCGATCATTTGGGGGACCGAAACTAATTGACCCTTCAAGTCCATTTATTTTTTGCTCAACAAATGATATTTCATATTTAAATGCTATCTCGCCACTTTTAAACTATGGTTTTTGGTGGGAATTTCAGATGCGACTTGCGGCTAACGGTGTTAAAGTTAAGGAAATTCCCGTGGCGCACAGAAAAAGAGTTTCGGGGAGTACCCAAGTTTATAAACTATCTAAAATGCCTAAAATTATAGTAACCCACCTTATTGGACTGGCGAAATTAAAAAAGCAATTAAAGTAGATTTAAAAAAGATTAATTAATTCTATATATTGTATAACTCGCGTTTGAGTAAACTATTGGAAATGCATATTTAATGCTTGAATGACTTGATAATAAGTAGGTTGCGTCAAACTTGTCAGCTAATTCTATGATGTACTTCTCGAAATTCTCTATTTCGTAGTAGGGTACTGGGAGGTGTCTAACAGTCTTTCGAGTTAACTCGTATTCTTTATCTTTCTTACTATAAAGATATATTCCGCCACCACTATCAGAATCAGCATTCATTAGTATGCGTCTTGTTAGCGTAGTCCACCCACCATATAAATTAGTCGCGCCCGTACAAATAAATAAGTCACTAGAGCTGGAATTATTTTTTGCCCATAATTGTGTATTAATCCAGTTTGAGTTCTCTTTAAATCTAACATTGCTTAATTGATACCTACCTAAAACTGTCAAGGTAGCTAGGCTCAGAACTATAATTATTGAAGTTAACTTTAAAAGATTTTTTCTACCAAGGTAAATTAGTGTCAATAAAATTGCTAACATTAAAATAGTAAAGAGTTCGTTAAGAAATGACTGAACGGCTCTTTGGCTAATTGTGTTCGGCATGATATAGTTTGGTTCTTCTATGAAACTCTTGCCTGAATCTTTATTGATATCAAATAAATTACTTATATATAAAGAAAAAATGATCAAAGTACCAAAAGTGAGTATCTTAAAATATTTTTTAGATTGTTCTGACTTAAAAGCGTAAATACTCATAAGGAAATTGCTAATTAATAAACTTGCACTACTTGGAAATAAGATTGAAAACACTAAAAAAGCAGATAATTTCCTAATTTGACCATAACTAATATTGTTTAAAATCAAAGATAAGACCTTTGATGCAATGATTGTAAGAAAAATACTGCAAAAAATAGTAGTGCGGGCCAGATTTATGCTGGAAATTTCTCGGATGTTAATTGAATAAGTGATCGCTTGAATTAAAACGCTTAGAAAAGTAGCTAAAGCTACTCCAATTGATAGGTGATATATTTTCCCGAGGTTAACTTTAAATAAAGTTGCAATTGAGATAATTGAAATAGCAAAAATCACGGCATACTTAGATTGTTGAAAATAGATTTGCCCATTAGTTAAATTCCATGCACGCCAATGGAAGACATCTTGTTGTTGCCACTCTACAGGTATAGGTCTGAATTGTTGCAAACGGAGCGGGAGAGTAGTGAAAAATGATATTATTCCTACTGTTCCTATAATTAAAAAAGTTTCTTTAAACCGTATAAGGTAATGACGAGGTAAGAATAAGATGTTTTGAGTTGCAATAATTAAAATCGCTGCAGACAATCCCATGCCTGGGTGTACTAGCGTTCCTATGGCCAGTAATGTGATTGCTTTTAACTTGTTATTTTCCAAAACATTTGCCCAACTAAAAAGTAATGGTCCGATCGCAATCCATGTTGTGTATGGCATCCAAGTTTGACCACCATATGCGCCCATATTGATAAAATACGATTCATAAATAATCAGCAAAAAAACACTTAAGTAACCGACTTCTCTTGTGAATCCAAGTGATCGACTTAAGCGAAAGGTTCCTAAAAGTATAAGAGTGATTTGGCTATAAACAAATAATGTATGAAAGAATTCAGGTTCTATACCAAAAAATTTATATGCGAGAGCCGGCATCCATTTTGTTGACGTAGTCCACATTAAAACTAATTGGTTGCTAATGCTAGAAGGTCCAGTTAGTGAGAAAAGTTGTGCATCTTTTAGTGCAACTGCTGGATAAACGGGACCATCATCTGAAGAAGTTAATGCCAGTGACTCTATGCGTGATGGGCTCAGCGCAACTGAAAACCAAAGTCCGATTATCGATACCCATAAAAAGTCTAACTTCGTGGGTAACTTACTTAAGACGGTTTTCACAAAGTTCATCGAAGTAACAATAACAAATTCCTTACCTTAATTGATACGTGGGCCCTGTCGGGATCGAACCGACGACCCACGGATTAAAAGTCCGTTGCTCTACCGACTGAGCTAAAGGCCCCAATTACTTACTCGGTGATGAAGCCCCTGTAAAATAGTAATTTTCTGACGAAAACCACACTAACAGTTGAGGGACAAAAAATTGAAAAACTTCTGCCCTGCTTCAAGACCATTTCCGTACCGATGCACATCCGCTTCCAATTGGAAAATAGACCAGCGAGGTACAGAGATAAAGCATAGCCTTTTAGCAAACACTTTTTGTACAGAAAAACCATATGCTAGAAAGTATATTTTACGCCGAGCTATACCCCAAGTATGATACTGAATAAAGAATAAATGATTCCCTGCGAGAGGTACAAAGTTTAACAATTGCGGTGATGATTAGGCATATTAGTAATCACTTTCTATAAGTATTGAAACTCGCCTAGAGGTTCCTAAGCCAAGCGGATTCTAAATGGAGCTCTCTGAACCCTAAAAATTGGTACGGGAGCCTTTTAACTTATTGGCCTTAGTAGGTCACTTATTCAATGGTGAATCAAACTTTCTTGGAATATTCTATTTTTCCCTCAATCCACTCCAAAAATTATGTTGATGAATTGTAGATGCGATGAAATTAACAACTCTTGTTGATGTATCTGAGATTAAGTACTCACTTGGCGGAAATTTTGACAAGGCACCTGACTCAATTATTTTTATCGAATCAAGTACACCTTGTTTTTTAAGTCCACACATTATAACTGAACCACTTTCAAGTGCCTCATGGCGTTCCATCGAGTCACGTATTGTAACGGCTCTAAATCCAAGTATTGCAGACTCCTCTGCTACGGACCCACTGTCTGACAAAACCACTCGAGATTCTTTTTGGAGTTTACAATAATCAATAAATCCAAATGGTTCAAGAAAAACTAATTGCGGCTCTAATTTTACTTTAATTAGTTTAATTCTACTTTTAATTCTAGGGTGCGTAGAAATTATAATTGGGAGTTTGTATTCACGAGATAGCGCATTTAATGCTTCAATAAGTACAGTTAATCTTTCTGAGTTGTCAATGTTCTCTTGCCTATGTGAACTTACAAGAAAATATCTTCCAGGTTCAATTTTTAATGAATTTAAAATATTTGAAGAATTAATCTCACTTTTAAAATAACTTATTACTTCACATAAAGGAGAGCCGACAACCGCAATGGATCTAGGATGAACACCTTCTCTTAGCAAATGTTCTTTGGCATTATTGGTGTATGCAAGATTAAAGTCTGCAAAATGATCGACTATCCGTCGATTAATTTCTTCTGGAACATTTTGATCAAAGGAACGATTACCCGCTTCAAGATGATAAACCGGAATTCCACGCCTTTTAGCGATGATGGCAGCTAAGGTGCTATTAGTATCTCCAAGAATTAATACGGCGTCAGGTGGATTATCGTTGAATTCAATCTCTATTGCAGGCAGTAGATTTCCTAGAAAACTACCTAGAGAAGAATTCAATGCCTCTAATTGAAGATCTGGTTTCCTGATTTTTAATTCTTCGAAAAATACTGTAGACAGTTTGCTATCGGAGTTTTGTCCAGTATGTACCAAACGGTGTTCAAATAAACTATCCAACTTTTTAATAATTTGCGATAATCTTATTAATTCAGGTCGTGTGCCTATAATTGTAGTTACTCGAGTTGTACTCATGCAGTAGGACTTTCCATATACTTGGAGTATTCGGGTAAGTCTGTAATAACTTTTACAACTTCTTCGACGCTCAGTTGCTGGGTGTTATGCGAATTATAAGTTCCGTCTAGAGTATTTTTGTGCTGGCCTTTATTAAAATAAATTTGATAATCAAGAGACCGGGAATCGAGAGGCACCTTAAAATAGTCGCCACAATCTACAGATCTAAGACCCTCTTCACTACCTAAAAGTGATTCGTAGAGTTTTTCGCCATGCCTGGTTCCTATATACTTAATCTGCACTTTCTTATCAACCCCAGCAATTATTGCTATCGCTTTAGTCAATATATCAACGGTACATGCAGGTGCTTTTCTCACAAATAAATCGCCATTTGTTGCATTCAAAAAAGCGTATTTTACTAAATCAACAGAGTCTTCGAGAGACATCATAAATCTTGTCATTGAAGGATTGGTAATTGTAATAGCCTCATTTCTTCTAATCTGATCAAGAAATAGGGGAATAACCGAACCGCGTGACATCATCACGTTTCCATATCTTGTGATTGAAATTTTAGTTTTGCTATGGGGAAAGCTACGCGAATAGGACATGGCAACTTTTTCCATTAGTGCCTTTGTCATACCCATTGCATTTATTGGATAGACAGCCTTATCTGAACTCAAGCAAACCACGCTTTTAACTTTGTACTTAACAGCGCAATTAATAACATTGGAACTTCCGTTTATATTAGTTGCAACAGCCTGCATAGGAAAAAATTCGCATGAAGGAACTTGCTTTAGCGCCGCAGCATGGAAGACATAATCTGACCCTTCAAACGCAGGTTCAATGCTTGACTGATCCCTAACATCACCAATGATAAATTTCAATCGCTCATCTTTAAATTTATTCCTCATATCATTTTGCTTTGTTTCATCCCGACTAAAAATCCGCACTTCAGAAGCGCCATCAGACAAAAGCTGACGAGCCATGGTTGAGCCAAATGAACCAGTACCGCCAGTAATAGTTACAACGGTGGACTTAAATGGATTGCTCAATTTATCTCCTGATTTTTTACTTGCTGTAATGGCATCCACCTAGTATAGGCAGTTACCATTTCATCAATGGTAGGAACTTCATTATACCCACCTAGTTGCCATAGTTGAAGATTCTGCTCCAAATTATTAGTTGCAAGGCTTCTATCGATCGAATAATCTGCTCTAAATTTACTTATACTCAAATCTCTACGATCAAACCTGCCTGCAATTATATTGATCAGTTCATATTTACTTACTGTGTCTTTCGGAATTAGATGTTGAATTCCTTCCTTAAAACTATTGGACTCAATAATTCCCAAAACTATTTGCGAGAACTGCAAAGTTGTAACACCATTCCAAATATGATTTGTATAACCATTTATTTTCGCACCTAGCGGTTGATTTAGCACCCACTCCATGAGTGAATTTTTACTGCTTAATTCTCTACCAATAATTGAACATCTTATAAGCATGGAAGAGGTAGCGTACCTCTCGCCAATACTTTTGGTAATGCCATATACATCTGTTGGATCAAAAGTATCTGATTCTAGATATTTTCCCCTCTGACCAGAATAAACGCAGTCAGTTCCTATTTGAATTACCTTTATGCTGTATTTTTTTGAGAAGCTTTCGATCTCTTCTAAAAAATTGGAGTTTACTTCCTCGGCGAGAGCAATATCTTCCGGCTTGTCATTATTAATCACTTGCTTAATCATTCCGATACAATTAACAATATAATCAATTTCTAAATCGCTAAATACTCTAGATAGTTTTTTAATCTTGGTTACATCAAATTCAAATGAGCTATTACTTTCAACCACAGATATACCAGATCTGTTGAATTCGTAAACGCCGTGTAAACTTTTGGTAAGTACGCGCGCCATTGTCGATCCAAGCATTCCGGTGCTGCCCAAAACTGCAATTTTTGCCATAAAGTTAATAATATCAGCAAATTATTTCCGTACAATTAGTGTAAATTCACCTCATGTCCAGTCCAATTGTATTGACTATAATCACACCTGTTTATAACGGAGAAAAGCACATATCAGAAACCATTAAATCAATCATTTCTGCAAATATTAAAATCAACTACGAGCACATAGTAATTAACGATGGCTCAACCGATTTAACATCATCAATTTTAAATCAGTATAAGGAAAAAATTATAATACTTTCTCAGGAAAATTTAGGTGAGTCAGCAGCTGTTAATTGTGGCTTGATGCGCTCTAAGGGCCAATTCATTCTAGTAGTTAACGCAGATGACCCACTTTTAACTGGTGAGTTAATTAATCAAGGAGTTAAAATCCTCATTTCTAATCCTTCCATAGTAGCTGTTTATCCAGACTGGAAAATTATTTCAGATAGTAACGAAACAAAAAAGATCAAAATTCTTCCAGAATACTCAGATGAATTGATGATTGGCCGATGTAGATGCCTGCCAGGACCTGGAACCCTTTTCCGCAAAGATGTAGCTTTACGAATTGGAGGAAGGAGTACCGACTGGAAATTTGTCAGTGACTATGAATTTTGGTTAAGAATGAGTAGGCAAGGAGTTATTACTAGATTACCCGGAGTCTTAGCTCAATGGAGAGAGAGTGTAAGCTCAACATCTCTTTCACAAAGAGGACTTTCTATGGCTAATGAAAGAATAAAAGTTATTGAAAGCTTTCTGCTTGAGAACAGATTACCGTTGTCTCTGCAAAGAAAAGCGCGAGGGAATTCTCACTATTTAGCAGCAAGACTCACTTTTTTTGACCCATCAATTCCCGGCCGTACAATGCTCTTCAAGGCTTTCATAAATAGAAGAGGTTGGCCAGAAGAGGCTAAATTACATGTAGTTGTTTACTTAATTCTGATGCCATTTAGCACTTTTCTTGTTAAAAGACTATCCAAACTAGCTCAGAGGTTCACTAATGATTAGAGATCCGAAGAAAGTTCTAATCATTGGGTTAGTGGATAGTGTCCATCTCGCACGTTGGCTAACACAATTCTCTGGTGAGAAGATAGATTTCTATATCTTTGCCTCAAAAAAATTTAGAGAAATCCATGCATTGTTAAGGGATCTGGCCGAACAAGAGCAGCACTCACAATATAGGTTCCTAAGTCCTTTTAAGAGAAAGATTTTTGTTGGATATGTTGATTTTATATACTTTGAAATACTCGGAAAAGTTTTACATAAATTCACAAGAAAAAAATTTCTAACAAGTTTACTTGAGCATAATCAATTTGATTATATTCATGCTATTGAATTTCAGGGAGCTGGTTACCTTGTAGACAGTATCGATGCAAATCTTATCAATAAGCAAAAATTGATTGTTACAAACTGGGGAAGTGATATTTTTTATTTTAGAAGAATGCTAGATCACGAAAATCGAATCAAGAGATTACTTTCAAAAGCTAATTTTTACTCCGCTGAATGTGAAAGGGACTATTATTTTGCAAAAATTTATGGATTCGCTGGAAAAAACCTTCCCTGCATTCCTAATGCAGGAGGTTTTAACTTAGAAGTAAGAGGCTCCAATTACGTTCCCGCTTCACTACGGACAGTTATTCTAATAAAGGGGTATGGAGGAACTTTTGGTCGAGCTGAAATGATAATTAAATTACTTCCAACGGTGTTGAACCATTTTCCAGGGTTCACTGTACATGTCTATTCTGCAACCAATGACGTACTGAAAATAATTAACGCACTTCCTGGTGAGATAAGGTCAAAAATTAAAATCACAACGAATCGTGATCGTGTAACCCATGCTGAAATGTTGTCAAAGTTTTCTAATTCCCGCGTACACATAGGATGTTCAGTAAGTGATGGAATTAGTACTGCATTTCTTGAATCGCTCTGTACGGGTGCATATCCCATCCAGACCAATACTTCTTGTGCAAGCGAGTGGATAAAACTTGGGGTAATTGCCTCTGTAGTAGATTTGAACCAGGAATTAATGCTTGAACAAATCTTTCTTGCGCTATCAGATAACGAATTAGTAGATAGGGCTTCAATGCAAAACCTTGAAATAGCGAAGAAGTATTTAGACTATAAGGTTGTTAAGAAGAAAGCGCTCGAGTTCTATAAATGATGCTAACAATTGTTAGCTTGAAGATGCTTTATGAATCCTATCCCTAATTGCTTCTGCCAAGCCAGGTCCGTCGGGTGGAATAATTTTAATTGAAGTTATTCCTTGGATATCAGCATCTCTAAACGCGCTGTAAAGATCTCTTGCGTACTGCTGAATACATCTTGGAGATGCAAGTCGAATAGCCCCATATGGCGTGTCAATTGTTGACATTGCAATGAACCCTTCACCAATTTCTACATCTGAGCTTTCTATTACTTTTGCAAGTGGCGCATAATGTGAATCCAATAAACCAGAAGCTTTGATGGATATTTTCTTTAGCCGACTCATAACTTTTAGATTTGATGAATGCTGAATCATTTCAGTCGTAATTGCTCCTGGACGTAAAATGACTGGAAAATTTCTTGTGCAATCGACTATAGTTGATTCAATTCCGACCGAACACTTTCCACCATCTAATATCAAATCTTTTAAATCTAAATAACTACTCAGTTCTCTAAAAACAGCTTTAGCAGTTGTAGGGGAGACAGCACCAAATTTGTTTGCGCTTGGTGCAGCTATACCGATACCGCCTAGTTTTTCAAAACTTTCTAGTAATTCTAAAGCTACACGATGATTTGGTACCCTTAGACCTACATTATCTTGTCCTCCAGTTATAAAGTTTTTAGCCAACTTACTTCTCCTGAGTATTAACGTAATGGGCCCTGGCCAGAAATCTTCAGCAAGCTTTATTGCATATTTTGGAATTTCTTCTGACCATTTGTCCAGTCGATTAATTGATGAAATATGAACGATAACCGGATGACCAATAGGTCTGGCTTTGACTGAGTAGATCCTTTTAACTGCTGTTATGTTAGTTGCGTCTGCGCCGAGTCCATAAACAGTCTCAGTAGGAAAAGCTACAAGATTTCCTTCTTTTAACGCTTTGGCTGCCACACTTATTGCATTAGGTGTGCAGTTTGATATTACAGGCATGCCCAAATCATCCCATTTTAATTAGTTTTGATATGAAGTACATGACCGATACCCTTGTCCTTCTGGTCCCCATCGTCTAGTGGCCTAGGACGTCGCCCTTTCACGGCGTTAACACGGGTTCAAATCCCGTTGGGGACGCAAAGGAGTTGGAAGAGATTTCAGCTTCGAAAGGTAAGGCCCAGTAGCGCAGTTGGTTAGCGCGCCGCCCTGTCACGGCGGAGGTCGCGGGTTCAAGTCCCGTCTGGGTCGCAAGGTGCCTTACCGCACTTTAATTGGCTGAGTAGCTCAGTTGGTATGAGCGAACGACTGAAAATCGTTAGGTCGCCGGTTCGATCCCGGCCTCAGCCACAACCGATAACCAATAACAAGTTAGGTGTTGATGAACCTGGGAATTAAAGAGTTGAAAGATAAGTACTTCGACTACTCAATGTTACGTTGGGTTCTAGTTGGTGTGACAACTACAGTTATTGATTATTTAATTTTCATCACACTTTATGGCCCAATAAACTCTGTTTTTATAGCAAACCTAATTTCAGCTTCAATTGCAACCTCTTTGAACTACTTTACTCATCATCGGTGGACCTTTAAGAGTGATCAGAACCATTCCAGATCTGGGGTTAAGTATTTAGTTAACTTGACTTTCTGGTGGCTAGTATCAACTTCAATTATTAAGGCACTTATAATATTAAATATTGATCCAAAGATTGCAAAACTGGTTCCTATTTTACTTATTGCACCAATAAATTACTTTGTGCTGAACAAAATTGTTTTTAAGAATAAAACTAAGCATCCTTTTGCTTAAAAAAGAGAGTAAACAAAACTACCCACAGGGCTGCTCCAGCTAGTACTAAATAATTTTCAAAAATAGAATTTGCTTTTGAAATCAAAATTGCAAGTGCTCCGTAAACTCCTGAGAGTAACCACAGAGAAATGGCAGCCTGTTTTCTTGATAAGCCGGCTCTGATTAATCTATGAGAGAGATGATCTTGACCGCCTTGAAATGGTGATATATTTCGACGTAATCGAGAAATCACTGCGACTGTAGTGTCAAGAATTGGGACTGCAAGTAAAAATATTGGCGTCAGATATGAGCCAATTTGTGTATTTGTGTTTGACTCTAATCGAATTGTTAAAGTGGCTAGCAATACGCCTAGAAATAAAGCTCCAGCATCTCCCATATAAATCTTGGCTGGGCTTTTATTCCACACAAGAAATCCCAATGTTGCTCCTGTTGTTACGGTCGCTAGGGCAGCAATTACGTATTGATCTCCTGTGAGGGCTAAAAAAGCCAGCGTTGCTGAAGAAATTGCCACAGTGCCTGCAGCGCCACCATCTAAATTATCAAAGAAATTTATTGAATTACATATTCCGACAACCCAAAAAATAGTAATTACTGCGTCAAAAATGTTTGAGCCTGTTGGATTACCAACATTATTTGTGATTATCAAAACACTTGCAGTAAAGATTCCTGCAATACTTTGAGCAATAAACCGTGGAAGAGGCGATAAATTCTTTATGTCATCCCACAAACCAACTATTCCGAGAACCAGTGCCGGCCCAAGTACTGATGTTGCTAACCAAAAAGTAGTTGAAGTAAAATCTGAAACTAAGGATGTGGAGTATGAAATAGAGATGATGCCAATAATGATGGCAACACCCCCAAGATAAGGTACTGCTTTTTTGTGTGATTTGTGAGCTGCATTTGGGTTATCAACAACATTTGTTGCCAGTGCAATTTTGCGCATTAATGGAGTTAGTACGCCAACTAGTAAATAGGAGGTTACAAAAAGTAAAAAGTACTCAGTATTTGTAATCCCCATTTGATAAAAAGATACTCTTTAAGCAGAACCGGATTTGCGTCTATGCATCTTTGGTGCACTTCCTCCAGTTTGACCGGAGCCAACCTTTGAGCCAGAGGTAGGACCAGCACTTTTGCCACTGGTATTACCCTTTTGCTTCTTGGCTAATGCTGCAAGCATCTTCGCTTTGGAATCCTCAGCTGGTTGTTTATCTTCACTCACAATTAGTTTCCACCATTCTTAGTTGATTGACTTGTCGTTGTAATAAGCAGGGCTTTAACCTCTGACTCTTTATATCTACGGTGCCCACCTAAAGTTCTAATCGATGTTAATTTGCCTGCCTTTGCCCACCTGGTAACTGTTTTTGGATCAACACGAAACAAGGTTGCAACCTCTGAAGGAGTAAGTAAAATCTCTTGTTCCTGGCTCAACTACACAGTATCCAATCTAGGCTAAGAACTAAGTGAAGTGTCCTTTTCATACCTTATATGCCAAGTATCCCTTAATGCATACTCCTTGGCAACTAATGCGCCTTGCGGGTGATTTAATTAAAAAAACCAAGCCTTAAATAAAGTGCCAACTAACAGGTTTGGAGGGATTAATCCAAACATAATTATTGGTTCCCTCTTCAAAATTTGAAATAGGAGTAATGGAATCTTTTGAGATTAATTTTCTAGATTTCTCATCTGATGAAATATTTATGTACCCATAATCAGAAAGTAATTCATTAATTGCCTCATACGAATTCCCATTTTGAATCTCCACTAGTATTACTGGATTACATTTATTGATTACATTAAGTGATCCTTTTAGAACCTCTAACTCAGCTCCCTCAACATCAATTTTTATAAAGAATGGATCTATACCAAGATTATCAATTGTATTAAAATTTACTTCATTTACGATAGTAGAAACCTCGGCTTCAACTAGATCCATATCAGAACAAATTTGTGTAATCATCTTTTCCTTATAAAAAGAGCTATATTGCGTAAGTTGCTTTCCGTTAACAATTGGCGTTACCAATGTTCTACTGCCCTCTTTTTCGCTAACTGCGCTCTTTATAAGTGTGACATTTTTTAATTTAAACCTAGGTGTGACAATTGGGTCAATTGCAATAATTTTAACCAAAGGAAAGTATCTTCTAAACATTCTAATAGATGTTCCATCATTTGAGCCCACATCTAGAATGCAATACTTGGCTGATTGGGGTTGGATTTGCTTTGAAAAACTAAATCCTTCCTCAAGATCAATAAACCTACAGATAAAGGGTGCCAACCGTCGTAAAAAAATATAGATAAAGAAATTCTTTCTTACAGAATTTTCAAATCCACTAAATCGCTTCATTAGTTGAGTTTACTTAATTTATCAAAACTCACATTGCCTGCTCAAAAGATGCAACCCGGCGCCATCTGGTGACTAAACGTTCATAACCTTTTCCTGCTAAGGCTCCATCACCTGCAGCTAAGCCTGCAAGAGATTTAGCGACATCTTCGATAGATGTGTCCGCATTAAGTCCTGGTTCACCATTTTCTACTAGGGATTTTTCTAAATAAACAGCTAACCCACCGTAATCACACTCAACAATTGATTGGCTATTAAAGATTCCAAGCCAGTTCAGTAGATCTGCGATCTCTTCTTCGATTGGCCCATGACCAAATGCATTTACAACTGCTTGATGAGCAAATAGACATCTTTGTTTTGCATTTGAAATTGAGGTCCTAAGGATTGTGTAGGCACCATCATCATTGGCGCCACGAATTCGATCTGAAGGGTCAAATAGTGAAAACCAGCGAGGAGGAATACTCCAAGTTGCAGTAATAATGTGTGAAATCTTGTCCTCTACTACCTCTGAATTTACGTTGATTGCATCCTCAATTTTTTGTGGCAGGAAAAACTTTACTAATGTTGCAGGCAAGGTGGATTTAAAGTCATCTAGGGCAGCCCAGCACCTAGCAGCAGTTGACCATGGTGCTACATATCTACTTCCTTCATGCTCTAATACATGAGCACCATCTGGCTTCAGTGCAGTCGGTTGGTTGATTATTGTTCTACGTAGAGCTTTCTTTTGTTCATCCCAGCCTGTTGGTGAGGTAATAGCAATTTGATTCCACTTTGCTTGATCCTCTAGCAGAAAGGAGTTTACCGGTTCATAAACTCTTAAAGATGCAACGTAAGGTGTTGGTCGCATTTAGTAATTTATTTAGTTGCGGGGAGTGTAGTTATCATTTGAGGAATTATCATCAAATCCTTTATCCTCTTTAACTTCACCATGTAACTCTTTTGCTAATCGCTCTAAATCCATATCCTGATTTGAGTACTTGAGATCTCTTGCCACTTTAGTTTGTTTTGCTTTTGAACGGCCGCGTCCCATATCTGGCCTCCTTCAATAATCTAGTCTCTGTCAGGTCATTAGGTTACTTCCCTAGCACTCTAAATTCAATTTAAATTGGTATCAGCCTTAACTATGGAGGGAAGGGCTGGGCCGTCAACTAATACGCTGCCCTTACCCTTAAATATAGCTTTAATGCCGATTGCCTGAAGAAAAATACTAAGGCCAAGAATTGGTAACCGCTGGCGATGATCTCCTAAAGTACCCATGGCAATCAGCCAATTCAAAACTATCTGACTCAATGCAAATATACCTATAATCTTTTCAACTCCACCAATTCGCCAAAGTCTCCAAAAACCTATGCCTAGTAATGTAAGTGAAAGCAAAATCCAACCCCAACTAACAATTTTTCCGAACGAACCATAAATTAATTTATTTCCTTCATCACTATTTGAAGCAATATCAACTAATGGACTTACCTTCAGCCAAGGGTTTCTAGCCATTGATCCAACAGCTTCTGGCCCAAACCATGGTGACCAGAAAAAAATCGCTTTGTTTGTCAATAGCTCTACTGACTTAATTGGATTAGCTAGATACCAATCAATTACGCATCGAACTAAATGGCTATCTTGCTGGGCAGCATTTCCTTCTATGGTGGTACAAGGCACACCATACTTTTCTTTGGGCCGATAGGAACCATCTGCTTGATCCCCTGCGCCCAAATTCATGGTTATACCCAAGTTTGTTGAAATTGATGAAAACCCATTTGCGTTCTGGTTTCTTAACATTAATAAAGCCGGTGACACGGCGACAATCGAAATTGCTACTATCATTACTAATATGGCAGATTTAATTGGTTTTCGAACCAAAACCCAAATTGCAATACCAACTAACCCAGAAAGCAATAATCTTGGTTGGAAAAAAGAAATAAAACCAATAGTAATTGCAGCTAGGATTATATTTCGTTGAAATACTTTATTTGAGTTAGAAGTTAAATCTTGAATTAATAATCCCAGAGTGATCAGTAAGCCCGAAGCAGCCAAACTTTCATAACCCACACAGATAGATGCTAGTGATAAGGTTGGATTTAGTAGTAAAAATAACATTACTAAAAACGAATAATTACGTACTTTAGTTTTTGATAATTGATAGACAAAATAAAATACTGCAGCTGAATAGACAAGTGATTGCAAAATCGTGAGGCTAGCAAAAAGCCAGGCTTTACCTAAAAATGAAAGTATCAATAAAAATATTGGGTAACCAGCCGGCCAATAGTGCAATAATCTTTCAGAAGAAAATAATCCATCGTTCACAAGTGCCTCATATGCAGAAATATAATTTTCCCCATCTGCACCCAACCAAGCATTTCCTTGAATATTAAAAATTGTTATCAATTTAACAATAAAAATTGCTACAGCCCAGTAAAAAAATGTTTTCTTAAATTCACGTTTAGGTTTCATTAATGCCCGCTTTGACTTACTTGCCATTCTCACTCCCACCTTCAGAGTTCATAAGTTTACTTACTTCAACAAATAAATTAGCCAAATTTGAGTTTGTGCCTGAGGCTGAAATAGATCCTAAATCACAATATTGCTGCCACTTAACTGGATTGTCCAATAAATTCAATAGAGTTTCTGCACTCATTTCCACCACATTTGGGGGCGTACCACGACGATGAGTGCTTCCACCAACACATTGGATAGCAGCGTATGGTGGAATTCTTAGTTCAACTGATCTACCAGGTGCTAACTCTTGGACCACTTTAAGTATCTGTTTCACTTGAGCTTTCATATCCACATCTTGGTTCATCGAAGATCTGTTAATTCAACCTTTGAGATCTTATTCTTTACTAGCCCTGCGATCATTTCCTTGACAGAGCGAGTTTGCACTAAAGCAAGGCCGGCAAAATCTTCCGGGTTTGAAATCAACTTGTTTAACTGATCAAGTGAGAGTGGAAAATCTTTTTCGCTAGAAAGCGCTTCAAAGAATTTATCTGGCGTGGTATGTGTGGCGTGTTTTTGCATAATTTCATGGGCAGCCTCTCTACCCATTCCTGACTTTACGCACTCCATCAAAATATTTGTGGTCGCAAGCAATGGAAGCTGTTCATTCAGCTCATTTTTTATATTCTCTTCAAATATCCCAAACTCACCTAGAATTGTAATAAAGGTGTGAAGAAGGCCATCTAAAACATAAAACGAATCTGGAATTACAACTCTTCTAACTACAGAACATGAAACATCACCTTCATTCCATTGATCCCCTGCTAAGTCAGCTGCCATGGTGTTATATCCTCGAAGTAAAACCATCATGCCATTTATGCGCTCAGATGATCTTGAGTTCATCTTGTGGGGCATAGCGGATGAGCCAACCTGTCCTGCTTTAAATCCTTCACTAACTAAGCCGCTACCCGCCATCAACCTAATTGTGGTTGCCATAGATGATGGCGCAGATGCAATTTGTAACAACTTAGATACAACCTCAAAATCAACTGATCTTGGATAAATCTGACCAACTGAGTTCCAAGTATTTTCAAAACCGAACTCTCCGGCAATGCTATTCTCTAGATTCTTAAAATCGTTACCCACAGCATCTAGTGCATCTTGGGAGGTGCCAACTGGTCCCTTTATCCCACGAAGTGGCAAGCGCGCAGTTAATTCTTTAAGCGCGGTATGTGCAAACAACAACTCTTCAGCACATGTTGCAAATCTTTTACCTAGGGTAGTAACTTGGGCTGCAACATTATGAGATCTACCCACCATATAAGTTTTTTCATATTTGGATATCTTCTCACCCAGCAAGAATAAGGTTTGTAAGACTCGATACTCGATTAATTCAAGGCCTGCTTTAATCTGGATCAGTTCAATGTTTTCGGTTAAATCACGGCTAGTAAGTCCGATATGTATTTTTTCAACACCAGATAGCGCGTTGAACTCTTCAATTCGTGCCTTAACATCATGACGTGTTTTCATCTCTCGCTTGTCGATTGAAGCAAGATCAACCTTTTCAATTACCTTCTCATACGCTTTGATATCACTATCTGTGATTGGCAAGCCTGCTTTTTGTTGTAACTTTAAAATTGTGATCCAAAACTTTCTCTCATTAATAATTTTATTTACTGGATCAAAGATTGCCACCATCTCTTTTGTGGCATATCTAGTTGCTAAAACATTTGGGGTAATACTCATGCGATTAGATC
>Ga0315909_10001967_pt1 | contig 26991 bp, 35 predicted proteins | sample LakEriMetagenome_11_FD_203527 | JGI IMG/M metagenome (GOLD analysis project Ga0315909, IMG submission 203527) | Freshwater fungal communities from buoy surface, Lake Erie, Ohio, United States - Buoy 2 MA125 | ecosystem: Environmental > Aquatic > Freshwater > Lake | place: USA: Lake Erie, Ohio...
AACCCATTTGGATTCGTTACGACCGCGACTATATCGCTGGCGAGTTTGATTTCGATGTGGTAGGCGGGTCCACCCGACCGAACAACGAATCGTTCCGTCGTGCCCAAACAGCCGAAATGATTCAAGCATTGGCTCCGTTCGCTGGTGCTGGAGTTATCGACATGGCCAAGTTTGCGGCCTATGTGCTTCAGACCGGGTTTGGTATCAAGAATCCTGAAGCGTTCATTACCCAGCCTGAGCCGCCCGCACCCCCGGAAGGTGTTGGCATGCCTCCTGAATTGATGGCACCACCCGGCCAGCCGATGCCTCCTGAGGATGGCGCGGGTGGTGCTGAAATTCCGCCCGAACTGTTAGCGGCTTTAGCCGCCCAGGGTGGGGGGCAACCGGCTCCGCCGATGATGTAAACGAACGATAAGCCCTATTGTAGAGCAACCTTCGTGGACTCTCATATCTAGGAGATATTGTGGAAAATTTAAATGCTGAAGTAACGGCCCCCGAATCGGGACAAGTCGGAACGACAGAAGTTGGGGCTGAGGCACCTGCCGAGGCACCCAGTTACGATTACGTTGACATTGATAGTTATGGCGATAAGTACGTCAAACTGAAAGTTGACGGAACGGAACTGGATGTTCCTCTGAAGGAGGCTTTGTCAGGCTACCAGCGTCAAGCGGATTATACCCGCAAGACGCAGGAGTTGGCATCCCAGCGAGAAAACCTACAGCGTGCGGCAACAATCGCTGATGCCCTTGAACGTGACCCGGTGGCAACATTGGATGTTCTGGGACGGTACTATGGAGCGAACCAGCCGTTCGCCAACCAGCCAGCCGTTCCTCAGGAACCAGAGTTCGCAGACCCACTGGAACGTCAAGTATGGGAGTTGAATCAGAAGATTCAATCGTTTGAACAACTCCAGGCTCAGCAAGAGTTGGAGCGCGAAGTGTCACGGCTACAGTCTCAATACCAAGACTTTAACCCTGTGGAAGTAATTACTGCCGCCCTTCAGGCGGGCACCGACAACTTGGAAGCAGTCTATAAGCAGATGACTTACGACAAGTTGGTGCGAGAAGTTCAGACATACCGTCAGGCTACTCAAGTGGTTTCGGACCAGACTAAGGCTATTGAGGATGCTAAACGTCAGGCCGCTTTTGTGGCTGGCGGTGCATCCGCTAATGGTGCGGGGACAGAACCTGTGGGGCGCATTTCGTCTGTTCAGGATGCTTGGCTTGCCGCCAAGCGTCAGGCCGGAATGTAAATTAACCAACAACAATTTTCTAGTTAGGAGAATAACATGCCCGGAAACGCTAGTTTCGACGCACTGTTGTCCACGACTCTCGCTAATTACCGCGACCAGTTGACCGACAACGTTTTCACCGCCCGTCCTTTGACCTTCTTCCTCACCGATAAGGGTCGTATCCGTATGGTGGATGGCGGAACCAAGATTGTGGAGCCGCTGATTTACGGTCAGAACTCCACTGTCGCATCCTACAGTGGCTACGATACCCTGAGCCTGACCGCTCAGGAAGGTATCTCGGCGGCTGAGTTCGAATGGAAGCAGTACGCCGCTTCCATCGCTATCTCGGGTATCGAGGAAGCCAAGAACAACGGCGAGCAGGCCATCATTAACCTGCTTGAGGCCAAGATTATGCAGGCTGAAGAGTCCATGAAGGAAGGCTTCAACCAGATGTTCTTCGGCAACGGTACCGGCAACTCGGGCAAGAACTGGAACGGTCTTGGCAACCTGGTGTCGTCTGTCGGCACTGTTGGTGGCATTAACCGCGCCACTTCGGGCAACGAGTTCTGGCGTTCGTATGTGAACCCGAACTCGGGTGCGCTGACGCTTGCTAAGATGGCTACGGCATACAACTCGGTGTCGGTCGGTAACGACCACCCCGACATGGTGCTGACCACCCAGACCCTGTTTGAGAAGTACGAGTCACTGCTTCAGCCGCAGTTGCGTTACACCGACACCAAGACCGCAGACGCTGGATTCCAGAACTTGCTGTTCAAGGCGGCCCCGGTGGCTTACGACGTACACTGCCCCGCAGGATACGTCTACTTCCTGAATAGCAAGTATCTCACGCTTGTGGGTCACTCGGGCAAGTGGTTCGCCCAGACCGAGTTCCAGCGTCCCGAAAACATGGATGCCCGCTACGCGCTGATTATGTGCTACGGTAACCTTACGGTCCGTAACGCCGCTAAGCAGGGTGTCATCACTGACGCCACTGCCTGATAATACCACGGTGGGGGCTTCGGCCCCCACCTGGGAGTGGTTAACCCCCTCACTGGCTCGAACGCTGGTGGGGGGGTTATTTTATTGGTGAACGAAAAGCCCCTAGTAGAAGCCTAGTTTCAAGGAGATATTATGGCCGCCAAGAAGAATAGGTATGGTTCCGCGGACGCGATGGCCGGTCGCGCCCCGAAGAAAACCAAGCCTTACTCCAGTGAGGGTGTCAAGGGTAAGCGCATCAAGAGTTCGTCGCCGTGGGCGTACGATGACGGCACGGGCAACACTATGAGCAATTACCAGACTGGTCCGATGAAAACGTCTGACGCCCTTGTTAAGCCCCGTGTTTCCAAGGTTGCTTCATCTGCCAAGACTGCTGGTGGCCGTGCTCTTAGTTCATTTTATGGTGGTAAGGGCAAGGGTTCGGCGGATACACAGTCTGCCCGTGGTGCAGCACGCCGCTCGACAACTTACAAGATGGCTGGGGCAGAAGGACCCAAGAGGTCAGCCGCAAAGAAGCCCACTCGTTCTAGTGTTTCTGCGAAGCGGAAGTAATCAGATGGCCGCCAAAAAGAAAGCGCCCCAGCCTGCTCGTCCAGCCCGCCTAAAGGAGGGCGGACGTTGGTCCACTAGTTATGGTCCAGAAAAGTCTGTTGGAAATCCTGGCGCTGGTGTAACCAAGCGAACCAAGTCAACAAGCGATTACATTCGTCCTCCGATGAAGAAGTCAGGTAAGAAGAAGTAATGGCTATTCCCAAGGGGGCAGTGCCTACTTATGCGCTTCATGGCCGTCCGGCCTATGAGGCGCGTTTGGCACACATAGAGAACGCCAGAATTGCGGCACCGTCAGCAGAGTATATCGGTCGCGGAAACAAATGTTCCGCTAACGATGACACTTGTGAGGGTGCTCGCGCTAAGGGTACCGAGTTTTGTGTTGGCCATCTTCGTTCGGCCATAAAGAATAAGGAAGTTGTAGATGGCACAGACGAGACTGACGAAGGCTAATATTTTACAAGCAGTTCGTGACATTACGGAACTAGATAGTACCGATGTGTCGGACAGTTTGTTGACATTGTATTTGCGTGATGGCTATAACCGTATTATTGATTTGGAACGGCGTTGGCCGTTCCTAGAGGTGTCGTTTACGTTGACAACTGTAGCAGACCAGCAGTCTTATACTGTTAATAACTTCACTGCTGACGACATCCGCGAAGTCATCAGCGTCGTTGACCCCAATAACATTCGTCTATCATATATTGATTACGATGAAGCAGAAGCCCAGTTTCTGACTCCCGCCACTCCTGTCGGTCGTCCAGCATTCTTTACTTTCTGGGCTGGACAAATCCATTTCTTTCCCCGTCCGACGGATGCGTATGCCCTTTCTGTCCGCGCCTACAGGCATCCTAATGATTGGGTGACGGCGGGGACAACGCCAGATGGACCCGACTCTTTTGATTTGCCATTGGTTTATTATGTGGTGTCGCGTGTTTATCAGTCGCAGGAGGAAATTGGTGTGGCAAACGAATATGAACGTTCGTTTGCTGATGCCATCAGTTTGGCTCGGCGTGACATTATGCGTCCCGAATCGTATGCCCCCGTTGTGTTTGCTGGCGGTAAGGGTATCCGCCGTTGGAAGGGGACGGACTGGGATAGCGCAGTATGAAGCGTATTATCCAAGCAGATGATTTTACTGGCGGCCTGAATCTTGAAGCCAACGTTTTTCAGTTGGCGCCCAACCAGTCGTCAGACATGTTGAATGTTGATGTCAACCAGCGTGGTGGTGTTCAACGCCGTCTGGGTTGCGTCCGCCGCAATACCAGTGCTGTTGGCAGTTTGTCTGCTGGTTCTTTTTCTCCTCAACGTTTGTTTTCTTGGGATGCCGACCAGGGTCGCAAGTTGATGCTTAGCACAGACACCAAAGTTTTCCATAGCACGAATGGTGACTTTACTGATTTGGGTGTTACCAGTGATGCGGTGTTGGGTGCACAGTTCGCTAGTTGGACTAAGGATTCCACTAGTGATTTGTATATGTCTTTGGGTCATACTTATTCTGGACGCAAGTGGGATGGGACAACGTTAACAACGTTGACTTCTAGTGGTCCGGGTGCTTGGCAGAACGATTTGACAAATCCTAACGGCACTCACATGCCCAAGGCTAATCATGTGGCCGTTCATCAGGACCGTTTGTGGGTTGCCGATACCAAGGAATCAACAACAACTTATCCGAACCGCGTGCGTTTCAGCCATCCATTGTTCCCTGAGTCTTGGCGCGAAGATGATTATGTGGATATTGTTGGTGGTGGGCATGGTATTACTGGGATTGTTCCGTTTTCTGGACATCTGGTAGTTTTTAAACCCAGTGCTGTTTATGCTATTCATGGTTACAGCGATGATACGTTCCAGGTTGTTGAGTTGACGCGAGTTGTTGGTGCTGTCAACTCCAAGGCTTGGTGTGCTACGGATTATGGTATCTACTTTTTTTCGTATCCTGAGGGCGTATATTTTTATGATGGCCGCGGTATCCGTGATGTGTTCCAGAATCTAAGACCTATTATTTATACGGCGGAGATTAATGAAACGGCTTTGGATGAATTGAGTATGGGTTACGCAAACAAGAAGTTGTTTGTGTCATTACCGACGGGCCTTAGTAATACGGTTACTACTACTTATGATAATGCTGGTGTTACTTATGACCAGGATGACCGCAAGTATGCGGGCACAAGTAGAACTACCAAGGCAACGGTTTCGTTTGTGTTCAACGAAACTGTTGGCAAGACTGGTGCTTGGACTGTATACAGAACCCATGATGAGTATGGCTATATTAGCCCTACTACTTATTTTGATTCTAATGGGAAAACACATTTTGTTGCCGCTCATCCTTACCAGCCTTATGTGTTTAACTTTGATGTTACTGATGTTTATACCGATAACATTACTGGAACCGCTACAGCATATGAGTCGTATTATGTGACACCGTGGTTGGATGCTGGCAATTATGTGTCAAAGAAATTTTGGCGTCGCCCTGATGTTATTGTGCGACGTGAAAACACATCAGTTAATTTGAACATGACTGTATATCATGATTGGGACAGTCTTAGTTCTATTAAATCTTTTTCTGTTTTTGCGCCGGCAGTTGACACTAGTGGTATTTCTTATGAGGGTTGGAATGACCCAGAGTTTGGTTCTACTTTGCTCAAGGCGGACTCGTTGGGTTTGGCCAGAGCAATCCAGTTGAAGATTGCGGATTCTTCTGGGAATCCGTGGTGTGTCAACTCGTTGGCTTACAAATATAATCCGCGTGGAGTTGAACTGTAATGGTTGCCATCAAACGCACCTGGACCAGCCCTCAGGTTTATGGTTTGGACGGCCCCGATTCGGTGCCGTTGCGAACCATCTTTGAATCATTGACAGAGTATTTGCGTGGACACATTGGTGTGTGGGGCACTGTTTCTGGGACCACCAATGGTACTGGATTTTTCACTTTTACCCATAATGCTGGGTTTGTTCCGTCATCCGTGCTTGTCACCGAAGATTATGTTGATTCAGCCCCCCATGATATGGGTCCTTTCCATTTGCACACCATTACGGAAACAACCTGTGAGGTCCATTTTTTGACTAAATCTGGGCAGGACCGCGGAACACATAATGTTCGGGTCCACTATTTGGTTTTGCCTCCTACCAGGATTCGGAACTGAACGAAAGGCTATGAGTGATGAGTAGTTTCTATAATCCTAACTATGACCTTGAGGAGGGTGCGGCACGACGCCGTCGTGCTTTGGCGCGCCGAGGTTACGAATTCGATGTCTCAAATATTGGCCGTGGTGCCCAAGAATCTACTTTGAATGTTAACCGTCAGTATGCTCAGGGTTTGGAGCCGCGAGCAACTGGTTTCGCCCGTAGAGGTTTGGGCCGGTCTGGTTTGTTACGTCGAGCCATGTCTCAATATGCCAGCGACCAGCAGCGTGCTTTGGCTGATATTACGCGGTCTACTAGTGAGCGTTTGGCTGGCTTGCAGTTGCGTGAGCAACAGTCTCAGCAGGAACTTCAGGATGTGTTGGATGCTATTGCCCGTAATAAGGCGCAAGAGATTTTTAGTTCTGCGGCCAACCTGAAGGCTTGGGCGCCGTTTACTGGTTTGTATTCTTCTTAGGAGTATTGTTATGGCTACTGGTGTTTTTCGTCCTGATACTGTAGAATCGGCACGCGCCGCTTCGGGGCGCCCCGCCCCGGTTGGCGGTGGTCGTGGTACTGCCGTGAATATTGTGGGTCAACCTGTTGGTTTGCGTCCCGGTACAACTGCTCCTATTAGCACTGGCCCGCGTATGACTCAGTATGGTCCTGCGTTGCCTTATGGCCAGGGTGGCATCAACGAGGTGGGTTCCGGTGGTGTGGCCCAAGGTTTTTATACGGGTCGGCCTGGCACTACTGTGGCTAATTCTTTAAACCCGATGGTAATTTGGGGTTCTAACCAGCAGGGCGGCGGTCCTGCTAGTCCTCCTGTTATTCCGTCTGGTGGCAACCAGGGTGGCGGTTCTCAAGGTGACGGTGGCGCAGGTATGGGTGGCGGTATGGGCGGCGGAGGTTTTACTCCGCCTGCCGCACAAACTTCTGCTGTATGGGACCAACTACTCAAGGCTTTGTCTGATATCTCTAGTGGTGCGCGTGGACAGATTGGTACTGCCGGTGAGCAATTGAAGGGTGCGTTGACTAGTCGTGACCCTGAGGTGTCGTTCCAGTGGAATCCTGCTAGTGTGGTTATTCCTCAGGCTACGCTTGCTAATTATGTCCAGGCTGTTGGTGGTTCTCCTAGTGAGGTTCAGGCTACTCGTGATTTGGGTCAACAGTTTTTGAATGCGTTTCTTGGTGATGTTGGGCAGGTTGCTCAGGGTACTGAGGCGGCTTCTCAGGCGTGGCGTGCGCGTCAGCAGGATGTTGGTTCGCAACTTCAGGCTCAGGCTTTGCGTGATTTGGCGTTCCAGGAGATGGCGGCGCGGCTTGGTATTGAACAAGCACGGGCGTCGGAGCAACGCGATATTCAGAATACTGCTTTGGAGATGGCGCTCAAGTATGCGGAAGCAGAAAAGAAGAAGCGCAATCTGGGTATTACGGCACCTTCGGTGCCGTTCGATACTGTTGACATTCCGGGTTACGGAAGAATTACGCTTCCGTCAACGTTGGCTTAGGAGTAAATTATGGGTACCAGTAATCAGAACGGTGGTAGCCTCGCAGATTTGGGACGTTTGTTCCAGGTTATTGCTGGACAAAACACGGCTATGTTGCCGAATCTGTCCACGCTTCAACCCGGCATGACCAGTTCACTAATCAGTGGAGCCTTCAGCCCTGAGTCCATGTTTGCCAGCGGTCTATTTAGTCCGCAGGCTTTACAGTCTAGCATTGATTCAACTTATAATACGTTGTTGAATGAGTATAATCAGAAGATTGCGAAGTTGACACAACTTCCTTTCGAAGCAACTTTCAATTCTCTTAGCATCAACAATGACCTATTATATGCTCAGGGTACTGAGATTGGTGAGTTGATGCGTGACGCTGTTCAAAGCATCGCGTCAGGTCAAGCCACTGCTAGTGGTGCTCTTCAGGCTATTAACACTGGTATTTCTAGTGGTGCTGTCCCCGCTGAAGTCAGCCAGTATGTTGGCAAAATTGGTGAGGACCTAAAGCGTCTGGAGAACAATGAACTTCCTAGGTATCGTGATGCTATTGCGAAGTATCAGTATGATGCTGAGCAGGCGCTTGCTAGTTCTGGTGTGACTATGCCGACACGGCAGGATGCGCGTGTCAAGGTATACGGCGATTTGGGTATGCCTCAGTTGGCGCTGTTGCCTGACCCGATGGACCAATATCAGTTTGGTGAGTATGATTTTTCTGACCCGAACCTTGTTGCCAAGGCACAAGGTCAGGTTGAACGCGGTGGTGGTGTCGTGGACAGGACGATGGCGGAGTTGGCTCCGCTGATTCAGCGTCAGTCCACTCAGGGTGTTGAGATGGCGCGGCGTACCGCGCAGGATGTGGCACGCAACAAGGCTACTAGTATTGCTGAGAAAGCCAAGCAAGAGTATTTGTCTAAGAATATGACGAAGGATACGCGAGATATTGTTTCCAAGGGTTTGGATTTGCTTGGTGAGGATAGGTTCTTGGGTCCGTTTGTTGGTGGTTCTGGACGCAAGAAAGAAGTTGAGGCCATTAATCGGCGTGCGCAGGCGGCGTATGATACCGCTTTCCGTACCGCTTATGATAAGGAGATGGGCAAATTTAAGGTTCCGTCTCAGCGTGTTATTGCTGAGCGCGAGTTGAATAAGTTGGCCGCTACTCGTCCTGATATTAAGCAGGCTCGTAATGAGAAGATTATGGGTGAGATGGCGTTGCGTGTGATGGCTGGGCAGAACCGTCCGAAGATTGCGCAGGCACAAACATTCTTGGCGAATGCTGGTATCACACCGTTTAATCAGGCTATGAACGAGTTGTTGTTGAATGCTCAGGCTATGGGCACGAAGGTTAGGAAGTAGTAGGTTTTAATGGGCAAGTATTCTAACCTGTTTGCTAATGCTGGCGGTGCTGTCGGCAAGATTGCGCCTGAGGCCAGCGAGTTGGCTGGTGCCGTTCAGTCGGCACAGTATCGCATTGGCTCCAGTCCTGCTATCGCTAGTTCAGGAAAGTATGCTGACCTATTTAGTCAGATTGAAAGTATTGCGGCGGGAAAGAAAAAGCCTAGTCGTGGTGTGTGGGGTGCTCTTGGTGGCGGACTGATGAAGGGTCTTGAGGGTGTCGGTTATGTGTTGGGCACTCCTGTCCGCGCAACGGCAAGTCTCGCCAAGGAAATTACTGATGTTACCCAGGGTCGCGGGTTTTCTCCGACTGACCTTGTTAAGCAGGTTGCGGATAAAAACTTTTATCCGTCAACAATGATTCCCAAGAGTGGGAACAAGTGGCTTGATTCTGTTACCGGGTTTGCTGTTGACGTGTTGGGTGACCCGACTACCTATGTTACGTTTGGTGCCAGTGCTTGGATGGGTAAGGCTGGCCGTTTGGCGTTGGCCGCCAAAGCGGCAGAGTCTGCTACTTTGGCCAAGGCTCCTGGTTTGGCTAACAAGTTGGAAGAGATTGCTCGCCTTGGTGTCCACGCTGATTTGACGGATGTTGAGCGTGCGGTACTTAACGCACCGCGTGGTGTTTCGTGGACATACGGGGCACGCAAAGGTCAGGTTATTGGTCGTGAAGGTACGGTAACTCGCCGCCTGTCGGAAGAGTTGTCTACGATTGTAGGCAAGCCAACCGCCAGGTTGCGTGCCACTATTGGTGATGTGCCGTTCTTGGAACCAGTTCAGAAGGCTGTGTTCAACAAGTCTATTCGTGATGCCGATTTGATTGGTTTGGGTCGGCGCGGCAAGCCGTATAACCCTAATGAGATTGTGGAGAAGTTGGCTGGCTATAGCGCCGCGCAACGCGGCAAGGCTATGGCGCGGTCGTTTATTTCGCGTATCGGTTCCACGAACCAGGAGTTGGCTAAGGAAATTTCGCAGTTCGAATCGTCTACTGGTTTGCGTGTCGCACACTTTATTGAGGATGAGTCGCTGGTTCCTCCGCCTGAGGCGTTGGATATTGTAAACAAGACCAAGGCTTTTCTCGCTGATGTGCGTAAGCGCGGTAATGATGTTGCTGGCGAGTTCTCTGTTCGTCGTGGTGTGCGTACTTTTCTTATTGAGCAGGTTGATAACTATGTTCCGCACACCCTTAGTGAGGATGCGCGAGCATGGCTTGCGTCCAAGCGGTGGCGTGGGACGCCGAACGAAACTTATGTTAAGAATGTTTTGGACCTAAGTCCCGACGAATTCTCCAAGGGTCCTGCTGTTATGCGTGCCCGTAAACTGAAGCCTGCTGAGCCTGGTCAGCCACCGGTCATGTGGCTGGGTGAAGAAATCAGAACTGGTTCCATTAGGGAAATCAACGATATTACTGAACGCAAGTTGGGTTTTAAATGGTTCGAAGAGGACGGCGCAACCTACTTGAATTCGTATATCAACTCTGTTGGTAATCAGGTTAAGCGTGTTGGTTTTGCTGACCGCCTGTTTGATTATGGTGTTGATGTTGTCCGCGCAACAAACAAGGTTCTCCAGGCCGACCCCGAGGTTGCTAAGGCATGGGGCAAAGTTACTCGCCAGTGGGAAAGCATGCTGAAGGGTGTTGTTGCCCAGGACCAGAAGTTGGGTGCTCAAGTCGCAGGCGTTATGGGCAAGGCCACTAATGTGGCCCGTCAAGTTATTCAGGACAACAATCGGAAACTAATTTTTTCTCAGCAGGAGATTGGTGTTCTTGAACAGCAGTTGTCACAAATCCAATACTTCTTGGATGTTGCCACCCAGCGTGCCGCCCAACGGGGCGGCGTTATTCAGCAGGAGTTTGAGGCTGTGGCCGCACCCCTTAGGGCGCGTGTAGCAGAAATCAATCAGGCTTTGTCTACTAATGACCAGTTGGAATTGGCCGCTGTTATGTATCTTGAGGAGGCGCATGCGCGCATGTTTCCGCGCATGAAGAACCGTCCTACTGACCCACGGGTTATGGCTGAGCAAATCCTTGCGAAGTCCGAGTCAACAACCACTAGTCGCCTCAAGGCTTTGGAGACACGACGCAACCGATTGGCGCGGTCGGTCGGTCCGCGTGGACGAAAGACGAAGTTGGCTGAGTTTGCTGGCGAACAGGCAGATATTGCCAAGGCTGAGCGTGAGGCGTTGGATTCTGAGATTGAGTTGCTGAACGAGGTTGTTCAGAACGCTAGCGAAGATTTCCCGAATGGTGTTTATTATGTGAGCCGAGCCGATTTGGATATGGCCGCTAGTGGTGGCAAGGCTGGCATCCCCGTGTATAACGAGTTGCCTGCTGGTGCCAGCATTGATGATTTCATCATTAGTTTGGCACCTGATTTGGCTGGGTCTGGTTCTCAGATTATTCGTCCGTTGGATAACTGGGGTCACTATGTGGATTTTGTTAGCGGTATCGGTGACGGTATTGGCTATACGATTGCGCGTTTGGGGGACCGTCAGGGCGCAGAGTTTTTCGATGAGATGTGGGGCATGGCCATGCGTTCTCAGCGTGGTGGCGTAAATGCTCTTGACCCGACTTGGGTTGATGCCGAACCGGAGTTGGCTGGCATTATTGCTATTGCTGACCGTATGGGTCGCAAGTATGCGGACGAAGCCACGTTCGAAGGAACTGATTCTGCGGCTCGTCTGGCCGAATTGAATCAAGATATCGAAGATATCGGCATGCTCATGGATGACTGGTTGGGTCGTCAAGTTGCTGTTAACGGTGCGCCAGATGATGTGTTTGACGACGGCTACGACATGTTGGCTGAAGCCATCTCGGAGATTGGCAACCCCACTAGCGGTGGGATGAGTGGGATTATCGGTGTCAACCTAGAGGATATTATTCTTGGTGGCACCGAAGCCGGAACTATTCTTAGCCGTGACTATGCGCAGAACACGCTGAACGAGGTGCCTGATGCTGTCGCTCAGGCTTTGTCTGGTGGCAAGATGGACCCCACCATGCGTTTGTTGGCGGCGCAAGGTGAGCGTGAAGCGACCATCGCCGCCTATACGGCACAGAAAGATATGTTGGATGCCGCTGTCGCTGACATTAAAGCAACCAAGGCTGAAGCGGCCCGCGTGGGCCGTCAGGCTGGTGGTGTCAAGACTAGCGCCCAGCGCCTTCAGGGTCGTGTCCGCGAGGCTGGAGAGACAGTTCGTCGTGCTTCCGAAGAGGTTCAGATTCCTGATGGCAAGGGTGGCACACGGGTTGTCACCCGTGAAGAAGCCGTCAAGCAACTGAATAAGGATGCCAAGAAGATTGCTAGTGACGAGAAGAAACTGGCTAGGGCTATTGCTGATGACCCGTTGACCAAGGAAGCACAGCGGGCTGAAAGTGTTTATAACAGGGTTGAGGCCAGTCTCAATGCTTCTAAGGCTGTGCGTGGACAGGCCGCTGATTGGGAGCAGTCGTATGGTGCGGCGTATCGGGACGACCTCCAGCAGTTGGAGCGTCTATTGGCGGACCAGCCTCCCAAGGGTGCGTCGGCTGAGGTTGTCAAGGAATGGAACACCCAGGTTCAGCGTGTGTTCGAGCAGATTCGTAACCCACAGATTTTCACTGAACCTCAGCGTGATGCGTTGGAACGCATCTTCCTTCAGAAGCGCGGCTTGGAGGCTCAGGTTGCGATGCTGGAACAGTATGTTGATTTCGGCAAGTTGATGTTTGCTAAGGCTCAGACCGGTGAGGTCGGTGGCCGACTGGTTGATGACATTCTTGACGGCTGGGTTGGTATTGAAAGCATGGGCATTCAGATGCCACCGCAGGTGCGTGACATGCTATTCGGACGCATTGAAAGCCTTAGGGACCCGAAGGAATTCAACAAGTTTTTGGATGCCTACTTCAGGTATCAACGGTTCTTTAAAGTGACAGCGATGTTGACCCCTGGGTTTATTGTGCGTAACGCCATGACGGCGTCGTTCAACAACTTTGTTGCTGGTGTGAGCGTTGCCGAAACTGCTGAGGGCATCAGGTTTTCGCAGAACGCACTGAAGTATGGTGTGGAAAAAGCATTGGCGATGGCGCCTGCTGGCGAACGGCGCCTGTATAACGAAGCGTACAATGTGGTTATGGCTACGGGTGCCGGTCAGACAGCAGACGATTTCTTTTATCCTATTGCTTCCTCTAAGGGTCAGCGTTGGTTGAACTCTAAGCCTGTTACTAAGTGGCGCAACCGTAACGAGCAGGTTGAAATGGCGGCTCGCATGTCGCTCGCGTTGTCCTCGCTGAGAAGGGACTTGGGGTTTGATGGTGCCGTTGCTCAAGTGAACCGCTACCACTTTGATTATACGGACCTGAGTAAACTCGATGAGGTAGCCAAGACGGTTATCCCGTTCTGGACGTTTGCTAGCCGTAACATTCCGCTTCAGATTATGAATCAGATTGCTCGGCCCGGTTTGTATCGTGCGTATGATTCGTTGGAACGGAACTTTGAACCTGATTCAAGTTTGATTATGGCTCCGTGGATGTTGGCCAACCGTCCCATCAGTGGGCCGGGTGGCCGTGTGTTCATGCCTGACTTGCCGTTCATCGACATGGAAAACCAGTTGCGCATGTTTGCCGACCCGATGCGGTTGGCATCACAGTTGAACCCGGCTATCCGGGTTCCGATTGAACTGTTTGGTAGCCGTCAACTAGGTTTGGATATTCCGTTCTCGGAGAAACCATATGAAGTTCGTGGCCCACTGGATATCCCGTCTGCTATTGGCGGCGCACTATTTGGTCAGACGACCCAGAATGCGGACGGCCAGTGGGTCACATCATCCAAGGCAGGGTATGCGTTGCCTGCGCTACTGCCAACACTGGCCCAGGTTCAACGGTTGATTCCTCAGGCTGGTGGTAAGGAAACCTATATTGAACGTCAGCCTTACAGCATCCTTAGTGCTACGACTGGTATTCCGTTGCGTGGTGTTACGGAGCAGGAGCAGGCTAATGAGTTGATTCGTCGGCAGTTCGCGTTGCGCGACCTGCTATCAAACCTGACCCGTAGGGGTTATTTGGAACCTAAGGATTGATGATGGGATTGTTCGCTAAGAAGCGCAAGTATACGGGATTTGATTCTATTTCTCGTGGACGTAGAGCAGGTACGAATCGGTTGATTGAGTTCGTATTGTTTTTGAATGGCGGCAAGATTACTAATCTTGGTTCGTGGACAGTTCGGGACATGCGTGGCAAGCCTGGGAACACCAGTGTCCACGCGACTGGCAGAGCGGTTGACTTTGGTTACGCTAACCGTGAGGATGGGGTTGCGTTGGTTGATTTCTTTGTGCGTAACGCTGATGCGTTGGGTGTTGAGATGGTGGCAGACTATTGGCCTAAGCCGTGGGGGCGCACCTGGCGGTGCGACCGTGGCGGCTGGAAGGTGTATACCTCTAAGACTATTTCAGGTGCGCCGGGTGGCAAGTGGATTCATGTTGAACTTAGTCCTGCCGTTGCCGATAGTCCTGAATGGTTTGACGCAGTGTTTCAGCATCTGTTGAAGCCAGCAGAAGGCCATTCCCCTCAGGGATAGCAGATACTTCTTTCAGCATTCCCCACGGAATGTTGATAACCATAGCGTAGTTGTTGCCTGTCTCATCATAGGTTGAGGCGACCGCAACATAGTTGCGGTTCATCGCAATAGGATACCCGTAGGTTACCATCAGTCTATCTTCGGGGTCGTACACTCCGGCTTCATGCCATTCACCTTCACCTTCGTATGCGTCTAGCCACACGAACCGTAAGGGATTTACCTTGTTGTTCTCTGCGTCCATTTTCTAATCCTCGGAAGTGTTCTGCTACGGCGATAATGAATACGATTGTTCCCAACATCCAGCCTATGGCGAAACTGAATGCCAATAAGAATCCGTTTCTAATAGTCTGTAATGTCGTCATCCACTGAAGCCTCTAGGCGCATCATGATTTTGCCGAACTCTGTCCAACATTTGGCCATGGCCATCGGCTCACCAAGGCGAGCCTGATGCCATGTGTCCAACAACTCTAGGGCGTCGTTCTGGTTGATGAAGAATGTCATCTCGTAGCCTTCTTGTTCGTGGCGTTCCACTCGGGCTAGACGTTCTGCCATTTCTTCTAGTTCGTGGGGGTCGAACATGTCGGCCATGATGGCCTCCTAGTTCTCGTCCTCATCGGGAGAGGTGGCTTTCAACTTCAGGTTGATTTCGTCAACCCGGTCAATAATGTCCTCTGCGATGTCACTGTAATTGGTGATGTTGTTTTCTTCGAGCACGAACTGTGCGTCCAATGCGATATCTTCCAGCGTCCATACCCGAAAATACAGGTCGATGATTTCGTCACGGTATGCGCGGTTCTGTCGTTCCAGTTCTTTGCGTGTGATGCGATTAAACATTTTCTGTGGTCCTTTGTTCTAGTTGGTTGATGACGTTGATTGCGTCATCTAGTGTACGCACTTTCGACATTGGCAAACCCAATGATACCACCATGGATTTGACATTGTTTAGTTGGCGCTTGGCTTCGCCAAGGTCGGTGGTTGTGCGATGTTTCCGGGGTGCCATCAAAACGGGTCCTCCATAACTAGGTCCAGTTGGAATGTTCCATCTTCCAACATTCGTGCGAGGACAGCGTAGCCGACCATGTCGGTCAATGTGTCCACGATTGTTTCCCCGGCGACACGGTTCTGCTTACCAAGCAGGTTCTTGTAGCGAGCAATCTTGTCACTGAGGCGTACTGCTACGCCGATAATACCGAACGCATTAATGTTGTCATGCCCATAGTCATGCTGTTTGGAACACAGGGTGTCTTGTAGCGTTTCGATATCCCACACACCCATGGTCACTAGGGCGCGGCCTGCTTCGCATCCTGCGCTCCAACAAATGTCTGCCAGTTTATCGGTGTCCAAACATTTGACGCATGCCCCCATGTTCCTGAAGTGTGCGTCGAAGATATCGGGTGTGAACTCGCCGCCATTAGCGCATCGGTCCATCGCCCTGAGGTGACGCCACGCGGCGTCTGCCCATGTTTCGTTACTCATATGTACCTTTCTTTCCATCATCCGAATGATTCTGTAATCTAGTTCCAGTATTTCTTTCAGTTTCTTTTGCGCCGATTTCACTGCGCCGTGCGCTGATGCTTTCGATGAGTACCCCATCATATCAGCAATCTCAGAGTACGAATGCCCCCAAATGTATACGGCGTCAATCACCCAACGGTCACGTTCACTGAGACAATCTTTGGCTGACTGGACGGCGGTGGCAACACCGTCGCTTAATGTTCCGGGTTCCAATTCGTTGATGCCGGACATCAATAGTTCTATTGGGTCAGTCCCGACTTTGTCGAGGATTTCACTGAGGATGAACGGGTCAGTCGGCGTGTGCTTGCTCATCCAAAGGTACACCATCATACTCGGGGTTAGTCAATAGGTCGGTCACATCCGTAGGTTCAAGCAGATATCCGCGCGAGGCGTTATCGCCACGCACACCAAACAGTTTCAACTCTAGACGGTTCTTGTTCAGTTCGATGTATCGGCGTGCTCTGTCCACGTTCACAATAGTGAATGCGCCATCCAGATTGTATTGGTACACCCACCATTTTGCTTCGGTGACTGACAGCCCCGATGGTTTCCAGCCCCGACCTTTCGGGTTTTGTTCAATCTCTAGAACCATACGACCGTTCCTATAACGGTCGGACTTCACCTCTAGAGAACCCTGGCCGATATCTTTCAGGAACTGTTCCACTACTGCCTCGCCTCGCTTCCCATATTTCAGGTCGTCAGGGAAGTACGGTTTGGGTATATCGAACGCACTATTCTTGGCCATTACTTCGGCCTTCCGAAATAGCCAACGCTTGCCGATACAGGTTCTCGGGGTCGCCTTCCTTCAGGAAGTAGCATTCTGCTACATGTCTCCACAGTTCGCCCATGGCGGCTTCCTCCGCCAGGGCTTCAATGCCTGCGACAAGCAGTTGGAAACCTACCGCAATAGGGTTGTCTGTTGTTTCGTTCACTGCTTGTAAACCTCCAGGTATACGATTTGGTTGTCGTCATCGTAGGCGATGCCGTTCAATCCATCCATCACTAGTTTAACATAGTTATCTATGTCTCCCCTCAAAGGGGACTGTTCCGCATTAGCGATACCGACGGTTACTTCCGTGCCTGCGCGTGAGAACTTGGCTCGCATAAATACGGGGCCTTCAAACTTGGGGCCATCCCATCCTTCACCAATAGTGTTTTCCGCTAGGTGGGTTTTGATGGGCGTGTATGCTTTGCCGCGCCGCGTCATACGCGGGCGCTGTTTCACTTGTGGCCTAGTGGTATAGACGACGGTGTGTTCAGTTTTCTTCTTGCGTGTAGCCACGGCTATACTCTCTGCTTTGGAATACCACTAGGGTTTCTTTGTCGTTGGGACATGGGTCGCCTGCTGGCCACTGCGTGTCCATAGGCATCTGTTCGGATACGAACGTGCCGTATGGCTGTTCGGTGATAGTAACTAGACGTACATAGTTACCCATTGTAGGCACGCTCCACAATCTTGTTGATTTCCTCTAGGCCACGTTCGCCACGCAAATGATATTTGCCCCATCGTTTGTCGGCGTCGATGACAATAGCACGACACATGCTGGGTGTGATGCCTGACCTGAAGCACACATGTGCTAGGCGCATCAGTGCGGTGGAACGGTCCTGTCCCTCTAGGGGTCCTTGCTTCCAGATGACACGGGCCAACGGTGATGCTGACCTGAGGGCATCCTCTAGGTCCTCGTCGTCCAACCTGTCGAAGTCAATAGCAGGGCGTGTGGGTTTCGGCGCCACATAGTGTGACGCCAGAAACTTGATGCGTTCCGGGTCGGTCATCGTCATTGTTGCGTCAGCAAGAAAGACGTTTAACGGCATCGGGTTGTCGTCCCCATCCAGGATGACACGACGTTCTGGCGTGGACAGTAAGCCACCCATGTATGGCAGACGTACATAGTTGCCGACTTTGGTTACGGATACGTCGAACTGTTTAGGGTTGACTTCTCGTGCCGGATAGTCGGCTACTTGGTGTGCGGCCAATAGCATGTTGCGCATCGCTTCTGCGGGCACTGGGGCACCTGAGAATACCCACACATGGTAACCTTTGGAACGTGAACGTTCCACCCAGGAGATAACACCAGCGGCCATTAGTGTGCGCTGTAGCAGACGGGCCGCACCTAAATCTTCTACGTCTATGTCGGAGCATCCCCATACACAGAATGCTGGGTTGCCTGGTACTGCCGGGTAGACACCGATGCCACGGTCACCCATCAGATGGGATGAGAACACTTCTCGTGTCAACGGTTGACGTACACATCCGCCTTCGTCGGCGCCGAAACAGTCACCTCGTCCACGAAACAGTTGGATGAATTGGTCGGTTGGGGTCATGGGTCGGCACCTTAGTCGAACACCAGGTCACGAACAACCGGGTCAAATGTCAACTGCTCCGCAGTTGAACCAGGTTCGTTGCGTGATGCGACACTCATATCGTATGGCACACCCAACAAAGGCAACAGTCGCCCAGTCCCAGGTTCAATCTCATAATCCATGTCATCCAATAGTGTCGATGCTGGACGCTTACACTTGACCAGGTTCAGCGTAACAGTATTCTCATGAATACGTTCCTCATAACGGAGGAAGTCAAGCCTTTCCAGATGGCGTTCAGTCGCTGTACCCTTGGCAAGTTTCTCATTGATTTCCTGAATCTGTGATTGGATTTCAAACTTCTTACGACGCACACCAATAATGTGCGACGCCTGTTGCTCGCCACCATACGCACCTGAACTAATGGTTTGCTTGCGTCCGTCCGCTCCGCTGTTACGGGACGACTGGTGTAGTACCGCCAAGGGTACATGATGCCGTTTACCGAATGCTTTAATGGTGTTGGCTTTTGACGGTACGTCCTCGCCTCCACCTTGTAGCAATTCCAAATAGTCGAACACCATCAACGACGGCTTACCCATCACATCAGACACTTCACCAATAGCACGTTCCATATCACTGAGAGTCATCGGCTGGTCAAACACTGCCAACTTGGGGAACTGTTCCGTAGCAGTAGTTCTCAATAGGTCAATGGCGCGTTGGTCTTTGTCTGCGACTGCTTGCTCTAGTTCGTTGGCGTGAACACCGTTCGCTACGCATGCCAACTTAACCAGTGTCAGTGTGCGTGGTTCATCTGGACAGAAATAAACTACAGGCTTATCTCTATTGTTTGCGAGGACAGATAGTAAGAACATGGTCTTACCGCTATGGCTGTAGCCGTTGATGAGTAGCATCTCTGATGGTGCTACGCCTCGCATCTGCGCATCCAGTTGGTCGAACCCCAAGTAGACTCGTTCTTCTGGTGTCTGCGCCCAGTGTACGAATTCGGTGACCGCTTCGGTCAAAGGTTTATAGTAGGAATGTTGGGGGGCCAAGTCAGACGGGGCGACCGAAATCGGTTCGCCCCGTCCAAGTGACGCCCAACGCTGTTCTAGCGTTGTGCTATCCATCCGTTACTTCTTCGGAGGCCAGAAAGCAACGGGCTGACCCTTGGCATTCATCGTACCGTCAGCGGCCTTGAACATGGGCCGACGGTTCTCCGCATTAGCGGTGTCACGATTGTCGTACACCTTGGTGACGCCAGCACGGCGTGCCTGTTCGGACAACCAGGACGGAATAGGTCCGTGCTGTGTGCCGACGACACGAATGCCAGACGACTGGGTTTCCACCGGGGTGGCGTTGAACATGTCAATCAACTCGGCTTCGGTAGCCATAGCATTAACGCTAGTGGTTGCCGTAGCGTTGGTGATGGTCACCTGCGGGGTGGTCTGAATGTTATGTGCGCCGAACACGACTTCACGAACGAAGTCGAAATGGCTAAGGTATACGGCCTGGATTTGTTCCTGGGAACCGTCAGTCTGGGTGACACCAGTCAATTCGCTGGCAATCTTGGCCACCACCTGAGTGATGATGGATTCATCCTTGCTAATCACATACCCTCCTAAGGTTGTGTTGTTGTTGGACACTGTATCATACCGTACCTTCGGTGTTGTCAACCGACTGGTTCGGCAACACCAAATCACTATCGCGCCAATGAGCGCCCTTACACACCGACCAATAATCACACCACTTGGAAGAACACAAGTTGTGTTGGTCATTCATCGGCCAATCAGGTTGACCCCACGCAGTAACAGCAGTATTCACCACGCTAAGAACCTGACGTTGAAACCATGCCACCTGGTCGGCACCTCTAGAGACGGTCACAATCTGCGCCTTAGGTGTAGGTTGACGAACCATAACACCAAACCTAAAGAGATTCACACCATCACTAGGGACCAAACCTAGGATACGGGAAGCAGTAATATAGCAGGTCGCCTGATGCGACTGCGACTGCTTCTCCCTAGCGTAATAGGTTCGGCTGGAAGTTTTCCAATCCCAAATAACACCATCGGGTGCCACATAATCCATGGTCCCTTCAAGCCATACACCATAACCATTACAAGCGTGGACATTCAAAGGGGCCTGGAACTTATGTTCAACCAAACCACCAAGAACAACCTGAGGTCTAATGGTATCCCACCATCCACTAGTCATGCTGTCCACGCAAGCCCTAAGGTTTTCGGGGTCATCAGCAATACCAGTCAACTTGATATCCTTATCAAGTTCAGAAGCAACAACCAACTGAGTGTATTCCTGGAAAGAATCCAGGTCAGTAATTTCACCAGTCAAATACTTCTCAATGCCAGCATGGACACCAGTACCAATAGCAGTAGCATCACTGCCGCGTCGCATCGTTGGCATAGCCAACGCATACCTGGCACGCTGTGGACATATCAGCGCGTCACCAATCCATGATTGGCGCACATAGATATGTTTCTCATTCGGGTCGAATCTCATCTGTACCTCCGCTGGGTTAATGATACCACCCCCTAATGGGGGGTGGTATCATGGTCTTTCATCCGTGACCTTAGTTTATGTACCGAACCTTTAGTGATGGTGATATTGAACTCGGCTTGGATAACATCCACTATAGCAGACGACGGGACACCACACAACACCAGTTCACGCATCCGCTTCTGATATGGATGCCCACCCGAACCACGCATCACACGTTCCGTCGGACGATTAGGCCAATACCTACGGAACCTAGTGATGCTGTCGTGACTGAGGCCGAACTGTGCTGACATCTGACCAAGCGTTCGCTTGGGGTCCATGATAGCCTGCTCAAACTGAACCAAAGTATCCATGTCCATATGCCATGACCCGGTACTGGCGGCTAGCGTGAACTGCTCCGCAGTGAACCGCAACGATTCCAGTACGCTACGAATCCCACTAGAGTACGACTCCGCCAATGCTTGACGAACCTGAACTCTGATGAGTCGCCACGGATTAATCACATTAGTACCCTTGGCTGGGGTACAAGGTTCCACCTTGGGTAGTTTCTGTTGAGCGATATACATGTCATGTAGATACACGATATCCACCAGATAGGCCAACACTTCTTGCTCTGTCCACCCGTTGGCACCATGTCCACGATACTCGCACAACTCTGGCCCCATCCACATGTCCCGAACAGGGTTGTTCATAATCGGCACAGGGTTGTGGATAACCACATCACACAAACAATCAGGGTCATGGTCCGATACGCCACACCCAATCACTGCTTCCACGGATTCCATCCGTCACCTCCGTTACGTTGGACACTATAGGAATACATCAGCCATGCGGCCAACAGATTAGTCGCAGGGTCATACAACTTGGAACAATCATCCAACACACCCTGGTCCTGTAACCATCCATTAGGATGGTACTTGGATGACGTACACCAGTAGCCGTTCACTTGTAGCAAACCATACGACCCACCATGCGGGTCGCCAGCATTATAGGCTGACGGTTGGCATCGTGATTCACGCCACATGATATTGACCAGACGTTCAATAACCTCCCGGTCCCTAGGCCAGCCAGCCTGGAGGGCCAGGGGAACCCACTCTTGGCATGGGCTAAAGGGGTCCACCAACGCTACCGGGATGGTCGTGGTTGTCGGCTGGTCAGGATACTGGCCAGAATCTTGCCGGATTGCCTCGTTAATAGCCGCCTGAGACACGCTAGTGGGGGTGATAGTATCAACCACTGGTGCCAGCGGAACCAGGCTAGGTTCGGGCTGATATTCAGGGGCACACCTCAGGCTGGCAAACAGCACCGCCATTAGCACCCCTAGTCCTAGACCGAATTGTTTCATGACTTATCCTCCTTGTTGGGAACCATCATCACCGAATCACGTTGATGAGACTTGTGGCGACACTCCACAGGGAACGTGGAGATATGGGTACGCACCTTGGTATCACACCGTGGACATGTCCACAGTGCTGGTGGACACATCGTGTTCCACCGCAACACAGAACTAACACTAGACATCGTTCCTCCTACGGGTTCGGGAAAGCAATCAGCATGCTTTCGTATACGCACACACGACGGTCAATTAACAGTTCGGCATCTTGCCAGTTGTTAATGAACCGTCGCACCACATGACGAACGAAAGGTTCGTCGGTTTCAATGATGACCATACGATGGTCAGAATCTCGTGGCGCTCGGGACACATCCACAAGAATACCTACGGTCGCATTACAATACGCATCATCATACACAGCCATAACTAGAACACCTCCTCATCAATAGCATCCAATAGATGGTTCTCATCCAACATCTGAATGAACTTCAGTTCAATGTCAACAGGTTCAGACTCATCGTTGAACCACACATCATAGTCATCGTCATACCAGTAGCCCATCGTCACGATAGCCCACTCCTCTACGGTGGCGTGACCATGCTTCCTCAGGTATGTGTTAACAACGTCCTCTAGCATCACTCACCTCCTTCGGAGCGTAGGAACTCGTCAATCATCTCATCGGTGACACCGTTTTCCAATAGCGCCATACCTTGGGCGTCATACTTGGGCAACTTCCCAGCGCTACGACCCTTGTGATACAGCACACATGCCAACATCACGTTGTTCACCAACTCAATCTGGCGAGGGTCCAAGTCTGACATGTCTCGTTCCATCAGACCGAACACATAGTCCATCTCATCCTGACTATAGACTCCATCTTCGATGGCCAACTCCACAGCCGTAGCCATTGTGATGGACAACGCATCGGCGTTGCGCACCACCCATTCCAACGTGCCGTCGAACACCTTGTCCGAATACCAGGTGGGCACATCGTAATTGTCCCCGTCATACGCACCGTTGGTGGGGTTGGTGCCACTAATGATGACAACGTCACCAACAAGGTCGCGTTGGAACATGATGCTGGCTCGGTCATTGGTTGGCAAACCAATAAGCAAACCCTCATCGTGGACGTAGCCACACAACATGAACGTTTCACCATCATGGCCGGGGTCGAACTCACGAGGGTCAACCTTGGTTGACACCGCATCGATATGTCCGCCAACATGGCGTTGAATGTCCGTGTAATCCTGGACCGCCAACCAATAAGGCTTACGGTTCATGTCGCTGGGAATCACGATTCCCATAGGTGCTTTGTGCTTGTTCATATGTACCCCACCTCCAGGGGTATGTGCTTGTGATTACCACCCACACCATAGTGGATGGTCAACGCTGGTGTCAACTAGATATGTTCGGGGCGTAGCCCCGGTGCCTCCCAACGAAACACCAGGGCCACACCACCATCATGCGGATGCGAATTCCAACAAACCCAACTTGTCAAGTTGGAACCGCACCCATTCTAACGGCTTGTCTACCGGGTCGGGAACCGTAGACGGTTCATTCTCCGCACGTTGAATAACAATGTGAGGCTGGACGTAGTCCAACGTCTCAGCGATGTGAGGCTGGGTGTGACCAGCCGCACCGTGACCCGTCGTCTTGTCGTAACGGGCTTCGAACATGATGCGACGCAACATGGACGGATGCCCCAACGCAAACGCAATAGAGTCCACATTCAACGGGGTGCCAGCCCGATGGACACACACCACAGTGTCGTGATGCTTACCATTAATGGTAACGGGGCTAGCAATCCACACTTCGACAGACTTGCCAACCATGCCCAACACATGGACCAGCGCCGCAACCGCACCAGCACGCTTGGTCATCCAATCGGCTGAATACTTCGCTGAGGCCCCATTGTCCACCAGAATCCTGGTCACCTGACCACTAGTGGTGTCAGGCGTCGGCATGTATTGGACCATACATTCAGGTTCACCCTCCATGTACCGGCCCATGTCAGGGTACGCACCAGCGGTGTCGTACACCATCTCCTGGACCATGTCGTGTGCCACCGTCTGAAGTTCACTCTCCAGTGAACCAACGACAGCGTCCACCGTCCGACGACCAGCGTCCCAACCATTAGCAAGCATGCTAATGGCGGACGCCAAGTCGGACGAACCGTGCCACTCGTAGTCCCAACTCCCGTCATACGCAGGCTGGTGGGTGCCACCGTAGGTGGCGATAACGTCGGCCATGTCAGTGAACACGACCTGCTTGCCAGTACCACGGATGCTATTGACAATCATGATTGTCACCTACCTTTCAACTTGCCAAGGCCGGAACGTTGTTCCGAACCTGGTCCCATGTCTTGGAATCCATACCCTTACGGATACGCACATCGGCCACATACTGGAAACCGAAACCCTGCTTAAGCAGTTTCGCCCCACCAATAGCGGCTCGTGGTGTCACAGCGATGCGAGCCGAAGTCGCACCGCCCATCGACAGCACATTACGACGACACGCCCGGACAATCTCCAGCCACTGGCTGGCAGTACGATGGTCACCATCCAACGCTGACACAGTCAGGTCGTACTCCATATCCTCGTCGTACTGGAATTCCAGTACGCTGAGACGGTCCTTGGTGCTGAAGTCACTAGCGGACCGACCATTGTACGCACTGGTCGCCCCATCCAATGGCGTGTTACCAGAGAACACCAGCACCGTATCGGGATGAACACCATACGTCCCAGCCGGGGTACTAACCATACGGTTAGCGGAGATGGTGTTGATTGCCACGGCAATAGCCGGGGGACAAGCGTCGAACTCATCGAACAGCACGACACCACCCTCACGCAGTGCGGACACCAGCGGTGTCTCACGCACCTCGCCAGTGGCGTCACGGAACCCGACCAGTTTCGCCTCAGTCGTCTGAGATGAGAACGTGACCAGTTCGAACCTACGGTTCAACACCTTGGTGGCAATAGTGGCCACCGTCGTTGTCTTGCCAGCACCAGCGCCACCCCACAGGTACAACTCATCACCTGCGGCGATGTGCTTCAGCACATCGTGGAACTGCTTGTGAACACGCTCCGTGATAGCCACCGTAGGTGAACCATTCACCGTGATGTTGTTCACCACAGGCCGAGACACAAGGTCATTGACCTTGGCCGTAACCAGGTCACCAATCTTGTCCACGCTAATGGGGTCGAACGATGCTAAAGCATCGCTCACCACCCTAGTGGCGGTCTGCTCAGCGACCGCCATGATGACAGCATCCAACGAAGTTGCCGACGTTGGAATCGCCGGGGCAACTGGCGCCACCACACTGGCAGGTGTGGGGTCGGCGTGGACAGCCGGGGTCGTGGCACTAGGTGCCACGTTGCCGTGGCGTCGGGTGACTAGAACGAAGTTCGTGTTCGGTTCACAATGTGAAACCGAACCAGCATACTTGGCGACATTAATAATGTCGTTCAGCATCTCGTGATTCTTGCGTTCAGCCGCACCGCTCAGGCCCAGATGGGCACAGCACCGACGAATGTCGGTCCGACCAAGCCCACCAAGAGCAAACACCTTGGCGTTATCCTTGTCACCGTCAGGTGACCGTAGCACCGTCACCGATTCAACGGTTGGGTACCATCTCACTTCGTGAATCCATCCTGCTTTGCTAGCACCCATTAGGGTGACCTCCTTGTGTGTTGGGATAACCGACGTAGTCGGTCGTGGACTGCCAGGAATCGAACCTGGCGACCCGAATCGTAGACCCGGGTCGGACACCATGTCAAGCCCTAATTGTGACCCCTAGGGGGTCAGTGGGGGAACCGACGCACACCGTCAGTGTGCTCGTACCGGGCGACGCCACCGTTCCTACGGAACTGCCAGCCGGTCCCGAACAGAATCTTGTTCATGCCCTGCTGGTCCGATGACGAACCATGCCCCGTGGACAGGGGAGCGAACTGGAACACTTCGTGTTCATTAGCACCCTGACCAGTGGTGTAATTCGCCACCAGTTTGTAGAACTCACCCATAAGGGTGCCGTAATGCCACACCTGACGGAACTGGATTCCATCGGAATCCACCTCGTCCTTGAGCGTCCACATCCCCATGCGGATGTGCCTGCCTACCGGCCTAAAGGCCAGCCCTGTGTTGGGATTCATGTCTGCCAGTTTCACTGGTCCTCCTTGTGTATAATTATTCACTGTTGTGAATAGTGGCAAGAACGGGAATCGAACCCGTCGCACCGTCCACCGAAGGTGGCTGGGTGCCGTACTACCTATACGCTTGCCTGACGGCTTAAGCCGTTCGTGGACACACTAGGCTCACTAGGCTAATCTTCCACTTCGTCGTAGACGACACTTCCCTTGGCGGTCCCACCAGGCAACCGTAGGTTGGCAATAGTCGGGTACTCCGACCACCTACGGTGATAACCAGGCTGGGTCATACCCCCTAGGGCGTCTGTCCATGCTCCGTGGCTTCTCAGACTTGCTACGAACTTCGTTCGGGTTCCCCCCGTCAACCGACTTCGTCGGTATCACTGCGAGGTCCAGCGAACTACGTTCGTGGCGCTACTGACATGGCTATCGAACCTCACGCCGATTTAGACGTTCTTGGCCGTGACCATGAGGGTATCGGCGTTGTCGCTCCAGACGGCTCACGCTCTCTCACCGATACTCCCGGACGGCTTCACCCTGCTGGGCCGCTCTCGTCCTGCCACCGAATCGGGTCGCACTTCCCGGTCGGTCTGCCCCACACCCTAGAACACCGTCGGACCGAAATCAAACATCCCCGACTCCGCACCTTTCCGCGCTGTTCTCCGCCCCGGAAACACGCCGTCGGCCTGCGCACACCCATACACACGGCGCACACACACGCTCGCACCGCGCATGTTCGCCTGCCCGATAGCCGCCCCAATCGTGCTTGTCAAGTCATACGGTTAGACCACACTAGTTGGATGTGGATACCAGGTACAACACCGACCCGTAACACGCGACACGCACCCCTGGGGGT
>Ga0315909_10001969_pt1 | contig 26982 bp, 54 predicted proteins | sample LakEriMetagenome_11_FD_203527 | JGI IMG/M metagenome (GOLD analysis project Ga0315909, IMG submission 203527) | Freshwater fungal communities from buoy surface, Lake Erie, Ohio, United States - Buoy 2 MA125 | ecosystem: Environmental > Aquatic > Freshwater > Lake | place: USA: Lake Erie, Ohio...
CAGCGAAGATCAAATCATGCTGTGGGAAGACAACATCGTCGACAGCTTCTTCGAGGACCCCGACGAGGTACAACCATGAGACTTGTCGACAGACTAAGGCTTCTGGCCGAGGCGTTTGAGCACACCGGCCCGCTCTTGGAGGAGGCCGCTACGCGGCTCGAGGACCAGCGCATGTGGCGACACATGTGGCTGGATGCAGAAAAACGTGTTGAGGAGTTGACAAGTGAACTAAATAAGGTAAGATCACAGCTCTCCAACAGAAAGTAGAAAGATTGCCATGGCAAAGAAACGAGAAACCAAAGAGCAGCAGGTGTACAAACAGCTCGCTGCTTGCGGCAAGTACCACGACACCGGCAAGGTGCTCATTGGTCTTCAGTACCGGCCCACGAACCGCCACCTGATGGGCCCCGATGAGGTGCTCATCCAACGCGTATTGCTTGGAAAGCGGTTCTCCATCTGGCCCCACATCCAGTCCGTCTACGTGATGGGCCTCCTGTTGGTGTTCATGCTGGCCGGTGCCCTTGAAGATCGCTTCAAATGAAAAAGCGCAGCAAATACCGACCACGCACCGTGCTCCTGAACCCCATGGAGTACGTGCTCTCCGGCATGCGCGCTGTTCGCGACCTGCCAGGCGTGTACCTCAATGTGCAGCTCAAGAACCGCGCAGCGCTGGAGCAAATCCGACTGGGCACCGCCACCCGGGCCGACGTGGACATGCTCATCGGCGCGTTCAACATCACCGAAGCCCTGGCCATGAACGGCCACGGCAAAGATTGGATGCAAGAGATCAAACAAGGCCAAGACGCGCTGCTGGAACTCTCCCGGCGGGGCGTGGCCCGAGGCATGCAATTCATCATGAAAGCCCAAGAGTGGGAAGCCCTCAAGGTCGTGATGGACCTGCACGAAGAGCAGCTCGCGCACTGCACCGTGATGGATATCGAGCGCGCGCACGACGCTGTGCAAAAAGTAGTGGCGCAGGGTAAAGCCCGCGCCGTTGTTCAAACCAGAAAGGAAGAAGCATGACCAAGTCCGACAAAATCCGAGAGTATTTCCGCAAGCACCCCAACGCTGATGTGGCCAAGGTGGCCGCCCGGTTCGAGGCCCCCAAGCCCATGACCTACAAGCTGCGCAAGCAGGTTCAAGAGTGGGACCAACTGATCACGACCTCCACGCCGTCCGGGCGCAAAGTCACCATCAGCGCATCACAACTGGCCATCGCAGACAAGCTGGGCATTGACCACAACACCTTCATTGAGCATGCACTCAAGGCCGGCGTGATCCAGTACGACGAGCCAGAAGCCGACGTCAATAACTTGCTCTACATAGACGCCCCCTGGAACCCGCCAGCGATTTTGCCAGTGCCTGAGGTCAACGCCCTTGAGGTTCAAGTGGCGGGCAGCCATTACAAAGACATGGCCATACAGCCTGTGGAATTTGTCCACGCCAACGGCATCGGATACTTTGAGGGTAACGTCATCAAGTACGTCACCCGGTGGCGAAACAAGAACGGCATTGCCGACCTGGAGAAGGCCAAGCACTACATCGAGCTGCTGATTGAGCTGGAGACAAGGGGCACGAAATGAACCACGCATGGCGGCACACGGACCCCTACCCGACCAACCCGTTCGAGCGGGTGGACGGCAAAGAACTGGAGCGGCTGCACAAGCTGCAACAACCCCAACCTGTCTTTGAAGAGGCCCTGCTATGAACCACGATGAACACGAGACATGCCCCAAGTGCGGGTCCGAAGAATACGACACCATCAAGTGGTCATGGCAGCAGGGCATCACCCCGTACGCCGACTATTGCGTCTGTTGCTCCTGCGAGCACGAGTGGAGCGAAGACGATGTTGGAGCACGGACATGAGCACCGCCATGAAATACGTCGCCGCAATCTGGGTGGTGCTGTCCATCGTGATTGGCTACGAACTGATGGGCATGTCCTTCCAAAAAGGCTTTGAGCAGGGCTACGTTGAGGGGCGCGAGAGAGCGCTCATGTCCCCGCAAGCCTTGGAGACATGCACCAAGTGGTGGTTCGACGGCAGTGAGCCACGGGCCAAGCAAGCAATGAATCAATACTGTGAACGGAGAAAGAAATGAACGCACAACACACACCGGGTCCGTGGAGGATGCGCGCCGCGATCAAGTCAGATGAGTTTGATATTCGGGACGAGGGGTCATCCGGCGGGTACGCGCCGATAGCAAAGGTCAAAGGCGACAAGCGGTCAACGATGGAACAAGCGGCTGCAAACGCCCGACTGATTGCTGCCGCACCTGATCTTTTGGACGCGCTTCAAACTATGCCGCAAAGCATGTCCGCGACTGATGAAGAGTACTGGGCTTGGGTTGACAAAGCGCGTGCGGCGATCGACAAAGCAACAGGAGGCTAATCATGAGCAGCGTACACGCAGTGACACAAGACTTGGCGTTCACCTTGAAGGTGGCGTCGTTCTACCCGATACCCACGGACAAGCTGGTCAAAGAGTTCAGCGAGTGGGTGGCCGAGAAAGGCAAGGAGCACAACTTCATCACATGGAGAGTGTCGATTGAAGGCGCAGTTAAGGAGTACGGAGTATGAGCCAAGCAGAGCGAGAAAAGATTGAGGCCGAGTATTTCGGCATGGGCAAGGTTGGGCAGAAGTACCACGCACCAGCGGCATGGGGGCCAAGCGCTTGGCGCAAGACGATGAAATATTGGGCGGCACTGGCCCTTGGTATTGTCCTCGGTGCGATTGCTGCTGGTGTGCTGGCTGTTGTTGTGGGGGTGGTGAGATGAGCAAGATCGACCAGTTCATTGATTGGTGGTTCTCGGGCCGCTGTTTAAAAAGCCCAGCTTTGTGGGTTGGCATTGTTGCCTATACCCTTGGCTATTTTGCGGGGAAGTCATGAGCAAACAAACCGAAGCAATAAAGCTGGCGATAGAAGTATTTGACGGTAATTGGCATGATGAAATTGTCGATACAGAATGGGCTGACAAAGCAAACAACGCCATCACAGTCCTGCGTGAGGCTTTGGCAGAGCAGCCAGCCCCCGACTACGCATGGCCCACCGTGCAGGATTACGAAGCCGATGTTGGCTTCAAGGTGAACGATGCATTCCAGATGGGCTGGGACATGGCGCGGACTACGAACGACCTTTTTAGACAGATGGGAGCGGCACATGACCACGCTGACTGAAATACTCAACAACCCGGATGAACACTACCCCGGCAACTTCGACACACCCGAGAGAGCCAACGCTCTGCTGACTGGCCTGTGCCAAGACGCGGCAACCGAGATCGAGCGCCTGAACAAAGCCCTGCACTGGGAACAGGACCGCTCAGAGCGCATCGGCACACACGGCCCCGGATGCCACACATGGGGGCCAAGACACTACGAGTGCCTGTTGCGGGAGTTCAACAAGGAGAACACATGATCAACCGCTTCATCACCTGGCTGCGCCGCGAAGATCAAGCGTTGGAGCCACTGCGCAAACAAATTGAACAACAGGAGAAACCCGTGGAATGGGACCAACTGCAAACCATCTGCCTGTACGTGATCTACATCACCATCATCATGGGTTGCGGCCTGCTGGTGGCCTTTTGGATCATGGCATGAGGGCCGCGAGCCACGCCACTGAGCTGCACCTGCGCGTGTGCGGCATTCCCTGCTTGGTCCGCGTCACGCACTGGGTGCCGTGGACCGCGAGCCGCGTCACCGCCGAAGCCGACGACAGCTACCCCGAAGACGGCGGCTATGGGGATTGGGAAATCCTCGACCTCAAATCCCGACCCGCCCCATGGCTGGCGCGTAAGATGACCGCCCACGACCGCACCGAGCTGGAACAAGAGATTTTTAACCACATGGAGAACCATTGAAATGACCACTAAAAAATCCCGCTTAATATTGGACACGATTGAGCAGTATCCCCATCTCACTAAGGCGGACCTGCCTGGGGACTGGACCTGGCTTGAACATGACGTTCGCAATGAGACCCTAGAAGAGATCGCTTGCGTTATTGGGTCGTTACCGCTTGAAGGGGATTTGGCTGTAACAATTGCCGAGTGGATCAGACAACAAAAGGCAAAGCCTAGTTATTAACCACATGGAGAACCACTGAAATGACAACTATGACCACCACGACCAACACCCCACCCAAGAAGCGCACCGCGCAACGCCTCACCCACGCCGACATCATCCACGCCCAACAAGCCATCTACGAGCCCCAGCTCCAAACCCTGGCCGACGAGATCAACGCCCTGCGCGATGAACTGGACAATGCGCGCGCCACACTGGCCAAGGTCCGCGCATCGTGGGTCTACGCCGTCCAGTACTGGGCCACGGGGGAAATATGACCTTCTCAGACTGGTGGCAACAAATGACCCCCGCCGAACAACGCACCCTCGGTGAAAACAACGCCCGCTTTGTCTGGGAAGAATGCCAAAAGCACACCCTCATGACCATTGAAGACGCCTGTAAAGCCCAGGTGGCCTACGACGAAGGGCACAAAGAGGGCCTCAAGGAAGGCCTGCGCCAAGGGCAAGAGGCCTTCAAGGTCCACATCGCCGGCTATCGCCTCACCCCCGGCGTGCAGCCCGGCATGATCTGGATCAGCAACGCCGCCGGCGAGGGCGGAGACTTCCGATTGGAAGAACTCGCCCAGGCCATCGACCAGTTCTTCAAGGACCGGTTCTGATGACCTGCAAACACAACTGGATCCCCGCCGACTTCCCCAACGAACCCGCCAACTACCACCGCTTTGTCTGCAGCCGATGCCACCACTTGGCCACCGCGCTGCTCAAACCTCACCCCAAGGAGCCCCAACCATGAGACCCGCCATCCCCTCCACCGACAGCCCACCCACCCCCATCCAAGACGTCGAGCTGGCCGAGTACGTCAAAGCCCTGCGCCGACGCATCGAAGTCGACCTCGACCAAATCACCGCCCTGGCCACACAGGTCTACGAGCTTAAGGGCGAGAACACCCGCCTGAAGTTCGAGGTGGAAATGCTGTCGCTGGACCTGAACCTCAAAGACAACCCCCAGGCGGCCTCACAGTGGACCAACGTCAAGCCATGAGCCTCACCCCTCCACCCAGGTCCAAACGGGGCCCCAAGGGGGCTGTGGGCGGCTCAGAAGGCCTGGAGGCGCTCCAAGCACTTTGGATGGGCCTCGGATCGCGGCTCATGGTCCAAGTCATCTGCCTGACCATCGACGATAAACAAGTGATTTGCATCGCGCCCGTGGTCCACGCACCGGATCTGGGCATCTGCGCAGGAGAGATTCAAGCCATCGAGTTCGGAGAGCTGCTGCCCGCGTTCCTCGCCGCACAACTCCTCCAAGACCACGCACCGGACGAAGAAGACCGGCATTGAACAAGATGGGGTGGGGTGGGAGGGAGATTGTCAGCGGCCCGGGCCGTCCACACGCGCTGTTTCTTCCAGATTGTCTATCCGGATGTCCGTGCGGTCGCCGTTTAAGAAGCGCAAACGGTGGATGGGCCAATAGCCAAGGACCAAGAACCACGCGACCTTGGCCGCCAAGTACGAAGTGCCCTCCAAGCGCACACGCAGCTCAGGAACAGCAGTCGAGGTCTCGCTCCCAGCAAACTCACCACGCAACCGACCATGCCGCCAGATCAACGCGCCATTGCCACTGTCACAGTACTGGAGCATCTCACGCATGTACGTGAGAGTGTTAGGATCAGGTTTGCTCATCGCGTCGTTCCTTTAAAACGAGGGGTGGGAAGTGAAGCCCCAGTGTGTCGAGCACTGGGGCTTTGCGCATTGTAGCGCACGGGTGTAAGGGGAAAAAGGGGCAAGGGAAGGGTTTTATTGGGGTTTACCCTAGTAAAAAGGGGCAGGGAGCGCGGAACGCGGGTCAAATTTGCGCTTTTAGTAGGATTATTCTCAACTTCATTTACGTTCATAGGCAGTAAATATTGGTGAACAAGGTGTAATAGTGTAATAACATAATGAAATCATAGGGTTAAGAGTGATTACAGTGTTTTGTACAAGTGTAATGGTGTAATTAACCTAAAATGCGCGCGCGACAACTTTTGGGCTTGTGAAAGTAAATGAAGTTGAAAATAATCCTACTGAAACGATGAATTTGAACGGGGAGAGGCCAGTGGTTGCGTTAGCTGTGGATTTGTTGCACAATGTAGGTATGAAAATAGAAGCAAACATCCCCCTGCCCGGCGGCGTCGACCACCGAGAGCGCTATCCCTTCCCAGACATGCTGGTGGGAGACAGCTTTTTGGTGCTGGACGCGACGTGGATCAAGAACTTGCGCAGCGCGGCGTACATGTACTCTCGCAGGCATCCCGGCACGCGGTTTACCTGCCGACGGTACGGCGAGGGCTGGCGGCTTTGGAGGGTTGCTTGATGCCAAGGCTTAGGGGCAAGGACGCGGAGTTTATGGACGGCAGGAAGCTGGGCGGCCGCCCGGCGGTCGTTGAAGAGCGGATCACCCGCCCGGTCAAGCCCCACAAGCCCAAGCTGCTGACGCCCCAGGAATGGAAGTTCGTGGAGGAGTTCGTGGCGGGCGACGGCCACGTGACGCTGAAAGAGGCGGCGATTCGCGCCGGTTACTCGGAGCAGTGGGCGCGTGGTCGGGCGCGTGAGCTAACCGATCCGGACAGGAACCCCCACATGGTGGCCGCGATCCAAGAGCGCCGACGCGAACTGGGCGAGAAGTACGCCACCACGTTCGAGCGCCACATGCGGGACCTGCAGATCATCAGGGACCAGGCTTTGACCGCTGGGGCCTATGGGGCTGCCGTACAGGCCGAATATCGCCGTGGACAGGCCCTAGGGACCATCTACATCGATCGCAAGGAGATCAGGCACGGCACGATCGATAGCATGAGCAAAGAAGAGGTGCAGCGCAAGCTGGACGAGATCAGACGCCTGTACGGTGGCCAGGGTGGGCCGATTGTGGACATCACCCCCAAGCAGATCGAAGAAGAACCAGAAGAACCGGAAGACCAGCTGGCCGACCCACCCCCACCCGAGGACGAAGAAGATGGCACTGAAACCGGAAGCGACCCTGTACAAAAGGCTGAAAGAGAACGTCCCCGCCTGCCATTTCACCCGGATTGAGTCGCGGGTCAACCTGGGCATCCCGGACTGCCTGCTGGCATTCCCCCATGGGCTTTTTGTCATGGTCGAGCTCAAAGTGGTCAAGCGTGGTCGAAAGGTCGCGCTTTCCCCCCACCAAGTGGCATTTCACGTCAAGCACGCCGACCTGAACTGCCCGACGTACATCTTGGTGCAGTATTTCCCGCCCGGGACCAATCACGCCAGCAAGTCCGAGCTGCTGTTGTACTGCGGCGAACAGGCTTTGGACGTGGCGCGGCTGGGCATCGACACCCCTGCTTTGGCCCGGTGGCCTTGGACTGGCATATCTTGGCCTGAGCTGCGAAAACATTTAGTTGACGGTTGATTTGTAGGCAAGAGTTGTGATAGCATGGCACCCGCCCAAACCGGGCTTTTTAAGAAAGAGAGAAAGACATGACACAGATACAAGCCCTGACCCGAGCGCTGGCCCTGGCCGTATGCGCGCCCACGGATGCCCTGGCGCAGCAAGCTGCCGAACTGGCGGAGCGATTCGCGCAGGGGCTAAGCGAAGCGGACGTTGACCGATGCAAAGCCGATGCCCTCGACCAGGTGGGCATTTGATGCGGCCAGCAGATCGCCGCGCGCTCAGGCGCGCCCAAGTACAACCACCACCGGCCAAGCCTGATGAAAAGTCCAAGGGCGGGCTTATTGCCCGGCTTTTGGGGTTTTGGCTTTTTCACAAAATATTTAACGGAGGGGATTGACAAGTTGATTTCAGTTGATCTAAACTGACCCCAGGCCGCGCAAACCGTGACGGCCGCAACCCTAGAAAGAGAGAAAGACATGGAAATAAACATCATCCTGCAGGCCCTGGTTAAAGACATCGCCGAGCAGCTGCGCCCCATGGTGGCGGATATGGTCCGCGAGGAATTGGCGAACGCGGATGGCGAGAACGCCATGGCAGGTATTGCCGCAAACGTCGACCTGGCCGCCTTGGCCGCTGAGATTGACATGTCCGCCCTGGCCGTTGAAATTGACGCCGCCGACGTGGTGGGCGAGCTGACACAATCCCAGCTGTCGGACATCGCCGCTGACGTCGACCTGGCCGACCTGGCCGGTAGAATTGACGTCGAGAAATTGACGCGTCACGTCGACGTCGGCCAGGTGATCCGCGACTGGCTGGGCGACCAGACGTTTTCCGTTCGACCATACTAAGGGGCAAACCATGGCAGCAAGAAAATCAAACCCCCAATTCATCGCCGATCTCATGCGCTACGCCAGTGCCGGGCCGCTCATGCAGGCATTCGTGATCGAAGCCTTGGACCGCTACGCGGCCGACGTGCTTGCAACCGAAAAACCCGCGAATGCCGAGAACGCCCTGGTTAGCTGGTCCGCCTGGTATGCATGCGCGGCCGAGACCGCCCAGGCCCTGGCCGACCGTCGGGCCTGAACTTCACAGGGGAAACAAATGAATATTGATTTTGATAAACAGCTGGCGCAGGCCGATTTAAACCACCGCGCCGCCCAGGCCATGGAAAAATGGGGTGGCGGGTTTGCGTCGGCCCTGGCCGTGGCTTATTTTCGCGCCGATGCCGATAACCAGGCGCGCATGCTGGCCGCGTGGCCTGAACTGTTCGAACGCTACCGACAAATGGCCCGGGGCATAACCACCTAAACCCGCCCGGCCGCTGTGCCGGGTTTTTTTTGCCCAAGGGGTTGACAAGTGGATTTGTTGCACTAAAATAATTCTCAGGCCAGCAACCCGCCAGGCCGCAAACCTAGAAAGCGAGAAAGTTATGTGCCTTACAAAACCCCAACGCGTCGCCTTAAAACGGGTTTTTTCCCGTGATAACCAGGGCCTTTCCTACTTGGCTTTTCGCCGTGGCGTAGTGCCCGCGCACGGTTGCATCATGGTCAAGTGGTCCGGCATGTGGCTCGGAATTGAGCCCGACGGCTACACTCACAGTTAAATCAAGAAAGCGAGAGCCCCATGCTTAAAACCGTTAAAAATTCGGCCAACAAAAAAACCGGCCCCATCGCGGTGACGTACCGGGCCGGCGGGCATAATGTTTTTGGAACATGCCCGAAAACCTGCGCCCTAAACCCCCAGGGCGACTACGCGGCCGACCTGGTCGACGCCGATTATTTGCGGGCCGTTCGCCAGGCGGTCCCACGTAATGGCCAGGCCTGGACATATTCCCATTTTGCGCCCGAGCTGTTGCCGGTGCCGGCACCTGGCGAGACCGTGATTAATGCCAGCTGCGACACAATCGACGACGCCCTGGTGGCCGTTCGCCTGGGCCGCCCGGCCGTGGTGGCCGCGCCGGCCGGTACGGTGTGGCCGTATACGGTTGACGGTGTGCGCTTTGTGCAGTGCCCGGCCGAGCTGGCCGATAATTTTAGCTGCGCCCAGTGCGGTAACGGCCGGCCATTGTGCGCACGTGGCGATCGCGATTACGTGGTGGTTTTTGTTGCCCACGGTAGCGGTGCGGCCCTGGTCGGATCGGACCAGGCCGGCGGCTGCTACGGTAATGGCGGCCCGGTCCGCCTGGCCTGGGAAAAAACCAAAACCGGCGGCCACCTGGACGACGCGGCCGAGCTGGTGCGCTTCGCCCGCTCGCTGCCCCCGGGGTCTTTCCTGCGCCACCACGTGGTCGGCGACCTGGGCGCGGCAGCATAAAAATAATTTGTTGATTTGTTGACAAACCGAAAAACATTAGACTAAAATTCAGGCGTCGGGCGATTTTGCCCGGCGCAAACCTCAGAAAGCGAGAATTTAAAATGGCTCATATGATCGACGAAACAACCGGCCGCGCTGCTATTGCATTCGCAGGGCAAACCCCTTGGCACGGCCTGGGCCAGGCCTTAACACCTGGCGCAAGCATTGAGACCTGGACCCGTGAGGCTGGCTTAGCTTATGACGTGCTCGAGAGCCCCGTTAAGTATTCGACACCGGCCGCGACCGACCTGCAAACCTGGCCAGCGCGAAAAGTATTGCACCGGTCCGACACCGGCGCGCCCTTGGCCGTGGTTTCTGATTCTTACAACGTCGTTCAACCGTCGCAGGTTATGGACTTTTTTCGCCAGCTGGTTGACCTGGGCGGGTTCGAGCTCGAGACCGCCGGCGCATTGTCGGACGGCCGCCGGGTGTGGGCCCTGGCCAGCGTGGGTGACGCTGCGCCGGTGGTGGCCGCCGACCTGGTGAAGCCTTATCTACTGCTCGGGACATCCTATGATGGAACCATGGCCACCGTCGCAAAATTTACGGCGATCCGAGTCGTTTGCAATAACACAATAACGGCCGCCGTCGGTGGCTACAGTGGCGGCCGCGTGGTGAAGGGCGAGGGCGAGCAAAACATGGGCTATTTAAAGTCGGCCGTTCGCGTGCTGCATTCCGAGCGGTTCGATCCTGAATCGGTTCGCCTGCAGCTGGGCATTGTGGCGAATGCATTCGAGGGTTTTCTGGTGCAGTCGCGCCAGCTGGCCGCCGCGCCTATGGACCAGGCCGCCGCCGACGATTTTGTGGCCGAGCTGCTGCGCCCTTATCACACGAGCGCCCGCCCAGTGAATGAATCGCGCGCTTACGTTCGCATCATGCAGTTATTCAACGGCCAGGCGATCGGGGCCGACTTGCCCGGCGTGGCCGGCACCCGGTGGGCCATGTTGAACGCGGTGACCGAGCTGGTCGATCATGAGCGCGGCCGCTCGAATAACACCCGCATGGAATCGGCCTGGTTTGGCGCCGGTGCAGCGCTTAAGGCGCGCGCCGTTGATTTGCTGGCCGCCGACGCGGTGGGGGTTTAATCTTATGACCACGCAGAAACAAATAAGGGCCGCATTTTGGGCAGCGCATCCGGCCGCCGATCGCAAACGCTACCCGGCGCGCGATTGGACCCGCGAGGATAAAACCCAGCGCGACTATTGCACCGATACCCGGTGCGCGTTCGTGGATTATGTCGACCAGCTGCAGCGCGACGGCACTATTTCCGAAGCGCTCGCAAACCGCGCGACGTTGTAAGGGGCCGACCTGGCCACCGAGCCCGGCCGCGTGCCGGGCTTTTTTGTTTGTGTTTGTTGACGTGTTGCACAAAGTATATTTTTTAGACTAAAATAAAACCCCCGGCCACGGTGGCCGGGATAACCTAAGAAAGCGAGAAAGTATGACAACGAAAATTTTCGACCTGCGCGACCTGGACATGGCCAGCGCTTATGACTGGTCACAATGCGAAGCGATCCAGCACGGCGACGTGATGCTGGTCGCCGACGGCGTGGCCGTATTGTGCGAAGCCTGGCCGACCATGGTCACCGGTGCGTCGTCCGTGTTTCACCGTGTCGCCGACGGCGTGACCTGGGAGCGCTTCGCCCTGGATTGTCCGAGCCCTGGCATGGCTGCCGACCTGCTGGCCGGCGTGGCCGTCGCCGGTCGCCCGGTCGCCGACCTGGTGGCCGCTGCCGTTACTTATTCCGAGCTGGCCGACCTGGCCGAGGGGGTTTGATCATGAGCTGCTTTGTTGTTTCCGATTATCACGTCTCCGCCCTGGTCGCCTGGGCTATCCGCGCCGGCGTGACGTTCGACGCGTCGCCCGACGCCCTGGCGCATGAGCTCGCGACTTCAAACCGGGCCGCGTTCGCCGAGCGCTACGCCGGCCGCTACCAGGATGAGGTCGCACCGTTTGGTGGCCTGGACTATTCGGCCGGCCTGGACCTGGCCCCGGTCGCCATTGTGAAAGCCTGCGATTGTCTGGCGTACCAGTGCAGCGATTGGTCGGCCTGGGAGCAGTCCGATGCGTGCCTGGACCTGGGCGAGATTCGCCAGGTCGCCATGCAGTTAACGCGCGGGCCCTGGTCGCCAGCTGAGCCCGACGACGGCCGGCCGCTACCTGGTTATGACGCGGCCGCCTGGACCCTGGACGCGCCCGAGCCCGAGCCCGAGCCCGATCCGGCCGCCGAGCTGGCCCGGGTGCAGCGCATGGTCGGCGCCCTGGTGGGGGTGGCAGCATGAGCGCGCGCCTGCGCCTGGTGCAGCTGGTGCACCTGCCCGACGTCGGCCGGGTTCGTGTCGCCTGGTCGGCTACCTGGTCCGAGTACCAGGTGCGCGCCCTGGCCGCCGACGGCCAGCTGGCCGGCGAGTATTTCACGGCCGACCGGGCCGACGCCCTGGCGACCGCCGACGTTATGCTGGCCGGCCTGGCCCTGGGGGCCGGTATGCCCGCCTGAGCTGCGCCCTATTCGTAATACACAAACCCGCCCAGCTGGCGGGTTTTTTTACGCCTGGACGCGTCGGGGCCTGCGCCCTGGGGGCACTAGGTATCACGCCCGGCCGCCCTATTCGGTGCCGACCTGGCCCGATCGCCCGCCCGGTCCGCCTGGCCAAACTAGGCACGTGGTCCGTGCCCGATCGGCCGCGCTACGGTGCGCGCGGTACCAGGGCGCGCCGGCCGTGGTCCGTGGGCCGATCCGCTCGCGCAGCTGGCGCCGGCCGTGGTCCGATCGGCTCGGACCGGCCGACCTGGTGGCGGGTTTCCCAGGTCAACGGCCCGCGACCTGGTGGCCGGTGTTTGTGTTTGCGTGGCCAGCTGGCCGGTGTTTGTGTGGCCGATCACAAACCCAGCTGGCCGCCGACCTGGTGCAGCTGGCCGCCGGCCGTTGACCTGGGAACCGTCGACCAGGTGGCCGCCGGCCACGGTCCGAGCTGCGTCGACCTGGTGCAGCTGGCCACGGTCCGCGCGCCCAGCTGCGCGCCCTGGTGGCCATGGGCCGCGCTACCTGGTGCGCGACCAGGTGGCCGCCCGACCAGGCACGCGGGCCGCCGACCAGGCACCGACGGCCAGGGTTCGCGCGCCCTGCAGCGTAAGTGAGTACCCACTACCCCGGGGCCCAAAAAAACGGCCCCGGTCCGGCGGCCACGGGCTTTAGCCCTATTTCACACGGTCAGTTTCACGTGAAACACTTTTCGGGCCCCAGCAATAAAAGGCCCCCTTTGTCAACAAAGTCAACTTGTGTCAAAATTTATGCAAATTTCAAACGAAACGGACTTCCCATGATCCCCGAAGACATCGACGCCGACCGACTGCGCCTTGAATACCGGCTCGCGCAGCTTGATTCTCAAGACAAGGCCCGTGGCTCGTTCATCGATTTCGTTCGATACGTCTGGCCCGGAGCCGTGCTCGGTGAGCACCACAACGTGATGGCTAATGCTTTTGACCGCATAGCCAACGGCACCTTGAAGCGCTTAATCATTAACATGCCCCCTCGGCACACGAAGTCCGAGTTCGCAAGCTACCTGCTGCCTGCGTATCTGATGGGCCGCGATCCGCGCACCAAGGCCATTGAAGCCACCCACAACAGCGAGTTGGCTGTGCGTTTTGGCAGGAAGGTGCGTGACCTGATGGACATGGAGACGTACAAGGAGGTGTTCCCGGATGTCAGTTTGAAGCAGGACTCGAAGGCGGCGGGTCGGTGGGACACGAACATGGGCGGGGAGTATTTTGCTGTGGGTGTGGGCGGTGCGATGACGGGGCGTGGTGCGGATGTTTTGATCATTGATGACCCGCATTCGGAGCAGGATGCGATGAGTGAGTTGGCGTTGGACAATTGTTGGGAGTGGTACAGCTCGGGACCCAGGACGCGTTTGCAGCCTGGCGGGGCGGTGGTGATTGTGATGACGCGTTGGGGGACGAAGGACTTGACGGCGCGCCTGATCAAGGCGCAGAACTCGAGGAACGCGGACCAGTGGGAGGTGATTGAGTTCCCGGCGATTTTGCCCAGTGGGCGTGCGTTGTGGCCGGAGTTTTGGAAGATTGAGGAGTTGGAGGGCGTGAAGGCCTCGTTGTCGGTGCAGAAGTGGAACGCGATGTACCAGCAGCAGCCCACGAATGATGAGGGTGCGATATTGAAGCGGGAGTGGTGGAAGGTGTGGCCACGGGACGATCCGCCGGAGGTGAATTACATCATCCAGTCGATGGACACGGCGTACTCGAAGAAGGAGACGGCTGACTTTTCTGTGATCACGACGTGGGGCGTGTTTTATTTGAACGAGGACTCGGGGGCGTCGATTATTTTGTTGAACGTCACGCGTGGGCGGTGGGACTTCCCGGAGCTCAAAAGGATTGCCAAGGAGCAGTACGACGAGTGGCAGCCGGACAATGTGTTGATTGAGGCGAAGGCCACGGGTACGCCGTTGCAGCAGGAACTGCGTCGGATGAGCATCCCGGTGACGATGTATTCGCCGGGTGGGCGGCGCGCGGGCCAGGACAAGGTGGCGCGCGCGAACTCGGTCTCGCCGATATTGGAGGCGGGTATGGTGTGGGCTCCGGACACGGAGTGGGCGGAGGAGCTTGTCGAGGAATGCGCGGCGTTTCCGCATGGGGACAACGACGACATGGTGGACAGCACGATCATGGCGCTGGACCGGTTTCGTCGGGGCAACTTCATCAGTTTGCACACGGACGACAACGAGGAGGGCCCGGCTGGGGACCTTGTGCCGGAGTACTATTGACGTTTAAAATGGGAGCACTCTTTTTGGGGCTGGGACACCATGAACAAATCGTCTGCAAAGAAATCAACATCTGGGGCCGAGGTCCGTGGGTACGCTGAGGGCGGCGAGGTGGACGAGGACGACGAAGCGGGCGTGGGCGAGGTAGGCTCGGCCAAGGCCTTGCTGGCGCAGTTGGAGGGCCAAGGGCCACGGTCCAAGAAGAAGGCGGCACCTGCGCTCAAGCGCATGGCCACGGGTGGGCGCGGTGGCTCGTCGATGCCCAAGGTGATGGACATGTCGCCGGAGTCTTTGGCCTCGACCCGTGAGTTGGTGGCCATGGCCCAGGACAAGGGCACGGCCAAGGAGCAGATGCAGGAGTTGGCGCGTTTGTACCAGCTGAGGGCGGCGACGTTTAGCCAGCCGACGCTCGCGGGCCAGACCTTCAACAAGAACACCTTGGCCACCAAGCGCTTTGCTGAGGGCGGCGAGGCGAAGAAGCGTGAGGAGGACCGTGCCCCTGAAGTCACGGGGATAAACCGCGTATTGGATTTCATAGCTCAACGGTTGCCGGCGGAGTCTTTTCCAACATCGGCTCGCACTTTATTGGAAACCGTACAGGGCAAAAAAGAGCCCATTACAGAGTCTAGTTTTTCTCCAAAAGAATTGGACATGATGCGCCAAATAATCACGCTTAAGGGCGGAGATAAAGGCAATGTCCAGTACAGTGACTATGCGAAAGCAGCAAAGCAAATGGCCAGGCAAGGAAACCTTCCAACCTCTGTCACTCCCGGCTTGCTTTCGATGACTGATCCACTGGGAAATGTTCAAACAACTTTGGGTCGTTTCCGCTATGCCCGTGACCCAGAGGGCAACATGGTTGTTATGGACACATACGACTTTAACCCTCCCGTTGACGGGCCTACGCAAGAAGCGAGAACGGGTGATTACGGAGCGTTTGGCCCCTACGGATTGATTCGTGATTACGCAGGACAAAAGATTCCAACAGGCAGCGGACGTGCGATTCGTATTAACCTTGGAAAACCAGTCGAGCGCGCCAAAGGCAGCCCTGAAGAGGGCGAGATGACGGACCCCGAAGCGGCGTTGTTTGAGGGGCGGGAAGACGTGCCGGCCCCGGCAGGTCGTGACAAGGTGTTGGACCAGATTTTGGGTGCTGGCGAGACGGCGTTGACGCTGGGCACGGGCGCAGCGGCCAGCTTGGCCGGCATGCCGTACGGCTTGTACAAGGGACTGACCAGCGGGAAGTATTTGGAGGGCAAGGCAGCGGACATCGCGGGCAAGGAGGCGGCGGCGTTCATGGAGCGCAACACCTACCGGCCTCGCACGGAGTCGGCGCAGGAGAACTTAGCGGCGCTTGCCAAGATTGCGGACAAGATGAAGTGGGCCCCCGCACCGGGTGGCGCGGCCATTGCGTCGATCCCGCGTACAGCGGTACTGGCGCAGGGCGAGCGCCTGGGCATGGCCGCAGAGAAGGCACTCGAGGGCCCCGTCACGCGGACCATGGAGCGCGGTGGCAAGGCCGCTGACCTGTTGTCGTCGTTTGGGACGCAGCCTTCGCGAGTGGTGCGCTCGGACAACCCGCAGTTCATTCCTACAACCATGATGGAAAGCATGATAAAACGACTGTCGCCTCCCGATCAGATGGGCGAGCGCCCCGGTGAGCGACTTCAGACGCTGCGTGACCACTTTGGCCCAGTGCTCGACACAGGAGAAGGCTTGTCCCCTGAGGAATTTACTCGTCTGCAGCGCAGCAGGGCGTCGCTTGAACAACAAGCTGCATTGGACAAATGGGTCAACAGTACTCTTAAAAAGTATGTCACCCGGGACATGGCAACTCCTTCGGACCCCGTGCGTAAACTGGCGGAAGACGGCATTACCATTAAAGCCTACGAGGTTGATCCCACGCTGGCAGCCAAGGCTCAATCACGGCGGGAAAAATCAAACAAACCGGACAGGCTGGGGCAGTCGGAAGCTGCCCAGATGTACGAGGACATAGGGGATGCCTCCTTCCGCATGAACACAGCGGGGTACCTTACGAGTGCAGGAACCGATAGTCGAATAGCTCGGGAAAATCCGTTTCTTTCCAAGCTAGATCCCGAGACCCCTGTCAGCCGCATGTCCACCTTTATGGCAGGCGAAGCGGAGGACAGCTTTCAACACTTGGTGGATGTCATTGGGGAGGACATGGCAGCGGGCCGTTTGCGTCCCGAGGCCTTGAACAAGCTGAGCATGGCCGATGCCGTTAAGCGCGCCCACGCCTACAACCAAGAGATGGCCAAGCGCATGGAAACGGCTCGTGTTGATGCCATGCAAAGCCGTCCGGTCTACAAGCAGTATGACAGTGGATACAAGTGGATACAGCTGACAGAACCCGGAGATTTTTCCGCTGAATCAGACAGCATGGGGCACTCGGTCCGAGGCTACGAGCCGCCTAAAGGAAGTCCCGATTGGAAACCTGCCTCAGGAACATCCGGGTTTGATTCGTATGGCGTCGGGGGCTGGAACGCCATCAAAGAGGGCCGAGCAAAAATCTTTTCTCTCCGCGATGAAAAAGGACAGCCGCATGCTACGGCTGAAGTGCAAATTGAGCCGGGATCGTTGTCCGATTGGATTGCCTACGGGGACGAGGACTTCCAAGGTACGGTCAGTCGTTTGATGCAGGAGTACCCAAGCATTCGCAATAACGAAATTTTATTTCGTAACAAGCTGACAGAGTCACCAGAGTTCCAAAAGTTTTCCCGTGACAATCAACAGGAATTTGTTTTGCAAGTCAAAGGCAAACAAAACGCCGCTGTTGCCCCCAAGTATCAAGAATTTGGCCAAGACTTTTTAAGAGGTAAATCGTGGGCTAGGGTCAATGATGCGGACAAGGTGGGGTTGGTTCAGACGCCTGAGGGGCTTATGACCAAAGGAGAGATAATCAACCTTTACGAGTCCTTACCGGATAATGTGAAAAACACAGGCTTTGTGCAGGAGAGACTTGAAAACCTTAGAAGTGGCGCTAATCCGGATTACGATTACTACGGTGGCTATGAATACGCTCGAGACGCATTTGGTGGCAGCAGCCCCCTCTTTCCGCAAGACTGACGACAAGGAACACACATGGCAATCGAAAAAGCAATGAACCAAATGCCCTCCCTTGAGGTGGTGATTGGTGGCGCGGGCATCCCGGACATGGGCTCCGACATCGAAGTCATCATTGAAGAGGACGGCGGTGCCATTGTGGAGATGGGCGAGCAGGACGCCGAGGAGGTGGACTTCTACGCCAACTTGGCAGCGGTCATTGATCCGGACGAATTGGCCCTTGTGGGCTTGGAAGTCTCGGCCATGTTTGAGGCGGACAAGGGCTCGCGCTCCGATTGGGAGGAGATGTACGCCAAGGGCCTTGATCTGCTCGGCTTTCGCATGGAGGAGCGCACCAAGCCGTTCCGTGGTGCGGCCGGTGCAACGCACCCCATGCTCACCGAAGCCATCATCCAGTTCCAAGCGCAGGCATTCAAGGAGCTTATGCCTGCCGGCGGCCCTGTTCGCACGCAGATCATGGGCAAAGAGACGGTGGAAAAGTTCCAACAGGCCGGCCGTGTGCAGGACTTCATGAACTACCAGATCACCACGGTGATGGAGGAGTACACGCCGGAGTTCGACCAGCAGCTTTTCTACACCGGATACGGTGGTTCGACCTTCAAAAAGGTCTATTACGACTACCAACTCGGTCGCATGGTCTCCAAACTGTGCTTGGCCGACGACGTGTACATCCCCTACAGCGGCTCGAGCGTCGTGTCCCAGTGCCCGCGCCTGACCAACCGCATTGCCATGGACTCCAACGAGTACAAAAAGCGTGCTTTGGCGGGTGAATACTTGGATTTGGACGCTGAGTTGTACGCCACGCCCTCTGCTGGCAACCAAATTCAGGACGCGGTGGACAAAATCACCGGCATTCAGCCCACCACGGACATTGGTGAGGTGTTTTTGCTTGAGCAATTGGTCGATTTGGACCTGCCGGGCTTTGAAGACGTGGGCGAGGACGGCGAACCAACGGGTGTGAAGCTGCCGTACGTGGTCACGATGATCGAAGACAGCCAACGGGTGGTCGGAATCCGTCGAAATTGGAAAGAAGACGACAAAAAACACCTGCGCCGCAACTATTACGTGCACTATGTGCTCGTCGAGGGCCCCGGTGCGTACGGCTTGGGCTTTGTGCACCTGATTGGCGGCCTGGGCAAGGCCGCGACCAGCGCTTTGCGCCAATTGATCGACGCTGGAACGCTGGCCAACCTGCCTGCGGGCTTCAAGGCCAAGGGCGCGCGGATCGCGGACGACTCCAACCCTATCCAGCCCGGCGAATGGCGCGACATTGACGCCGGTGGCGCTGAGTTGGCGGCCTCGCTGCTGCCCCTGCCGTACAAAGAGCCCAGCCAGGTGCTGTTTGGCCTCTTGGGCTTCTTGGTGGACGCAGGCAAGCGCCTGTCCAGCACCGCCGACATGCAAGTGGGCGACGGCAACCAGTACGCGCAGGTGGGGACGACCTTGGCGCTGCTCGAGCGCGGCTCGATGGTTATGTCCAGCATCCACAAGCGCCTGCACTACGCCCAGACCCTGGAGTTCAGGCTCTTGTTTGAGGGCTTTGGCGAGTACATGCCCGATGAGTACCCGTACGAGGTCCCCGGTGCGAGCCGCAAGATCAAGAAGTCGGACTTCAACTCAATGGTGTCGGTGCAGCCGGTGGCCGACCCCAACATCTTCAGCTCTGCGCAGCGCATTCAGCTCGCGCAGATGCAGCTGCAGTTGGCGCAGAGTGCCCCGAACATGCACAACATGTACGAGGCGTATTACCGCATGTACGCAGCGCTGAACATCCGTGACATCGACGGGGTGCTGCTGCCGCAGAACACGAACACGCCTCGCGACCCGGCGTCGGAGAACAGTGACGTGTTGAACGGCATGAAGCTCAAGGCGTTTGCTGGTCAGCAGCATGACGCGCACATCGCCGCGCACCTGTTGATGGGTCTGTCGGGTAATTTGCAAGCCAACCCTATGGCAGCGGCGGAATTGCAAAAGCACATCTTGGATCACGTGCGCTTGAAGGCCGAAGAGGACGTGGAAGCCGATCTGTTCAAGGCCTACGGTACCGATCCAGACCGCATGGTCTCGTTGATCCAAAAAGAAGGCATGATTGCCATCAAGATCGCGGTCTTCATGCAAGAGGTCAAAGCACTGCAAGAGGAGCTGTCCGGCACAGGCGAAGAGGGCCCCGATCCGTTGATCAAGCTGAAGGAAACCGAGATTCAGCAGCGCGCGCAGGCTGACCAGGCACGCATTGGCATTGACCAACAACGCCTGGCCTTGGACCAGCAAAAGCTGATGGAGAACACGACCCTCAATCGCCAGAAGCTGCAGCTGCAGCAGCAAAAAGTCAACCAACCAGGAGGCTGATATGCCGACCAAGAAGCCCGCAACCAAGAAGCCCGTTCAGTCCGCACCCAAGAGCGGCATGCCCAAGACGCCCAAGGGCGTGCAGGGGCCGTTCATGGTAGTGAAGAAAAAAGATGGCAATCGCCCGGTTAAGATATACTGACAAGTGAGTGAGCGCTATCAGACGGGGCCTTGTGCCGTCTGCTTTTCATGGAATTCACCATGCTCGAATTTGCAGAAGCAGTTCTGAAGGAAATCAGGAAACTACAGGATCAATCCAAGCAGATTGTCCTGGCAGGCACCATCACAGACATGGAGCGTTATCGCTTCATGATGGGTCGCCTTGAGGGTTTGAGAATGGTTGAAGACTCCGTGAAAGACTTGCTCAAGCAGTACACGGGCGACGACGATTTAACCACCTGAAAGGAAGACCATGGAAGCCACCGCAGTTCCTGATATTGACATGACAGCCCTTGAGCGTAAGTGGGCCAATGAGGCGGCAAACAAGCCCCCTGCATTGGAGGACGCTTACACCGAGCTGGGGTTTGACCCCGAGAAGCTCGACCAGGCGGTTGTCGACACCATTCCCCAGCCTACCGGGTGGCGCATTGCCATCCTCCCCTACCGTGGTGCAGAGAAATCCAAGGGCGGCATTGTGCTGGCCGAGGAGACTCAGCGCCGCTCGCAGCTCGGCACCGTGTGCGGCTACGTGCTCAAGGTAGGGACGTTGGCCTATGCAGATGAATCCAAATTCCCCACCGGCGCGTGGTGTAAGGCGGGCGACTGGATCATCTTTGGCCGGTATGCGGGCGCGCGAATCCCAATCGACGGTGGCGAGATTCGTCTCATCAACGACGACGAGGTACTTGGAGTGGTGAACAGTCCCGAAGACATTTTGCACATGTAAAGGAGCAATGGAATGAACGAACAGTTGGAATTCAAGATCGGTGAGGACGAGAGTCCTGCTGCTGTGTCTATTGGGGAGGACGGCAACGCTGAGTTGCTGGACCAGCCCCAAGACCCGGTGGTGGAACAAACGCCTGCCCGTCAATCGCAAGAGCACGCTGGCGAGTTGGACCAGTACAGCGAGGGCGTGAAGAAGCGCATCGACAAGCTGACCGCTCGCTTGCGCGAGACCCAGCGCCGCGAGCAAGCCGCCTTGGAGTACGCCAAGAGTGTGCAGGCCCGGGCCACGCAGCTCGAGCAGCAGTACATGACGGTGGACAGCGAGCGCCTGGGCGAGGCCAACGGCCGCGTGCAGACGCAGGTTGTGGCGCTCAAACAGATCATCCGCAAGGCCCGCGAAGAGGGCGACATTGACACCGAGACCGAGGCCCAACAGCGTTTGACCACGCTGACCATGGAGCAAAGTCAGATCAACGCCGCCACGCAGCAACGCGAGCAACAGCAGCAACAGTGGACGTACCAGCAGCAGGTTGCAGCACAACAGGCTGCCCAACAGCCTCCTCAACAGGTACAGCAAGAGATTGATCCTCGGGTGGAGGACTGGGCTGAGCGCAACCCTTGGTATGGCCGCGACACGGCCATGACGCATGCCGCGTGGGGCATCCACCGACAGTTGATTCAAGTTGAGGGGTTTGACCCCAACAGCGAAGCGTATTATGATGAGCTCGACACACGCTTGAAGCAGACCTTTCCCCAGAAATTGGGTAGAGGTCAGCAGACGCAAAACAGGGCCGCCAGGACCGTGCAAACGGTGGCTCCTGCATCCCGGTCTTCCGGTATAAACAACGCACGCCGCACTGTCAAATTGACACCAAGTCAAGTTGCAATTGCCAAAAAGCTGGGCGTTCCTCTTGAGGAATACGCCAAGTACGTAAAGGAATAAACCATGTCAGACGTCAAGTTACCTACCCTCAATCGCACTTCACGCGGCGTCGAAACCCGTGAGAAAGATGCGCGACGCAAGCCTTGGGCACCTCCTTCACGACTGGACGCGCCTCCTGCGCCTTTTGGATACAAGCACCGTTGGATTCGGGCTGAAGCTGGTGGTATGGACGACCGCACGAACATTTCAGGCAAGCTCCGTGAGGGGTATGAGCTGGTTCGTGGGGATGAGTACCCCGACTATCACGTCCCAACAGTAGAAGATGGCCGACATGCTGGCGTGATCAGCGTGGGAGGTCTTCTCCTAGCACGTATCCCAGAGGAAACAGTTGCAGAGCGCAATGCGTATTACCGAGATCGAGCGAACGACCAATTGCAGGCAGCTGACAATGAGCTGTTGAAGGCCAATGCACACAACAGCATGGTCATCGACCGCCCTACCCGTCGCTCCCGCGTATCCTTCGGTGGCTCTAACAAGGGCTGACGGATCCAACTTTTTTAAGGAATGACAAATGGCTAACATCGACAAAGCCTTTGGTCTGCGTCCTCTCGGCAATCTCTCGGCCACTGGTGCACAAGCTCAGTACGGCTACGAGATTGAGGACAACCAGTCCGGAGCAATTTTCCAAGGCGACCTCGTCACCATTTATGATGGCTACTTGGTCAAGTTTGCACCCGCTTCGCACACCGCAGCTGTCGGCGTGTTCAACGGTTGCCAATACATCGACCCCACCACAGGCAAGCCCACCTGGAAGAACTACTACCCTGGTTCGGTCAACATCACCGCTGGCAAGATCATTGCCGACGTGATCGACGATCCAGCTCAGTTGTTCTTGATCCAAGCTGATGAAGACATCGTTCAGGCCGACATCGGCAAGAACGCTGACGTCGTCGGCACTGGCGGCAGCACCACCACTGGTGTTTCCACCATGGAATTGGATTCGTCCACCGTCGCCAACACCGCCGCTCTGAACTTGAAGATCGTCGGCAAGTACGATGTCCCTGGCAATGCCTTGGGCACCAACGCTGTGGTGGTTGTGAAAATTAACGAACACTTGTACGGCAGTGCCGGTGTTGCTGGTCAAGGAGCTTAATCATGGCAATCTCACGCGCACAACTGGTCAAGGAACTTGAGCCCGGCCTGAACGCTTTGTTCGGTCTTGAGTACAAGAACTACGAAAACCAACACACCCAGATTTACACCATCGAATCTTCAGACCGCGCGTTTGAAGAAGAGGTGATGGAATCGGGTTTTGGTGAAGCCCCTGTGAAGACTGAAGGCGCTGGCGTCTCGTACGACCAAGCACAAGAAGTCTACACAGCGCGCTACACCCACGAGACCATCGCTTTGGCGTTCTCGCTGACCGAAGAAGCCGTTGAGGACAACCTCTACGACCGTCTGTCGGCCCGCTACACCAAGGCATTGGCCCGCTCGATGGCTCAGACCAAGCAGATCAAGGCTGCGGCCGTGCTCAACGGCGCTTTCACCACCTCCGTTGGTGGCGACGGCGTTGTTCTGTGCGCAACCAACCACCCCACCCTGTCTGGTCCTAACCTGTCCAACACCCTGGCAACCGCCGCCGACTTGTCCGAGACCTCCTTGGAACAAGCTCTGATCGACATCGCTGCGTTCACCGACGAACGTGGCTTGAAGATCGCGGTTCAGGGCCTGAAGCTCATCATCCCGAAAGAGTTGATGTTCACGGCCGACCGTATCCTGAAGTCCACTTTGCGTGTGGGCACTGCTGACAACGACATCAACGCTGTCCGCAACATGGGTATGGTTCCACAGGGCTACACCGTCAACAACTTCTTGACCGACCCCGATGCGTTCTTCATCAAGACCGACGCACCTAACGGCATGAAGATGTTCGAGCGCGTGTCGTTGAAGACTGGTTTTGAAGGCGACTTCGACACCGGCAACGTCCGCTACAAGGCTCGTGAACGCTACAGCTTCGGCTTCAGCGATCCACGCGGCTTGTTTGGCTCGCCCGGCGCAGCCTAAGCAGCAAGAAAAAGGGGCTTCGGCCCCTTTTTCTTTTGTTGGGTTTGAGGTATATTGGACCCACTCCGGGCTTCCCCGGCACATCCGACAGTCCCGGCTGACGACATGCAGACTGATGTGCCATAACTCGCATGTGAGGAATCATCATGGCTTTGTCCACCTTCTCCGGCCCAGTCAAATCTGACAACGGCTTTATCGCTGGCACTGGCACGACAGTCACTTCCATTTTGGCTGCAACCGCCACTATCAACTTTGCCAGCATCTCTGCAAACACCACCACTGACTCTTCGGCCATTACCGTGACCGGTGCGGCTGTGGGCGACGCTGTTTTTGTAGGCGCTCCTGCCGCAATTGAATCGGGGCTGGTTATTACCGGCTTTGTTTCCGCTGCCAACGCCGTCAAGGTCCGCGCAGCAAACGTCACTGCGGCGGCGATAGACCCTGCTTCTGGTGCCTTTAAGGTCGTTGTCATCAAGACCGTTTGATAGGAGCTCGCCATGAGCAACAGCAACATTCAATCGGTACAGAAGACGACCACTGCGCAGGCCGTCAACGGCCGGGCACGGTTGCTGGGGGTGTACTTCACCGGCACGGCTACTCCCGCTACCCTGACGCTCAAGAGCGGCGGGGCCAGCGGCACGGCCAAGCTGACGCTTACTACCCCGGCAGCTGCTGGCTCGCAAGACCTGATCATCCCTGACGCGGGCATTTTGTTTGAGGACGGCATTCACATTGGCGTGAGCTCTGCGGAGATCACCAGTGTGACCTTGCTGTTCGAGGGCGGGGCAGCTGCGTAATGGCCACCAAAAAGGGCATGGGCATCAAAACTTCGGTCAAGAGCGGTAATTTCCGCCCGACCAAGGCAGGTGCCGGCATGACCGAAAAGGGCGTCAAGGCGTATCGCAAAGCCAATCCTGGCAGCAAGCTCAAGACGGCGGTGACCACCGCCAAGCCTTCTGCGGCCGAGGCCAAGCGACGTGCGTCGTTTTGCGCCCGGTCGGAGGGGCAGATGAAGAAGTTTCCAGAGGCCGCCAAGGACCCTGACAGCCGTTTGCGGCAAGCGCGCAAGCGCTGGAGGTGCTGAGCGATGGAGATGATGGTATGGAACGTGGTTTTGACGGCCGTGGTGGGGCTTATGGGATTTTTGCTTAAAAGCAAGTTCGATGAGCTCTCGCGCATCAGCATCCTGCTAAATCGCACCCGCGAAGAGGTTGCTCGAGATCACATTACGCGCAAGGAAGTGGACGATCGGGTTGAAAAACTCGTTGTTCACATGGATCAGAGGTTCAACCGAATTGAGCAAAAGCTCGATGACATGCGAAAGGCAGTTTGATATGGCAACCGCAAAGAAACCCGCAAAGAAAGACGGCAAAATGCCGGCTTTCCTGATGGAAAAGTTCAAGAAGGGCGACATGGCCGATAAGACCGGTCGCGCTGTGAAACGTAAAACGGCCGACGTCAAGGGCCGTGCAATGAAGAAAGGAGCCTGATCATGGCTGGTAAAGGTATGGGTTGCGCCACTCGTGGCGGCGGTGCCGTTGAAAGCGGTCCAAAAAACAAAGTTCTGTCCAAGACCAGTCAAACGACCGGTCCTGTGATGATGGCCAAGGGTGGCGCCGCCAAAAAAGGCGGCATCAACCAGCACAAGCGCATGGCCATGGGCAAGCCCGTTGGCAAAATGGGCGGTGGCATGATGGCCAAGGGCTACAAAAAGGGCGGAGCGGCCTGCTAAATGGCAACCTCCGGCACAACCACCTTCAACCTGTCGATTGACGACTTGGTTGAGGAAGCGTTTGAGCGCTGCGGCATGCGTCCGACCAGCGGGTACCAACTCGCCTCGGCGCGCCGCTCGCTCAACCTGCTGTTCCTTGATTGGGCCAACCGTGGGTTGAATCTGTGGACGATTGAGCAGGCCACCTTTGCGTTGACCGCAGGTGTCAACGAGATTGCGCTGGATGCTTCGGTGGTTAACGTGCTCGAGGCGGTCATCCGCCAAAACAGCCAAGGCATCAACACCGACGTCTACATTGAGCGCATCAGTCGAGAGGACTGGCTCAACGTGCCGGACAAGACCACGCAGGCACGTCCTGCGCAGTTTTATGTTGAGCGCACCAACATTCCCAAGGTGTATTTCTATCCGGCAGCGGACCAGAACTACACCTTCGTGTATTACCGCATCCGTCGCATCCAAGACGCTGGTGACTACACCAACACCTCGGACGTGAACTTCCGCTTCCTGCCGTGCTTGGCCTCTGGCCTGGCATACCACCTGTCGCTGAAGTTTGCCGCTGACCGTGCGGGCGCTTTGAAGGCGCTCTACGAAGAGGATTTCCAGCGCGCGGCGCTTGAGGACCGAGACACCGCCAGCGTGCAGTTCGTACCGGACCTGGGGGTATGACATGGCCTTCGCGTCTGGCAAGTTCTCCAACGCGCTGTGCGACTACTGTGGCCAGCGCTACCCCTACACCGTTCTTAAAAAGAACTGGCGCGGGTTCATGGTGTGCCCGGACGATTACGAGCCCAAAGAGCCCCAGCTCGAGCCGCTGCGGTACCGAGGGGACGCCATCGCGCTGCGCGATCCGCGTCCCGATCGCATTGAGCCGGTGTCGGTCTTCGTGGGTGCTCCAGGCTTTACCGCCTTCCAAAGCTACGGCAGCGTCCAAGGCGGCACCAACATGCAGCCCTACCTTCAGGGTCAAGCGCTCATTGCGCAGGGCTCTGTTGGAACAGTGACAGTGAGCACCTCATGACCTACGACGAACTTGTCACCAACATCCGCAACTACACCGAGGTGGGCAGCAACGTCTTCACCGCGCCGGTGATCAACACGTTCATCACTTTGGCGGAAAACCAAATTCTTCGCGAGATTGATTTGGACGTGTTCAAGCTCGAGGCCACGGGCACGATGACCCAGGGCAACAAGTTCTTGACCGCCCCGTCCGACCTGCTCACGCACCGTTACATGATCCTGACGCCGGCCAGTGGTGACCAGCTGTTCTTGGACTTCCGGGACACCTCCTTCATGAAGGAGTACTGGGACAACGGCACGGTACAGGGCACGCCGAAGTATTATTCGGTGTGGGACCAGAACACGTTCTACATTGCGCCCACGCCGAACCAGAATTACAGCGTGGAGCTGGGCTACATCTACCGCCCAACGCAGCTGTCGTCCGGCAATCCGACCAC
>Ga0315909_10001970_pt1 | contig 26977 bp, 35 predicted proteins | sample LakEriMetagenome_11_FD_203527 | JGI IMG/M metagenome (GOLD analysis project Ga0315909, IMG submission 203527) | Freshwater fungal communities from buoy surface, Lake Erie, Ohio, United States - Buoy 2 MA125 | ecosystem: Environmental > Aquatic > Freshwater > Lake | place: USA: Lake Erie, Ohio...
TGCGGAGAACATACCGCAAGGAATTTCCGGTGACAGGTTCAATGATTGCCGACAATTCAAACAGGCTGCGTCCGTTCCCTATTTTGGCAGCCGAGGTTCCGTTTAATCCCGATGGCCGCGAAGCAGCCAACCGCATCGAAAGCCAAGCGGCAGAGATTGAGCGGCTTAAAGTTCAACTGTCAGTGGAAACTGAACCATCACCTTACTGCCCTATCTGTGGCTCTTGCGGCGAAGAAGGATGCTGCGGGTCAAAGCGGTGTATGTATCCCGACACAGGCATCGAAGCCGACCGCGAACAAGCAGCCGCAGAAGAACGCGCCAAGATCGTGGCGTGGCTGCGTAATCCTCACGAACATCTGTCATCAAAGGAAAGTGAAGATCGCCTTGTTCTTGCCAGCGGAATAGAAGCCAGTGAACACATACCACTACAGGGGACAGGACAATGAACGAGATTGAAAAGAAAGCCCTTGCTCTGATAAATCAGGTGGAGGCAGACCGAGGTTTCGCTCTTAGCAGGTATAATAGCAAAAGTGATATTGCAGAAGAAGCCCTCTGCCGAGCCATCGAGCAACACGAAGCCTACAAGCAGCGCGTGAGCGATGCGTTGGTGGATTATTTTGGTGAACACTTGGTGGCGGAGGATGGCGGCGATGCGCTTGCCAGCTTCATCATCCCCAAGCCGACCGTCGATCCTCTGGCTGTTGCTTTGGCAGAGTGGGAAGGAGTGCCCAACCACGGCCGCGGATATGCCCATGACGCCAAGGTTTTCCGCGAAGCACTAGCCAAGCGAGGCCTTAAGATCGTGGAGGACGTATGACCGAGATCACACAAGCCGATAAGGACGCAGCAGAAGAGCATTTCGACGTCTGGTATCCTGACACAGCGTGGGGATATGACGCGCTCGTCGACACGCTCGCCCGTCACCGCCTAGCCGAACGCGCCAAGATCGTGGCGTGGCTGCGGGATGCCGGTTCCGTTTCCTTGAGCTACGGCCTTTTAGGCAGAGACCTTTCGGCTATTTTGGAGGGGGTAGCAGACGCCATCGAAGCAGGCGAACACGAAACCTTTACACGTTCCAGCGACACGTAAAGAAAGCGGGAGATTTTTGACATGAAGACGGGGGCAATCAATACCCCTGACTCTCCGCACCCAGCGGCATCCATTTCTGAAGCTTAGCCCGATGCTTGCGCACATAACGTTCCGCAAAGGGCTGACGGGCTTTAAGGCGTGACACCATACTAGCGATGCTGGGGTGATAGGTTCCCAGCCGCGCATCTTCGTTGGTATATAGATTGGGATCAATGGGCTGAACGTCAGACCAATACCCTTTAGCAACATACGGGCTATCAGATCGGATCATCGACCGAGCCTGTATCCGATATTCGCTTTCCATATCGGGACGTTTGTAAAATAGCTTGATCGCGGCAATTTCGATAGCTTGGCCGGTCAGTTCTCGATTATCGAGATTAAACGGAATCAGCCTAAGCGTGACAGCAAGCATGAACACCGTCCCAGCCGCCGCCAGAGCGCCGCACAGCGCATCATCAAGCCCTAGGGCATAACCAGCCCATGCAGAGGCCCAAAGCGCCACAGGAACGCCCCAGAACCAGAATATGTATTTAGTGAACTCATACCATTCCTGAAGAAGCACAGCAGCGAAGTATCGTGTGCCGGTGTGGATGCGAATCCCGGTTGGCCCGTTCTGGGCAAAGTGCCTATCGTTGTTGATGATCTTAATCAGCATTTGCCGGGCAATCTTTGTCACATAGACAAGCCCAACGGCTATTGTGGGCCTCAATCTCTTTTACGGTTTCCGGCGTGTCTTTCTTGCTATCGTAGCTGATAGGCTTTGAGACAGCGCAATAGCTATCAACGGGAACGGTCAAATCTGTTACGCAGCCGTTCATCCCGATCAGCATCAGGAATGTTAACGGCAGCTTCACCCATTTCGATCTGGCGGTTAATTGCATCGTTCATTTCCTTGATGGTTTCTTGCCGCCCTTGCTGCCGTAGCTTGTGATCAGACCACGCCGTCCAGAGACGGTCAAGCAGCGACAACAGGGACGACAATAGCCTAATCACGCTTCAGGCTTTTTTTCCGAAAGAAATACAGCGGCAAGACCTGCCAGACCAGCGACTGCCGTGGAGATAGCCGCCCACTGTGCGTCCGACAGGCCAAAAGCCAACGCTAAGGCGGAGAAACCTGCATAAGTACTAGGCTCTTTCAAGCGGCTCAAAAGCCAATGAACAACAGTCATATTATTTTCCTTTCGGATATTGCTTCCAAGGAAGTTCCCAATGCGGACCATCTTTGAAAGTACGCCAATCGCCCCCCCATTGCAGAGGGACATTCTCAGCCGCCGCAGCAGCCTTCACGATCTTGGCTAACCGATGATAAAGCGGCCAGTCCCAAGATACCTTCCCATCGATCATAGGTGCCAGATCGACAGCGTGTCCTGTTATATGCCGTGAATTAAGCGTCTTGGTCGCGCCTTGCTTGAATAGCTGTTTCTGCCGGGCTTCTGTCCGCAGTCCCTCCAGGACGGTGAAGTCAAGATCCGATGATGCAGCAGCACGCTTCACAACGCGCACCAGATCGGGATGGACGCCCTCCAAACGCATCAATGAACGCGAACCTAATGTTATGCTCATAACATCCCCAATTTAGTCCCTGCAAAGCCCATAACGACCATCACCATGCCAAGAATGAATCTGTCCACCCAAGCGTTGGTTTCTTTGGTTTTGGGCGCTGCAATCTCTAAGGCCGACAGGCGATCCTCGATCTTGCCGATAGCCTTGAATGCACGCTCCATCGCATCAGCCGTTTTGGCTTGGCGCTCTTCAACAAGAGCCAGCTTGGTGATTGCCTTCGATAATTCGTTTAACGCAGCTTTCATATCAGATACGTCGCTGTGAAGCATGTCGATCTTCACAGTTAAAACATTCGCGTCGCTCACGACAATCACCCCTGCAAGATTCTGTTAGATGCCCTGCCCAGGCGTGATGTAGATGGTCTGCGCGCTTGCAGCCAAACCGCTGAAATATGAATCCGCACCGAAGCGAACAATTTCAACAGCACCGGGAAGCAAAGGAAGGCCAGCGCCAGGATTGCCAGACACAGCCGCTTCAGCATTAGCCTTGGCTTTTGCAACGGTCGAACCAACGCCGAGATGCACGATTGCGGTTCCAGCGTTGACAACGCGAAACTGGCCTGGGGAATTGTCGCTGTTGCGCGTAGCCACAAGAACCTGCACACCATCAGGTGCGGTTGCGTTTGCAGTGATTGCGACTGTTTCACCAAGCGGGGCGAAAGCGATTTGTGAGTTAGTTGCCATTGTTTGACTCCGTTAATTTAACAGGCTCAGACGCCCAGATTGCCAGCAAGAAGGAAGGTGTTAGCCACTGGGCAGATCGCACTGATTACAGCATACTGACCCATTGTGCTAAACAGCGATGAATAGGACACAAGCGTTTGACCACCAGCCGCGACAGTGACCTTGCCAGCGCCGCCCTGAATGATTGTGGTCGAGAAGCCTGCTCCAAGGCCAGCAGCGCACGTAATCGTCACCGCCGAGCCTGATGTGCAATAGATCACCTTGCCGTTGTCAGCAGCCGACAGCGTGCGGGTGGTGCCTGATTCAGTGATGATACCAGACGAATCAAGCGGGAACGCTGGAAAAACTGTCTGGTTTGGTGCTGCTTTCAACATGATCTTTGTCCTTTATATGCTACTTGATTGTTCCCCACGTCGGCGTAGACCCGCCCTGCGTGAAGAACATAGTATTTGCCGCTGCCGCATTGTTAACCGTCACGCGAATATGCTGGTCATTGGTGTTGAACCATTGATCGAGACTTTCAATAAACGCGTACCCAGACGCTCCCCAAGCCGGGGCGTTTGTCGCGCTTACGGCGGCAATGTCTACTGTGAACGAATTACCCGAAGCAAGGCTGTTAAAATTGAATGTCCAGCCCGAAGGCATAAGGGAACGAAACCCATAATTGTTGCGCAAGACAAATTTTTCAACTGCGGTAATCGCAGTCCCGCTTAAGTTTCCAAAAGCGACAAGTGTTGAAGATGACAGCGTATTATAGTTATCAACAATTTCAAAAGATAGTTTTGAGGTTAAAACGCTACCGTCATAAAATATGTAGCCAATTGCGTATGCGCCAATCGGCCCGCGGCAGTTGCGAACGGCAAGCGCGGTCTTGGTGCTTTTTGCGCCAACATCATCTGCTTCAAACTCAAGAATGGCACGGTCAATAGCGGTAGTGGCTAAAGATCCGATAGGTTCAACAAGCAACCCGTCCACTTGCGTGTAAGACGCAAGAGCCGTAGTTTGATGAAGGGCGGCGGCGTATCTCGGAATAAGAACTTCCGTACGCAAAACACCGCCGATGGACTTGCCTACGTTCTGCTTATCGTCCAAAAGCTGCTGAAAGGCGACGCAGGAAAACGACGCCCCCAATGGGCTGGTTGCGCCGTTCAAACGGTACTCGTAATATGGCTCAATTAGCAAGGATTGGCCGCCGGTTTGAAAATCAAAATCCAGACCGTTGGCGATAGATACAACATCTTTGCGGAAAACGCGAGGGCGAAACACGGTCGTGTCAGAGCATTGGCTTTTAAGGCTGCGTCCTTGGCAATCAACAAACACAGGTTCGTTAATGTTGGCAATACCGCCACGCGCCACATAAGTACCGCCAAGAATTTTACCGAATACCGCAATGCCATCTGCGTCATCTGTACCAGCGCCGGTTAGAACATCTTTCACATAGGGTTGGTTGATTGTGACGTTTCCGCTGAACCCAGAAACACTAATACCCTTGCAAGCGCCGTTTACCGACGCACGAGAAACATCAACAACGCGGGGCTGCTCCATAACGACTGTCTCATAATCGCCAATGACCGCAATACCTTGGTTTTCGTAAGTCGCCGCAGCGTCGTTGTTGTAGCAGTTCAGCACTTCAACAGGACACGATATGTTGACGACGCCTGACTGGCTTGCTGCGGTATGGCGGAACGTAATCCCGCTGGCTGCTTTATTGTTGCAATCAACCGTCAATGAACCACCCGTGATCGAACAGCTATTTGCCGCCGTGGTTTCGAGATAAAACAGATCACGGAAAGCGGTGGCGCTGCCGCTTACATTAATAGCTACGCGGCCTTTGCAGATGATATGCACGGAGCCGGACGCGCGGGAGGCATAAGGCTGGATTGGCCCTGTGACGAGATAAGTGCCTTCAAGTTGAACTGCGGCGCCAAGCGGAATAGCGTAATCAAACGCAGCTTTAAGGGCGTTCGTGTCATCGGCTACGCCATTTCCTACGGCACCATAATCGGAAGGGTTAACAGGCGCCCCTTCGATTATTGAATATGTGACCTTAGTAAGAGACATAACTACCCTTTCGAAAATGCTTGCAGTTCTGGGTTAATCAATCGCTGCGGGTAGACATTTATTTCTTGCAAATGTCCATTAAGGTTATTTGCCCCTAAAGCGTTTGCCCCAAGAGCTAAACGTATCTGTCCAGTAATTGCCGTCCCAGACGTATCCGCAACAACATTACCTGCGTTAACTGACAGACCTGCGTTATTTGTAGCATACGCAAAAACAAAAGAATTATTAGAAGACCCAGCAGTCGCAAAACAATCTAAAGTCCCGTCATCAAAACAGCGAGGAGCCAAATTTGACGAGCCGCCGTATGCAGCCATCATAAATATACGGTTGCCGTTTGCTCCATTATCAAAATACGCTACGTTGCGGTCTGCAACTGCATTTCCAGACGTGTTGATAAGATATTTAGCCGCAAGCGTAAATGGGGCGCTGGGATACCAACTACTAAAGTTCGTCCCCGTCATGCTCACAACGTCAGCGTTGCGTGTTACAGATCCAGATGTCGCGTTGGGGATAGCACTTGTGACAAACGCCCCCGCTTCTGTTTGCGCACCCCAGATTGCAACTTGAACTGTCCCCGTGCTTGTCCCCACAGAAGGGCGCAATTCAAAAGCCATACCGTGCGTGGTGACCGCCGATGTATTAATACTTTCTGGTCGCTGCCATTGGTCAGTCAGCGTTACAAGCGTATAGGTAGCGCCTTGAGTTTCCTTGATGGATATAATTTTACCTATGTCTTCTGGTCGTCCAGCCTTAATAAAAGACGAAGCGGACCAAAATCCCGTAGCAAGACCTGAAACCGTCTGCGATAAAAACGAGCGGTCGCCAGATACAGGGGCAACAAACTGCCAAATTTGAGCGCCGCTTGTACCGTCAGGCGCCGTCGTGGTATTTCCTGTGTTAGTAGGGGCGCTACCGCCGCCTGCGCTTCCAGCGGTCCAATTTGCTACGGCTGTAAAATCAGACCAATTACGAATAATATTGACGCGACTTTCTTCAATCAGCAAGCCCTTGCAAGCGCCGCCAGTGTTCAGAGCATAATCAAATCGCGGCAAGTCGGCATTGACAACTTCAATAGACCCGATGCTGTTGATCCGGGTAGCAGTGTTCAACGCACGAGTTACCGTGACCCTAGGATCAAGCAGTGCGGTGGTAAAATCCAACGCCATTCTGGGAAGAACTCGCTCACTTGCGGTTAATGCGTATGCTGGCGTAATCATTCGTCGCCCTACCCTGTTTTTTGTACGCGGAAATTAAATACGGTGCTACCTAAATCCTGCGTACCATTAGGGTTGCCTGTAGGGTTTAGGACATACCAACTTACCGTATTTGCGGCGCTGACCCATGCGACTACATAAAGACCAAGCATATTCCGCACACCTGTTGCGACAACATTGTCCCCAACAACTGCACCCGTCACTGTTACGGTTTGAACAGGACTTGCATTGCCAACGGCCAAGGATGGCGGGTCGTATGTAGCAGTTATTAACGCTAAGGTATTCATATCCGAATACGCATTTGTAACCGCAGCACCAATATTTATTGATGCAACTGAAATATTAGCAAATTGATTATCTGCGATATTTACATTGTCTACCGCGCCGCCAGTGGTGCGAAAATCAAGCCCATAAGGATATCCATCAACAAAATTCCCAACCGATCTGACGTTATTGGCGGGGCCGTTTGTCCTGATGCCGCTGCCAGCGGACGCAATAGATGAAACAAAGCTATTATGTGAAATATCTATGTTTGATCCGCTGTAAGACACCGCACCCGGCGAAGCCACGGTATCAGATTGCAGCGTGTTTCCGATTATCTTAACGTGATTTCCGGCAGCGCTGTCGATAAATATACCTTCAATATTTCGGCCAATATTTCCGATTATGCTCACATAAGACGCAGAGTTAAATATGGCGTTGCCAAGCGTTGCCAAAACCACGCCATCGACAATATTTCCGCTAATAACAACATTATCGCAGCTATTTATGATCCCTATATATTGGCAGTCCTGAATAACATTGGCCGCAATTACACCGTTAATCTGGTCACTCGTTGCGCTACGAACTTTTTCAGTAGAAATAATGCCATAAGACTGAGCCACCGCCGATCCGGCTGGCACGCCGCCAGTTGTAATTGTGTTTCCTGAAATTACAAAGTTGCTGCTGTTTTGAACTTTGACGCCAGCGTAAGAAAACAAACGGATCGTGTTTCCAGATATAGCTAAGTTTTCAACGCCGTTGTACGTGTCAATTGCACCCGTAACATTTCCAGCGCCAGCATTTTGGCTGCACGCGATAAGAGTGTTCCCCACAATATTAACAGACTTATACCGAACACCATCTAATGCTTGTGCGTTCAAAAAGATGCCGGTTGTATTGAGATGAAGATCCGCAGGGTCAAGGCTTGGCCCAACAATCGTATTACCTGTAATTTCGACAAACTGCTCGTCAGTCAACAAGTCTGCTTGAATATCAACATAGGATGTGACGCGCTCATTACCGCCGCTTTGATTGTTGTGCGGCGCACCTTCGCTAAAGCTGCTCCCCGAAAGCGTGAGCGTCGCGCCTTCAACATACAGCGCACGCGCAAATGACCGCACGAATACGCAGTTGCGAACCGTGATAATACCTTGGTCTTGGCGCAATGAAATGTTTGCGAAATACGGTAGCGTTTGCGCTGCATTCGCCCAATCGTAATCGAATGTAACGCATTCGACTACGTTGTCACCAGTCAGATAGACCATTTCGCCTTTGGTTGCGGCTTTCTTTTTGATGGTGCCGCCGCCAAAGAGATAAACATCTGACCCGGCAACGCTATCAACGATATATGTTCCGTTCGGCACAAGGATGCCATATTCGCCGCTGTCCAATGCTGCTTGGATTGCTGCCGTATCATCCGTCACCCCGTCGCCAACAGCGCCGAAGTCCTTGACCGAGACATATTGCTCCAGCTTGGTCTGAACTGTCTGTGCGACGGCGCCGGTAAAGCCAGCGGTATATGAAACAAGGCTGGCGTTGGTAGATCCGATCACGCCGGTTTCGTTCGTCATTACCTCAATGCTGGAGTTCAGCGGAGGTGCAATCGTAAACGTCAGGACGTTGCCAAGGATGCTGTAGCTATCCTTTTCCTGATACACCCCGTTGATGAAGATGTTCGTTGCCAGCTTGGTGCTGGGCGATGCGGAGAGCGTGAAGTCAACTTCAACGCCATCGCCTGTGAAGTCGTTCTGAACAACAGACGCAGAGACCGCGGCGGGGTCAAAGCCATAGCCTACAGGACTATAGAGAACGAACTCCTGGCGCTTGTTGCGGATGGTGATCGAGAACTCGCCAGCAGTGTAGAGCAAGGCAGGCGAACCATTGCGATAGGCATAACCGCTATTCGTGCGGATCGGCTGGGTTGCGACGATTGTTAACGCGCTGTCCCAATAGACCTGAATCGGATTTGTCTGCGGATCTTCGTTTATTTCCCCGATATACAGATAGCCGTCATCAAGCGGCGTTCCGTCAAGGTCGGTGAAAATAGGATAAGGCCCAGTGACCTGAGTTAACGCCATTTGTTGAACTCCTTGGCAACGCTTATGCCAGAAATTGTGTTACGTGGAAAGGTCATTGCTGAATACGCACAACAGGCGCTCCGCCGGTTTCTGTCATAGGTGCTTGTTCACCTTGTGCGACAGCCGCAGGAGCCGTCGCTGATCGCAGCCAAGTCTTCGCGTTTTTCATGTCCAAGCCAATTGTTTTGGCAAAGTCACGGAATCGGGCAGACGCTGCAACGCGGTTAATTGCTCGATCTGCAATTTTGGGCTGCGTTGCGGCTTCCGTCAAAAGCACCTGAAATTCGGGGCTGCTAAACATCTTGCCAGCAGCGCGGATTGCGTCAGGATTGCCCTTTGCCATCGCCTGCATAATATCAGGCATAACAGCACCCGCAAGCGGACCAGCCATGCCAGCAGCAGCACCGACGGCACGCTTAGCCATAGTGCTATCCATGATGCGCGAGACAATGCCTTCGGCGTTTAGCGACTCAACGAGCGCCTGGTTGGCCTTTCCAGTGGTCAGAACGTTGGCACGGGCTTCGGTGATGCGCTTTGACACCTGATACAAATCACGAAGCGTGTCAGATGCTTTCGGGCCAAGTGTTTCCACGATCTGCTTGTAAATAGTCGGGTTGGCGCGAAGCTTGGGATAAAGATCAGCAAATTCCGAAAAGCCAAATCCGCCCTTTTCAGCGCCGCGTGCAGATCGAGACACTGAGCCAAGAGCCGTTGCCACAACCTCACGCTGCAAATCTTTTGGAACGGTTTTCATCAAGCGCACAAAGTCGCCTGCATCACCCTTCGCACCGCTAGTAATTGCTGCGCGCATCTTATTTGCGATGCCACCTTCGAGATCTCGACCGAAAGCGTTGACGATACGATCACCAAGGGCGCGTTCTTTGGCATAAATCAGATTAGCGCCGCGCAATTGGCTGCGGACTTCCTCGCCAGCAATGCGACCAACATTATCCAACTGATCGGTTGCAAGTGCGCCATACAAACGCTTGAGCGTCGCTTCATCGAGCGAACCATAAGGCGACTCTTCACGCTTCAACGCTTTGCCGATCAGATTCTTTTCGCGGATCAATCGGCCATAGGTAATATCGCCACCAGCAGCTTCCCCGCTTTGGATAAGGCTCATCAGGCGCTTTTCCTGCGCGGTCATTCCGCTTTCACCAACTTCGCCAGCAATCAAGTTCAGTTCCCTGAACAGATTATCCATTTGGACAGGGGTCTGCTTGGGAACAGCGGCATCGACCTGCTTGTAAATGTCGCTTGCTTCTTTGTTTAAAGATGCGCGTGTTCCAGTGAGGCTGTCCTTAACCCGCTGTGATACAACGCCAGGAGCGATTGCACCTTCGATGAACTGAGCATCAAATTCGCGCAGGATGTTGTCAGCCTGATCAACCGCTGCCGATACCGAATTGCGCCAAGCTGCCTCGGCCTCACTTCCGGCAAGAGAACGGGTTAAGCCAACAGCAGCGCGAACCTGCGGGTTGTCCGAAAACACATCAGCGGGAACCTCAATGCCAAGGCGTTCAGCAGCAGCCCTTGCTTCAGGATTGACCTGCGCCATTTCGGCTAGTTTAATCTGTGCGCCCTTAGCTTTTGCATCCGCAGCAGATGCTTGACGAATAATTGTCCCAAGTTCAGCGGCGGCTTCAGGTGTAGCCATAGGAGCCGCAGCAGGCGCAATCGGCGCAGGCTGGACTGGAGCGATTGGGGCTTCGGGGATTGCAGCCTGAGCCATCCCAGCGGGTGGTGCAGCAGGCGTTGCCAAAGGAACTTCGGGACCGCGACGCAATCCACGAACAGCAGATATGGCGGCGGGAATTATCGGTTCAATAACCTTACCGGCAGCACCAGCGCCACCAGCAATAGCGATCTCGCCAGTGTCGAACCTGCCGCCAGTTGCGGCTTGTGTTGCCTCAATGCCTGCTTGGGTAAGCGCAGAGCCACCAGCAGCGCCAGAGACAGTTGCAGCCCGGCCCGCAGGAGTAAACGCAAGGATACCACCCAGCGCACGCGGAACATCGCTCCAGCGAAAGCCTGGCTTAATCCCATACTCGCGCCCATCTTGTGAGCGCAGAATATAATTGCCCTTGGAATCCTGACGCACTTGCACGCCGGGATAATTGGACTTGATGATCTGCACCGATTCTTCGGGGCTGGTGAACATGGTTCCAATGCCGGTTGCAGCACCGGCAAGAGAAAGCTCGTTCAGTTCCGGCATCGTTGTCCATTCGGGCAACGCTTCGATTTCTGGTGTGCTGCGTTCAGAGCCAGTGATAGTTTCGATAATGCCTTCAAAAAAGCCCGTCTCTTCAGGCGCCGCGCCAGCTTCAGGCGGAAGGATTCTTGCACCAACGCCACCAGAATCGCGGAACCTAATTGCTTCCACAAGATCGGCCTGATTTGGCGTAATGCCAAGCGTTCCGGCAATCGTGTTTAGCTCTTCAAGGGTCGCGCCCCTATTAAAAGCCTCTTGAAGCTGAGATGCTTTATCGCCCGCTTGTGGCAGCGGCATTTCTCCGCCAGCCTCTTTCAACTGTCGGGTCAGATAATCTTCTGCGCGCTTCAAGCCTATAGCGAATTGCTCTGGACTTTGATTTGGGTCGAGGTTCGCAATAGACGAAACGAACCTCTCCTGCTCACTTGGCGTGTTCGCAAGACTGGATATACCTGCCGGGTTGATCTTGGCGAGGCGGGCAAGCTGGTCCTGAATAATGATGCCCTTTAGAATCTCAAGAGACCCTTCAAGGTCGGCGCGATTCTGCCCAAGCAGTGAACCCAAAAGCGGGGTTTCGCTAATATTGCCAGCCTGTCGACCCACAGACAAAAATTTATTAGAAAGCGACTGCAAATCCTTAACGGCAGACAGGCCAGTGCTAATCTGGGGAATGCGATTGGTGTCTTGCTCAACAACAGCCTTGGCGGTGGGCTGGCCAGCAACTTCCACAAATTTGCCGCTGATGTTGCTGATTTGGTAAGACCGTTTGGGATCAAGTCCTTGGGCAATCTTTTCGGCTTCACTCGCAAAACGAAAGGTTTCTTCCGGCTTTGCGGGCTTTTCCGGCTTTGGAGGGGCGCCAGGAACAACTAATGGTCCTGCATTGCTTACAGGAGCATCAACACGTTCAAATTCGCTTAGCCAGTCTGTATTCTGGGCCATCTTAATCCCCATATCTGCGGACAGAACCGCTTACGTCAGGAGCCTTGCCCCAGCCGGGGAAGGTTACATGAATTGCACCCTTATTGCTAGGGATCGCCTTTGCGCCGGGATACATCCGACGCACAGTGATAAGAGCCTCTTGCATTGACATTCCCTTGGGTGGCATGAAGTCCAAGGCATCACCCCTTGGATGCGCTCCACCACTTGTCTTTGTCATGCCCTGAGCAACCAATGCCGCCTGATGCTTTGGCGTTCTGAACCCGCTTGTTGGTGTAAAACCAAGTCTGCCAAGATCGCCAACTAGATTGATGTTACTGCCCTTGAAAGGTGCCAGACGGCTTTTCCGTCTGACCTCCCCTCGTTGGAACACGATATACTCTGCCATCGGGACCAATAAACTCAGTGCCGGGAGGAAGCCTATTCGCCTCTGCTTGGGAAGCAACGCGGGGCAAAACTTTGCCACCACCTTGACCAAGCACATCCCGAATTTCATCAGGCGTGCCTTGAATGAATGTGCCGTCTGGGCGCGTGATTGTGATCTTGTCCATCTGCTTACGCAATTCAGCCTGAAACTCAGGCGTGCCAGGCTTATATCCCAAGGCCACAATGTTTTTGATTACCGATGTATCTAGATCAAGGTTTGAAGCCCAAATCTTGTCGTAAAGGTCCAGCCCTTCCTTCCCAGTGCTTGCCAGAACAGAGCCGATCAAAGCTTCACGTGCTGCCGGATCTTGAATCACGGAAAACGTGCTTTTAGAGTCCGTCAGAGCCTTCGCCATGTCTGGCCGACCGCTATCAGTCGCAGCCTTGATATAGGTATCAAACAGCGAAAGAACCTGATCAGTCTTGCCAGCGCGGTTTAAGCCGAATGCCTGTGTGGCAAATTCGGTGGTGGTTTTCCTGTCAGCGTCCGAAAGCGTCTGTGTATAAGCGTTCAGACTTTCCTTCAGCGATGGATAATTGAGATGCAAGTTAGCCAGCTTCTGCGGGGTCGGTGCAGTCGTATAATCCTGAAGATCAGCATTCATCTGAGCCGCTTTTTCTTTGGCTAGACGCGCATCTTCAGCCGCTTTCTGCTGTTGCAAATAATATTCGCGCAACTTGATCGTGTTGGCAAACGCCTCCTGTGGAGACTGAAAGCCTCCGACAAGCTGTGCGTAATTGATAGGCTGAACCATTAGAATGCCGCTTTCAGAACACCACCCGCAGAACCGAGTATATCACCAAACATCTGGCCCTTAGCCAAAGCCGAACCTGCGCGTGCAGCGCCGCCCTGAGCCAGAAGTTCAGAGATATTTGCAGCCGACTGCATTCCAGCAGTTCCGACACCCGCGGCAGATTGCTGACCCAACGAAGTCAGTCCACCAAGGCGACCATATTGCTGCTCAAGGAACTGGTTCAAAAGCTGCGGACGAAACTGAGCCAATGCGCCCTGAACATTGCCGCCACGAAGCCCACCAGTTGCAGAAGCCTGCTGGAGAATCGCTTCTTCCTGCTGTCGCGCCAATGCCTGAAACAGCGGGCTTTGCTCTTGCTGTGCAACATACTGCTGCTGCGCTTCAGGCCCAGCCAATCCCAATGCAGCCATCTGTTGCTGCAATGCGGGACTGCCAGCGGCCACATAAGGCTCAAGCAGTTTACGGGTTTCTTCGCGTGCGGCGCGGGTTTCAGCAACGCCAGCCATCGAGGCGTCATACTGAAGCTGGCCCGCTTTATTTGCAGCTTTGCCTTTAAGCAACGAGCCGCCAACGCTAACAGCGGCACCAATGCCGGTTACTGGATCAGGCATCAGACATTTCCTTCATATATTCCTCAAGGCTTTCGCCATACAAATTTAGGACAACGGGGCCAATGTCCATCGCTGCCTGCACACCATGTTCGATCTGCACGACAGCCAGGACAATATCATAATAACCAGCACGCCAGACGAAGCTTGTGGCGCACGCACCGCCATCACGTTCGACCTGATCCGATGCTTTCCACTTCAGCACTGCAACGCTCATCAGGGGAATTAGAACATGGGCATTGCGCTGGTAGAAAGCATTGGCAGGCATTCCGACCAAGGCATTCCAGATTACCGCGTCAACATCGTCTCGATCAATTGCATCGCCATCAACTATGTCATCAAATAGTTGAATGACTTCCCAAAGGGAGATCAGCCAGTCGACAGCCTCATCAGACAGGCAGAGAGCCTCGTTGAAGTTGCGCCTTAGCCAATATTTGGGTGAACCATCTTGCGTCATTCAAACCCCTTTGAGGTGAGCCACCGGCTGCTCAATAACGCTCGGTGGTCAACACATATCACAATCAATCCTCGGATTCAAATTCTCGTTCTTCCCATGCTTGACAAGAGCGAAGATCGTGACAGATGAAGTCGAACTTATGGCAATAACCACGGAATCCGGCTTCAACGTCCCACTGGTTCCAAGGGATCTTGTCCATCTTGGCTTGTGTCATCGTTGAGTTATCATAATACTCGCAGTTCGAGCAGCGACGGCGACGGGCTTCCGTCTCATCCACCTGCATCGCCTTGCCCAATGCAATCCAGTATTTCGGGTTAGCGCCGCGCTCGTTGCTGGGATTTTCGGGGCCAAGCATCCAATCGTCGATCACGACCTTGGTGTTTTTCTTGTTCTCAGCGGCTGTGATGAATGGCTCGCTTTCACGCAGACCAGCAAAGCCTTCGATCATGAACATTGGCTTTTTCATTATGCGATTTCCCTACCAGATGCGCGGATATTAATCGCAGAAGCGGTTCCGGCGATTGTCGAGATAAAGCCACCGCTTGCAAGCACCTGGCCGACCAATTCAGGGAAGGTATATGTCTCTGACGGCTGGAGCGTCTTGGTCTTTACGATCAGGTTGTCATTTCCTGCGCTGCCCAATGCAGTCACAAGGTTCACACTAATCGTCGCAGCCGTGGCGCTGTAGTTGGTCGCAGTGAACTTATCGATGATCGTGGTCACGTTGGTCGCCACGTATTGCGTTGTCTGGGCATTCTCGGCGGTCTTGGCCGGAATTAGAACCTTTGTTGAAACAGCCATGTTAAACCTCCAAAGAACTTACATTGTCCGTCACAGTTAGAATGATCGACGGGACAGCCGGATGCACACCTGTTGCCGCGTCTGCGTGCAATTGAACGCCGATGTCATCCACTTCCCACATCAATTCAAAATAATCGCCAGCGTTCATCTGTAACAGAAAATTCCATGCTGCGACATTCTCTGTGTTATTGCCTTGAATCCGAATGACGGTGGCGCTTTGCGTGACATCTGTTCCGTTCTTGCGAAGCCATACCCAGACCCTATGTGCGCCGCCACCAGATGTATTGATGAACTGCGCGGAGAACTGAATGTTGTAGATATTCGCCCGGTCAACATAGATGCGCGACGTAGGGCTTCCGCGAGTGACGCCGAAAGAAAGATCGGTCGTGTCAAACGTCATTCCGTAGGCCGTGTTTATAACCGCAGCGGTTTGATCAGTTGTATCGTAAAACGAACCAAAGCGAGGCGCGATAAACTCTTTGGGTGGCGGCGTTTGTTGAAGGGCTGCGATCTGGTCTTGCAGATCATCAACCTGTTCCGTTGTTGCTGAAGCCGGTGCGCGATCTAAAAGCTCTAGTGCATCAGCAAGGCGGGCGATCTGGGCAAGCGCCTCGTTGGCATCCGCACCCGCATTGCCAGCCGCTATGCTTATGTCATCAACAGTGGTGGTGGAAATTGTGTCGACAGTGGCGAACAGTCTTTCGAACTGCTTGATCTGCTCGAAGTCCTGAAGGAACGAGGCAAACTGATCGCGGGTTAGGTTTAGTCTAGGCGGGACAGCCATTAGAACGCCAACGGCTCTAACGCCGCCTCTAGTCGGGCAAAGGACAAGTGTGCATCGCTAGTGCCTTGGAAGCGTTGAATGCGCCAGTTACGCATCCATCCCTGTTGGAACCATACCAAGCGTTTAGCCCTGTCACCCTGCTTACCAGCCTTGATGAACTTCTGTTGGCTCCACGTCTCGCCGTCTGTCGAATAGCTTGTGTTGATCGTCGGATCTTCGCCAAATGCCACAGCGCCGGTCAGCGTCACCAATTCCAGATTTTGGAAAATAACGCCGCGGCCTTCGTTATAAACAATCGTTGTGCCAAATTCCCAGCGCACCTTTGAACCCCAGTGCGTCGATATGTCCTTCACAAGATAGCCGACTTGACTGTTGGTAGGATTGCCGACCAGCCACTTGTCATAGCACCAGACGAAGTTTTGAGCGCGATAGCGGGCGAACCCGACAAGCGTTGTGGTCAGGGTGAACCAGACAGGCTCGCCAAGGGTTTGCGTAGCAGCCGCATCAAAGACCAAAGTGCGATCAGGCAGGTGAATATACAGATGCTGATGCGCCCTATCGTTACGGGCCTCCAGCTTGACGCCAGCCAATTGAGCCTCGGTAAAGCCCATCAGTATTTCGTCAATTTCCTGCGTGCTGATCTTCGTCGCGTTGGCATTCGCGCCCATATAGATCGCAGGGGCTTCGTTAAAGCCGCTGCCGAGGAACGTAATCGTCTCCATGAAGTTGCAGCAAGCGTGGGTGCCAATGACGCCCTTTTCGATCTGGGCGCCGTCGATACGCTGGAAGGGGAATAGATCACCCCCTACGTTATCAAAGACTTCAATCGTATGCCGGTTCAGCGCATAGACTTCGTTGCGAAGCTTCAAGAGAGCGAGGACTGGATCAGGGTCAACTTCCGACGATCCGTACTTAAGCGGATTGACTGCAAGAGGATTACCCAATTCCGTGACAACCAGAAACTCGCCATCTGTGGTCATCCAATAGCCGTCTACCCAAACGGTATCGAGAACCGTTCCCAGATCAGGGTCAGTGTTCTGCGTCAGCGTTGAGGTGGTTGGATTCCAAAAGAACAGATTGCCGTTCGACGCGATACCCAAAAGGTCGAAGTCATAATCAAGCGTTACCTGCTGACCATCATTGCCAACGTCGCCCAGAACCGTAACAGCGCCATTGCTTGCCACCGTGACCAGTTTGCTACCCATGACACGATAACAGACTCCGTTCCAATTGATGCCGCCGCGATCAGTGCCTGGGCCTGTGCCGTTGGCTACAATGCCATCAGCGGGACGCAGATAACCCTTGTTAGCCCCAATCTCTTTAGGGACGGGGACGAGATTGATTGGATATGAAGTCCGAAAATCCGGCGCTCCATCCGTGTAAATCCCGTTGAGGATCGCAATCTGCGTCATTTACCATTTCACCTTGTCAGCCCAAAATGCCGCGCTCATCTTACCCTTGGCGATATTCTTTGCGTGCCTAGACTTGAAAGACGCACGCTTCTTTTTCATCGCATCAGATTCACCAGCCTTTGGCTTTCCGGCAGTCTTTGCCCCCTGTTCACCAAAGCGGATCGTCTTGATCTGATCGCCTTCCTTAGCCACAACGATGTGTGACTTTTTAGGATGTCCTGGCGTTTTCTTGGGCTTGTTATACCCAGAGACACCAGCACGGGCGAGGCGACTATCTTTCTTCACCCCACCAGCCAGTTGGTGCCGTTGCTCCAAACGGGAACCTGATTTGCACCGCCGCCTGCAACGGTCGCGCCAAAGGTCGATACGGTCGAGTCAGTCACATATCCCCGCGCACCAGCATTGCCGACCGCATTGGGAAGCTGTGCAAAGGTGCTGGCAGTGGTCCGAACCGTGGTGCAGACAACATTGCCAAAGTTCGCTTCGATATATTCGATCAGCGTTGTGATTGAGGCTCGGCGGCTGTCACCCTGATCAGATACCCAGAGAACGACTTGATTACCGCCTGAGACTTGCGTGACCAACGGAAGTTGATTGATAGTAGGCATTGATTAACTCCACTCAATGGGGCCATCCGGCCCAGCGTCTACAGGATCGACAGGCGGGTAGACATAAGGATTGTCCCAACGCCAAGGCTTGTTGCCCTGACCGATTGGCATGGTTTCAGGCAGTTGCTTTTCAAGCGGGAATGCTGCGCGCTGCATCAGGACGTTATAAGCGTTCTTGGCAAGCATCTTGGTGTCGGGCGAAACGGTCTTGCCATAGCCGGGCGCAATGCGAACAGCGAGGTTTGTGATAACCGCTTCCCATGCGCTGTCGGGTGTGTTGGTGTCTGTGTCGAGATCCGCATCTTGCGGGTTGCTGATGGGATAGCCAAGACGGATGCCCTGTGCGTTCCATTCCATCATCATTGCATCCAAGCGGCGTAGAGCGCCTTCAAGCTGTTCAGGCTGAAGATCGAAGATGTAATCTGCCATGCCTATCTCTTCGAAGGCTCCAGTCACGAATTGTCTTTTCGAATATCCCATTATTGCCCCCCAGAATGCTGCATGAGATACAGCGCGGCTGGCGAGATGCCTTCTGGCCGTTGTTCTTCTTGCATTTCGTTTGGATTGAACCCGATCTGGCTCCAGTAACGCGGATATAATTGCGCAAACTTTTCCGCCATCTCAGGCGTTTCAAATCGCACGATGTTTCGACGCCGCAAAGCCTCATCAAATGCGCTCTGCCCATAGTCCCGCAATTGTCCTGTTTCGTCAGGCATAAAGCGCGGATACACAATCGAACCGTTGTCAGTGTTAATATATTCCAGCGTCTGCCTCATTGCGTTTTGCGGATTTGGAACGGAAGGCTTATTATACGGGAATAGAATGTCTTTGACGAATGGCGTAGCACTGTTGTCACGCAAAATGCGTTCGACGCCAAACTCACGATAGGCTTCATCTAGTGTCCTATTGGGGTTGGTGTCGACCTGTGACATTCAGTCCTCCAGCTTTTCAGCGATGCGCTCAGCAAGCTTCTTATCAGAAGTTCGCGCATTAAACGAGACACCAAGTTCTTTTGCCTTGGTTTCTAGTTCATCGCGGGTCGGGCCTGATACCTCGTCAATGGCATCATCGAACGCTTCAGCCGATTGAATAATTGCGGCAGCCTTCTTGCCAGCCACTGCTTCCTCATAAGACGCGAACCAGCCTTTAGCGGTCAACGCGTCAAATTCTTCCTGATCCGCGGCGCCTGCATAAGCATAAGTTCCGCCACGGGGCTTCCGATGCGGACCAGGCGTCTTATACATAATGGTTGGAAAGTCGGTCATTTCTTTTTTGCCTTTGCTGCACGCTTGGGTGCTTTCGATGGCTTGCCTGCTTTCATTGCGGCATCACGTGCAACGTTCAGAGCAATGGCAATAGCCTGCTTCTTCGGGCGACCAGCCTTTTCCTCCATCTTGATGTTCTTGCCGATGCTTGTCCGGCTGTAACCTTTTTTCAACGGCATTTCATTCTCCTGATGAAGTTAGGGGGAGCCGACTTCCAAGGCTCCCCCTTCCCCCTGTTAAGCCTGATTGAAGAGCAGGATGCCCGCCATTTCAGGGTTAGTCATGACAACGCCGTAGAGTGTATCCAGCGTGTAAAGCGTCTGGAAAGTCAACGGATCAAACTTCTTCGTCATGACCAGTTCGATGCCCTGATCCGTCGATGCACGCAGAACGTCAACGCCAGCGCCATCCGGCACAGCATAACGGCCCGGAAGCAGTTCGATCGAATCTTTGCGCCAGAACGGGTTGATGTTCGAAGCAGTGGTGTTGAGGAAGTTCAGCGGCGCAGTTGCCGAAGTCGAAACGACCTGAACGTTCTTGTACTGCTCTTCAGCATCCGTCGGAGACGAGTTTGCACCGATGATCGGCGGGCTGATAACCATCGAGGTGCCATCAACAATCGAGATAACGCGGAAGGTCTTAAGCTGACCAGTGCTGCGCTTCGTGATGTGGTGGACTGCTTCGATGCCATCGATGGTGAACGCATCGCCAGCAAGAATGCCAGTTGTCGAAGAGACAGTGACAGTCTGATAGCGGTTGTCGACGTTGAGAACGCCAGCAACGCTGTTCGTTGTTGCCTGCGGAACGTAACGAACCTGCGCGCCGTTGGTTGCAATCGTGCGGCTTGCCGAGTTGGCATTGCAGCGGTTTGCATAGTCCAGTTTGTAGGTTTCGAAACCAGCCACGGGGCCGACATACGAACGCTCGTAAGCGTTAGCCGACTTGTTACCAGTGAACGAACGGGTCGCCACTGCCAAGTTGCCAGCCATGCCGTTGTAATCGCGGCTCGACAGAGCGAGGTAGCGATCTTCAGCCATGATGCCCTGTTCGTTCATGATGCTGTCGCACAGAGCAATGTCATCATAATCGCCAGCAGCGGTTGCAACGTCAACAACGAGCGTGCCCTGAGCCGATGCAACGTCCATAACCGACAGGTTGATGTCCGAAGCAAGCTTCTGCTTTGCAGCATCGCCCAGACGGCCTTCCTGAAGTGCATCGCGCAGTTCAAGAGCGTCCATCTGCCAAGCCGAACACTGGCTGAAGCCGAGGGTCGAAGGAACCGAAAGCTGCGTCATGGTCGAAACGTTCGACGCAATCGTAGTGCCGACGGTACGGCTGAACGACTGAGCGATGTAGGGCTGCGGACGCCAGATGGTGTCACGAGCGCGTTCCATCGTTACGCCGTTGGTGTTGTAGATGTTGATGTTCTTCGAGAGAATCAGAGCGTCATTGAAGCCTTCGAGGATGTTTTCGAAAGCAACAATTTCCTCTTTTGAGAAAGCGTTAGCCATTGTATTAACTCCAAATTAGGATTTTTTGCCGCGCTTATAAGCCATGACCTTTGACAGATCGCCGGTCTTAAGGGCTTCTTCACGCAGCCGTTCAAGGGTTGAGTCTACAGATCCAGAGATGCGACCGCCACCACTGGTGATGGTGCGTTCTGGCGCTGCTGCTGCCTTGCGATTGGTCACTTTCAACTGAGTCTCCAGTTTAGCTACCGCGAAGGCAAACTTCACGGGGTCATTAATTGAGGCTAGTTCCTTGGCACGCTTTTGGCTCTTGCCCAGGGCATAAATCAGATGAGCAGGATTTTCAGAACCCTGAAGAACAATTCCCTGCTGCGTAACGTTGAAGGTATCGAGCGCGAACGCTTCGGCATCTTCATAATCCCGCACCTTTAGCGAAGCTTTCGCTTTCGCGTAGGAATCAAGCTTATCCTGCCATTCCTTAGCTTCAGCATCTCGCTGGGCCGCGGCATTGGCTTCGGCTGCATCATATTCGCGTTTCTGCTCATACCATGCGGCAAGCTTGTTTTCATATTCGTCAGAATCGTAATCGCAACTTTCGAGCGTTGGCTTTGCTGACAGTGCAACCGGCTTGGTCTCAGTTGCAGTCGCGTTTAGCTTTGCTTCAAGTTCGCGGATTTGCCGTTCTTTTTCCCTGTTCGATTTACGCAACTCGCGCACCCATTTAGGCGCACGGGTTTCTTCCTCTTGAGGAGGCGATTCCTCACCGATGGAAATTACGACTTCATCTTCATCAATCTCATCGTCCGCTTCATCGTCCAAGATGGCTAGGTTCTCATCTTCGGTTTCGCTGTCAGCGTTCAGATCAATCGCTTCGAATGTTTCGTCATTCTCCATTTCTGCCGTTTTCATATACTACCCCGTAAACTCACCCGAATTGCGTGGCGGGTGGAACCACATTGGTTTGCGGCTGTAATGCAGCCCCAATCTTTTCAGCCGACTCGATGGCCGACTTGCGTTGGTCAATGTCGATGTTCGACAAGGTTTCAGCGGTCTTGGCGCGGGTTTCTTCCGTCCGTGCCAAGCTATATTGCGTATCGGCCTGAGCCTTTAGGCTTAAAGCTTCTGCCTTCTGTGCTTCTGCCATCAGATACATGGCTTGCGGATCAGGCTGCTGTCCTTGCGCCATCATCGCTTCCATCATCTGCTGCTGTTCTTCCTCGGTCGGCTTCACAACGCCAAGCTGGACAAGCTTCGTGCGGAAGAAGTCCTTAATGTCGCCAATGCCTTCACCGTCCATGTTCATGATCGCCATGGCCTGCAAAATCATCTGCGTTTCAGGATCGCTTGTTACCTGCATCATGCCAGTCAGCGAGCGAACAGTGGCTTCGCGGCGGCTGGTGAACGACGGGCCAACATCGACCGCAACGTCAAAGGTCGCTTTGCTTAGGTCGTTTTCATAATCCAGTTCGCCAGTCTCTGCGTTGATAATCGGCTTCATCAATTCGACCGTGCCGACCTGATCCATCTGATCGATCTGTTTCATCTTACGCCCTTCTTCGACGTAAATATCTTTAGCCATCGACAGCCATATCTCACCGCAGCGACGCATAGCCTTCGCCATGTTGGTCATGTAGATGAATGACTGCATGTCCAGGCGGGTCTGGATCATCTCAACGGCTTTACCGCTGATGTTGCTGACCATCTTGTCGGCTTGCTGGTTGTTGCCCAGAATCTCCGCCATATCCTGCTCGGTCAATTGGAGCAGCGCAGCCATCGCCGGAGGAATGTCGGAAGACTTGGTGTAAGCAACGGGGCCAGCGGCTTGCATCTCGCCATTCGGGCCGGTGATCGGATTGACCAACAGATAGGGATAATTGCGGATGTTATCGTCGGCCCACATCGCTTGATGGCCGATAACCTGCTCAGGAACGAGGATTGGCTTTTCGACAGACGAAAGCGCACTGATCTCGCCCAGCTTTGAAAGCTGCATGTTCTTCAGGCGCTGCGGATCTTTGGCTAGGCGGACATGGCCCATGCAACGCTCGACGTTATCAACAAACCAACGCTTGCCGTAATAGGGAACAATCGGAATGTTCTTGCCAGCGATGTATCCCATATCGTCAAGGATACCGCCGCCGCTCATAATGTATTTGTGAACCTTGCGGCGCTTCACCCGCTTCTGACGAACCTCGACTGTGCCGACAGCGAGGAGGGTTTCCTCCAGTGTGTCATCAGCGTCAAAGTCTGCTTGGGTATAACGCTCTTCCTCGCCGTCGATGGTTTGGAAGATACGGATCGTCTCGCGCACTTCCTCAACGCGGTAATACTCAGCCACGAACACAACGTCGGGAGTGTCCCAGTCAAATTCATATTGATGAATGACCTTGGGCCATGTGGTCGGATCGTCGTTCCATTCAGCCTTGTAGGCTTCGCGGGTCATTGAATAGAGAACGAAGCAATATTTCGCGTCGGACTTGTCCTGGCGCTTTGCGTCTAGATCGAAGAAAACCGAGGAATCGGCGTCGTAGATCGGCTCGAACCGAATGCGCTGCTTTTCATTCTCATCGTCTTCATCGTCTTCATAGACTGTGCGAAGACGCCATGCACCGAAGCCACCGCCTACACCTTCCTCGAAAGCATTGTCGAACGCTTCATCCGCAACGCTGTCCTGTTCGTCAGCGCGATACAATCCGTTACAAGTCTCAGCCAGCTTATCGTTGTTGCTGCCGTCCTTGGATACGAAGTCGACGGAGATACGATTATTCCTGTATTCATTCAAAATTCGAATGACGGCAAGGTGGATTTTATTGACTTCGAACCTAGGCTTATTCTCAAATTGCTCGCCTATTGGCCCTTCCCACATTGACCCAGCGATTGAGTAAAATCGCCTGTCTTGCAAGCACTGTAGGCGCTCGTCGCGCATCACACTCTGACAGCGATCAAATTCATTTAGTGCATTCTCATGCACATTTGCAAAGCGCTGTTCTTTTGTCAGTCTAGCCATTCAGCACCTTACACCTGTCGAAATGCCATCGAAGCATTGAACCACCAGCTCCAGATTTTCCGCAATGCGGACATTCCATAGCCTTGTACGGCTGCCTTTTAACACCTTTCTTTGCCATTGCCAACTTTTGCTTATGCTCGGCTGTCAACCTCTTTCCCTTGTGGGCTTCAGAAAGTTTGCGTTTATGTTCGTCTGAATGAGGGCCGCGTTTTCTACCCATTTGACCATCTGATATTTTTTTTCGATGCTCATCTGTAAATGGCTTGCGCTTTCTTCCCCGCCAATATTCTCCAACAACATCGCCAATCGCTTCCGAATGCTTACGGCGCAGCCAGCCAAAAACCTTGTTGTTCACATAGTGCTTTGAAAAAGACATTCGCCACACAGCAACAACCAGCGTTTTCTTTTCGGGATGCATTTTAACCAAAAGCTGATGAGCAACGAAATGTTCTTCAGGGGTCAATCTAACCAAGTTTTCAGGCTCATCACCTCCACCCATACATCTTGGCAAGATATGGTGGCGTTCAGAATATCCGGTCAAAGTTCTGTTCCGCGCCCTATTTATCAAGAGCGCATAATGATGTGCGTAATTCATAATCAACGAATATCACATTACCAACGAGATGCAATTGGCAATGGATTTACATAGATGTTTTTCGCGGGCGCGGCTCTACGAGAAGCTTCGCACGCATACCTTAGCGCGTCTATTAAGTGATTATCACGATCTGCGAGGACTGGCAAGATTTGCCCTGTCAAGGGGTCTGTTTTGTAGCTGTAGCAGGTCAGTTCATCAATCGTATGGGTGCAGCGAGGGTGAACCACAATGTCATGCGACTTCAGCCATTCCACGCCTTCCTCGACCGACTTAGGGCCTTTGACTGCCGACATGATCTTCGGAAAGCCATTCTTCTTCATGTGGCTGATTGTCTCAGGCCGGGCGCTGTCAGCGATGATCGGCCACTTTTCGGATTCTGGAACGGTCAGGAATAGCGAAGGCGTGTCCATAATCTCACAGCCCACCTGATAGGCTTCGTAATCAACGTAGATCGTGCGTCCAATGACGTGGCAGCGGATCAAGACTGTCGGGTCAGATGCGAAGCCCCAGTCAGCGCCCAGGCGGTGCGTTGCGTCTTTGGGTGCTTCAAATTCCTCAACCTTCCAATTGCGGAAGACACGGCTTTCGCTGTTCGAGACATAACCTCCGAGCCAGACGTGCTTGTATTTGTCAGGGTCGCGGCCTCGGTCATATTCCATTTCAGCGCGGAGAACGTCAGGGAACCAAGGATTGTCTTTGTAGTTTACCTCTTGGACGATTGCGTCAGGCGGCGGGTTCTCGCCGCGAAGTAGAAGGTCAATCGGGTCGGTGTCTTTGCTGGGGTTCCATGTGAACCACAATTCCGATTCAGGCTTACGGATTGTCGGGCGAAGTAGATCGAGCGAGCGTTGCGACAGGCTCTGCGCTTCTTCCACCCATGCACAGTCATAGCCTTCGAGCGACTTAATGGAATCGCTGGTGTGATTTTGAAGGCCCTGAAAGATGATCAATCCATCGCCGTAACGGGATTTGATCTGAAACTCTTGGACTTCGAAATAGCTCTGAACGCCAAGTTGCTCGATCTTTAATTCCAGCAGACGCTTGACCGATTGGGCGAGGCTTTTCTGTATTTCGCGGACACAGACAGACCTGCGCTTTGGGTCCATCACATGAGCCTCGATCATAGCTTCAGCGAACGCATGGGATTTGCCAGAGCCGCGCCCACCGTATGCGCCCTTGTATCGACTGGGATGCAAGAATGGCTTGAACCAGCGCGGTGTTTTAATCTTCAGCGTTGTCATCAATCACTTCGCGCTGAATGCGTGTAACTAATTTTCCTGTGACATCTAGCTTGGAAGGCGCGTCCAGTCCGTACATGGTGTTGATGGCTTTTACAGCGTTCACCTTGTCGCTGGGCTTTGCGTCTTCGTCTAATCCCTTGGCGATCTGTGCGAGGACTTCGAGGCTGTCTTGCATGGTCCAAACAAGCTGTTCAACAGCTGCTGCGCGGATCTCGGCAACCCTTGCTGCAACATTGCTATCTGCCATTAGCCTTGATGCGTTGGCGAATGTTGTCTCAGGCTTAGTCGTTGGCTTGACATCAAACGCGGTTCTGTAGGCTTCGGCCTGGCTTTTGCCGCTGGCAACTTCTTGAGCAAATCGCTCTTGCTTTGGTGTCAAACTCATTGTCTCAGCTTCCATAGTAGGACTGGTAAAGCCACTATAGCAATTCCTATTGCGCCAAACAAGACAATGGCAGTCCAAAGCGCAACAAGGCTTAGCGCGTCACCTTTAGTCACGATTCACCAACAATAGACACCACTGTCCACACAACGTCTTTGGGCTGGCCTTGAATGTGGATCTTGTCCCCTACCTTCGCCATGAATCGATCATTCTTGCCTCCAATGATCTGTGATGTTTTGGGTTGCTGCGAATTAGATCCAGCTTTTTCCAATTTAACTTTCATCTGCTTTTCAACTCCATATCTCTGTAGGCTTTTACCCATGCGACAGGCAGACCACGCTTTCTGGCTGTTGCTGATATATCCATCTTTTTTAGCTTCATGGTGGAGGCTTTCTGTAGGTCTATAATATATTGGGTTAGGGGGAAGTTACTCTGATTCATCCCTTAACTTTTGCACCATCTGAATGCGTTCGCCAATCCATCGCATCACAGGGACTGCCATGCTGTTGCCTAGCGCCTTGTAGCGTGGGCCATCGCTCATTGGCTTATTGCGATGCGGAACTAGTGTGTAATCGTCTGGGAAACCTTGGAGGCGTTCACACTCGCGGGGTGTTAGGCGGCGGACTGCGCTTTGTGTTGCAACAGCATGAGAGTGCGCCGCTTGCAGTGTAAATGATGGGTCGCCTTCATTGCCTAATCCAAGACCTTCTCTACTTGAATTTGATGTGTCCGCTCCGCGAAGTCCTAGCTGCGTGTTTATGGGAAAGGCAGCTTGATGTGCAATAAAATCCCCACCTTGATTGCCGCCAACTGGTCCGCCAGCCATTAAAGGTTGAGCAACATCTGTCTGCCTCGCTTTGTAATCCTTGCCGCTGTTCATTGGCATGATGGAATAAGCAGTTGGAACAAGTCCATGTTCATCACGAAAGCCAGAATGAGCGTCTCCATTGCTGGTCAATGTCGGAGTTACATCGAACCCGCCTCCGTGCGTAGGAATCAGCGTCTCCGTCTCTGGGTCGTATCTCTGTCCCACCCCAGTTGTTAGACACTTTTCCGTTAACGAATAGCCC
>Ga0315909_10001975_pt1 | contig 26924 bp, 35 predicted proteins | sample LakEriMetagenome_11_FD_203527 | JGI IMG/M metagenome (GOLD analysis project Ga0315909, IMG submission 203527) | Freshwater fungal communities from buoy surface, Lake Erie, Ohio, United States - Buoy 2 MA125 | ecosystem: Environmental > Aquatic > Freshwater > Lake | place: USA: Lake Erie, Ohio...
AAGTTGCGTGTATTCGTCTCTGCTGTTAGCCTGTCGGAATGGACATCAAGGACGCCTACATCCAGGTTCGTGACTATTGCTCGGACCTGTCGGAACGGATTGACATGTACGAGGTGTGGAAGGAGCGTCATCCCGACCACAACACGACCCTGTACTACCGCGAGGAGGCGGCCTTCTACGAAGGCGAGAAGACGAGTGACTTTGAGTCCACCTTCAATCCTGACGACCCCCAGCCGAACACGGCGGACCTCCTGTCCGCCAAGATGTTCGCGGCAATCATGACGCTCGTCGTGGACTGTCACGAGAGGATGACTCATGTTCCGAAGGAAGGCTGAACTGAGGGTGGCTCGTGCTCGCGAGCAGGTGTGGAAGCGTCGCTCTCAGATGCTCCTGAGCCTCCTCGCTGACACGACGGAATACAAGGGCATGGACCCAGCCGATATCCTGCACGGGGTGGACGAACTACTCTTAGGCATGGACTAATACAACAGCGCTTTTTGGGGTGCGGTTAAATTTATCCAAATTACCCGAGTGTAGCGCAGTTTGGTAGCGCACCTGCTTTGGGAGCAGGGGGTCGCAGGTTCAAATCCTGCCACTCGGACCAACAATGAAAGAGAGAAAATAATGACTGATGACATCGTGACCCGACTGCGAAAGCAGTGGAACGGGGAGTTTGACCCGACAGGCAAAATGCTTAGCGAAGCCGCTGATGAGATTGAACGCCTACGGGAACAAATCAAGGCACTTGTTCACGAATGGGAACTATCGGAGCGTGGCGTACACTGCGAACACAAGGAGGTGCGTGGTGAGATATAAATTCAACCCCGAAGCCCGTAACCGTTACGAGTATTACAGAAAGCATTTATTTCGCCAGTATCTTGCTCCAGCCATAGAGCGCAACGAACGGATGCGTAAAAACGGCGTTCATGCGCTTCTTATCCCATCTATGAATGGTGCTATCTGGACTTCTGAAACTAGAGCCAAGAAAGAAGCCAAAAAGATGGTCAAATGGGACAAGCGTATGGCTAGGCTAAACAAAATCCCACTCTCCCAGATTCCTAGAACAGAATGGGCTCAGAATCCATGACCGATGACATTGTGACCCGACTACGAGATTTACGGGAAGTGTTGATGGGTAACCCGATTATGGCTCGTGAAGTTCAAGAGGCTATGGATGAGATTGAACGCCTACGGGCAGACCTTGAAAATGTGCGTGACATGAACGAGCAACTGACTGAGGAATTACAGACCTACTACAGCGAGGATGAACTAAATGCCGACTGGGAATGAAGCAAAGTGCGATTGCGCCAGTATGAATGGACAAATGTGTTATCCATGTTTAGTAAAAGATTACTACGCCATCTCTGCGGATAACTTTAGACTTATCCATGAGAACCAAAGCCTAAGAGCGGAGCGCGACAAATGGGAAAAACTAGCCAAAGAGCGCAACCCAAATTCGTGGAGAAATCTTGTTCAAAAAAGGTACGGAATAGAGGATATATATGAGCGATGACATTGTGACCCGACTACGGGAGACTGTTGACAGGAGAACATCTCTTGTTTCAAACGGCATTACGCGTGTCCGAGCCGAAACGCAGTTGATGATAGAAGCCGCTGACGATATTGAACTCCTGCGGGCAGAAAACAAAAGGCTGAGTGATTGCCTGAGCGAAATATATTCAGTAGCGAGTTTTGCTGTTCACGGCGAATAAAATTCACTGGGGAATGGTGTAATTGGCAACACATCAGGTTTTGGTCCTGAGATTGAGGGTTCAAGTCCTTCTTCCCCAACCAACACAATCAGCCCCTATGGCGCAGGCTGGTAGCGCATCGGACTTTTAATCCGCTGGTCGTAGGTTCAAATCCTACTGGGGGCACCAGGAACAAGGTGGTCAATCAATGAAAAATAAACATGAAATGAAATGGCTTGAGGGTTGCGACCATCTCGCCAGGATTTTCTCCACCTGCTCCAAGCGTCAGTACGCCTCCGTCGTTCTTGCTCCCAACAAGCGTGTCGTGGGTTTCGGGTATAACGGCTCTCCCCCTGGTATGGCGCATTGCGTAGACGGAGGCTGTCCTAGGGCTCTAGAGACTGATATTCCAGGCTCCAATTACGACACCTGTATTGCGCAACATGCCGAGGCTGGGGCACTGCTGTGGTCAGACCCAGCGATGCGAAGCGGTGGGACGCTCATCGTGAACGGTCCCCCCTGTATGGGGTGCGCCAAGTTGGTTGCTTCCTCGGGAATAGCGAGAGTTGTTCATTACAACGACCCTAGATACAGTCAGTGGGGAGATGTGGCGCAATTTCTGGCAGATGCTGGAATAGTCGTTGTATCTCTAGATAGATGAAATGAGGAATCATGAAGAAAATAATTACTATAACTGCACTGCTTTTGTCTGCCTGTGGTGGCTCTGGTGAGCAAAGTACCACCACGACCGAGGCCATAAAGCCAGTCACCATCGCCGCTGTTGGGGACATCTCCTGTAGCCAGTCTCAGCGCAAGAGCGGTAAGTACCTCTGTGAGGACGACAGGGTGGCCGACATCGTCCGCCAGCAGAATCCAGACCATCTCTTCCTTCTTGGCGATATCCAGTACCACAGCCATACTGTCAAGAACTTCAGGGAGAACTTCGCCCTCATCTGGGCTGACCTTCTTGATATCTCTAAGCCTATTCCTGGGAACCACGAGTATGTAGAGCGTGGAGCCAAGGGCTACTACGCCATATGGACAAAGTATCCCAATCCTGGGTACTACTCCTTTGAACTGAACGAGGACTGGATGGTTGTCGCCCTCAATACCAACGACAACTGTTCCGACCTCCCCTGCAAGAAGGGGTCCGAGCAATACAGATGGCTTGAGGCTCAGTTGACGCAAAATCCAGACAAGTGCGTCATTGCGATGGCACACCACCCCCGATTCTCCTCAGGGGCACATGGCTCTTCTGCATCCGTCAAGGACGCATACGACCTGATGACAAAGTACGGAGTTGTCATGCTTCTGAGCGGTCACGACCATCATTACGAGCGCTTCAATACCAGCCCCAAGCAATTTGTGGTCGGCACTGGCGGTAAGGATGTCCGTCGTGTGGGCAAGATTGAGAATTCCGTGTTCTCCTACAACAAGGGGAGCGGCGCCCTTTTCCTTGAGATTTATGGAAAAACGGTGTCTACTGAGTTCATTACCGTTGAAGGTAATGTTCTGGACACAGATGTGACTACCTGCTCAAAGTAGGTGTCTCGCCGCTGAAGCATATATGGCTATGCACCCGCCTTGTAAGCGGGAGATAGTGGGTTCAAATCCCACCAGCGGCTCTAATCCATAGGCGGTAATTTCACCTTGGTTTCTATGAGTCTAATTGAATTTGTCCAACTGGAAGCCAGTTGTGAGCCAAGTTCAGTTACTTGGTCACCCCCATAGATAAAGCCACCCCAGTTGCCAGCGACATTGACGATGTCGGCAACATTGATGAGTTTCGTGGCCACCCTCTTTCTGCGGTGCTGTTCAGCGACATAAATCTGCTCAATCTTGGGGTCACCCATTCCCCACCTGATTGCCGCCGCCCTGCTGGATAGTTCTACGCCAGTCTTCAAGAACTCTTGCTGCTCTATGACGGTTCCGTCTGCATACATATCATTGGCAAAGCCTATGAGTGTCTGTTTCGGCGGGTACTCTCCGTATTCCCTGACCAGGAGATACCACATTGACGGAGCATCTGGGAGATGCTCTTTCGGCACATGAACGAGCAGTTTTCCTCTGTCATCAAGAGAGGTGTATGACCATGGTTCGTCATTGGTCGGCTTTACTGGAGAGCGAGATAGTGATGGTTTTTCTCTCTCGTCGTTTGAGAATGAGTACGCCTCAAACCATTCAGCGTTTAACCGAGAAGCCTGCCAAAACCATAGAGTGACAAACTTGCCCATTGGGGCATATTAGGGGATGGCTGGATACCTGGCGATAAGTTCCCAGGCAGTCGGGTCAGTGCTTGGCCTATAAGCGATTGTTACTGTTGCCGAAGCAAGAGTGTAGTCAATCTCGTCAAAGTCTCCTGCCGTACCCTCAATCCAAAGGGCAAGGTAGTCGCGTGGACCCATAAGACCCTCTGAAAGGACTACGTTTTTATGCGTCTGAGTCACATCGCCAGAGGGAACGGTCAACCTTACGGTCTCGCTCACGGTGCTAATAACACCAGACTCAGCAATGGTCACGACTGGCTTTTCGCTGTCACCGAACACTCCGAAAAGAGGAAATGCCTGCTCGGACAGGGGGTTCTCCTCGGTTGGTGTTGGATGGGCAACGACAGCGTATAGAGACCACACTCTTGCTAGTTCCACGGAGCCAGCCGCCTCTGCGTTCACGGCAAACGAGACCGACTCAATCTGTACTTTTTGCGGGAAAGAGATGAGCCTATAATTGCTCGGGCTTGTCTCAAGATTGTCAATTTGGATGGTCATTAAATGGCTCACGATTAACCTCCGTGTCTGCCGCCATTGTACATTACGGGCGGAGGGGGTGCGGAAGGTTGCAAGCCTGGATTTCACGGGCTAGAGTGCTGGGACCAGGAAGGGTGGCAGAGTGGCCGAATGCGTCTGTCTTGAAAACAGAATCAGGTGTGAGCCTGACGGGGGTTCAAATCCCTCCCCTTCCGCTGGGTGGTGGCGTTGTGCGTCCGAACAATAAACGGCGTCACCACCCTTTGACCGAGTGGCGGAACTGGCAGACGCGCAGGATTTAGGTTCCTGTACCGTAAGGTGTGAGGGTTCAAGTCCCTCCTTGGTCACAAAGCGAGGATACATGTCGTACAACTATGTACAGGCCTTCAAGGAGGGCCATTATTACAACGAGATTGTTGCTGGCTACCTGCGTTCGCATGGAATCAATTGTGTTGCCCCAGAACTAAAGATAGCCCAAAACTCTCAAGAAGTAAAAGAAATGACTCTTTCCGAGAAGGACGTTGTTATAAGCGCTTCTGGAAGCGTCATTGAAGTCAAGTCCAATAGGAGGGAGTTCTTCTGGGAGCCATCAGCATTCCCCTACAAGAGCATCATTGTTGACACTGTGAGTAGTTACGAGAGCAAAGAGGTCAAGCCCATTGCGTATGTCTTTGTCAGCCGCACAAATGGCGCGATGGTAACTATTGGTTCTTCTACATTCAAGAAATGGAAGAAAGTCAGTCTTTATGATAAGTATCAAGAAATTACTGACGACTTCTATCTTGCTGACAAATCTGAAATCAGGCCGATATCCGACCTCGTCCGACACATTCTTGATGGTCAAAACACAACCAACAACCGTGGACGCAATAGCGGTAGGTTGATAAAGTAAAAATCTCGCCCTCGTGGCGCAGTGGATAGCGCAACGGACTTCTAATCCGCAGGTCGCAGGTTCAAATCCTGCCGAGGGCACTACTTGGCGAGTTTCTTGCCTTCAGGGGAAACCCTGATTGACCGCGCAATGCGTGGATTCATCTCAATGTATCCTTGACGAAGACATTGCTTGACAACCTTGTGGATTGTGGCAGAGGACGACAATCCAATCTCAGGACCAATTTCACGCATGTTGGGCGGATAGCCGTTCTGCTTGGTGTATTCCATTACAAAGCGGACAATCTTCTTGAACTTCTCTTCTTGGGTCATTTTGCCAATCCCTGATTTCTCTTGTTCCTCTTGGAAGCGGCGTCCATGGCTCGCTTTCTGATGTCTTGTGCAGCGACAGCAAAATTGTATTCCGCACCCCAGATTGCGGTGGGGTGAAGCCCCAGATGCTCGGCAATCTGCTCAGCACGGAGAAGGGTGACTCCAACCTTTTCCCATCTGAGAAAGGCACCCCTGCCAAAACCACACGCCTCAGCAATTTCGTAAACGCCTATCTCATCCCCATCAAAGAGGTCATAGACGGGCTGGAGTGAGAGGACTGGCTCTGGGTATTCGTTGTTCCTACCCACGCTTCCTCCCAAAAAATGCTCCGACCAGCAGACCCATTACTGAGCCGATGATGATGCCGACGGTATAGAAGTACCAGTCATTCTTCATTTTTTGCCTCCTTAACAGCCTTGGTGAAAGCGTCACCATCTAGAACAAATTCTGGGATGTGGATGTTATTGCGTATCTCAAGTAGCGCATTAATAACATCCCACACCTCCAGCAATGTCAGTCCACTGGTAGACCTATCATGGAGTTCCTTGATGTAGTCGTCCAGAGGGCTGAGGATTTCCATTACTTGGAATCTTTCCACAGCGGGTCAAGTTCAATGCCGTACAACTTGCGGAAATCCGAATAGATGGCCTTGATTGCCTTCGGTGTTCCGTGCGTCGTGTAAATGCGCTGTTCCTTGTTGGGTGGGTAAATCTTGAAGCAGTTCTTCAGGTGGACAACTCTGAATCCGAGTTTCTCAATCTCCCTGAAGAGAGCCTGCACTTCTTTGCTTCCGTGGTTCCTTGCCATAGTGACTGGCATGGTAACTGGTTGTGGGAAAAAGACAACCCCCTGGCGAACAAATTTTCTCGCCAGGGGGTCGTCTCCGACAGTCTTACTTTTTCAGCCAGACAAAAAAGCGAGTGAAGATTCCAGCCTGATTCTTGCGGAGTTTGTCGGCATTGAAGGACAGCGTCTCAACGATGTCATCCTCAATCTCGGCAACCTTCCGTGCAGGAGCCTTCTTGGTAGGCGCCTTCTTGGCGGGAGCCTTCTTCTTTGCTGGAGAGGTCTTGCTCGCAGCCTTCTTCGCTGGCGCCGCCTTTTTGGTGGTCGCCTTCTTGGAAGAAGCCTTCTTCGCAGGAGCCTTCTTTGCTGTCTTCTTAACTGGTTTATTTGCCATACGGTCATCCTAGCGGCTACTTGGTCGTTTCGCAAGAACCGCCAGCAGGGATATGTATGAAGTATGCTGAAAAGAGTGGAAGAATACGTTGAAGACCTAAGAAAATTAGCACTTGCCTTGACATCTGCTCAGATGGCCAAGTCTGTTTTCGTGTCCGAGGAGGGAATCGGGGAGGACATCGCTTTCAACTTTTTCTTCTGGAAAGAGAATAAAGTCGCCCTCATCATGCAACTAAATAAGGAACTGATGGGGCTTGACCATAGGCAAAGATTTATTGTCTGCGCCGACCTATGCCTAGCCATCAGGCAGTATTGGGGAGTGGACGCCATAACCATGGTGGCAGAGGGGTACTGCTCCCAGGACCCCGAAAAGACAAAAGGCCTAGAATTGGCAAGAGAATTCCCTAAGCCAGACTCCAAGGTCATGGAGTGCATAACCATCACCCACGCTGAATATGGCCCCAAACCCGAGCCAAACATCCAACTAATGGCCTGCCCCTATGAGTACAAGCAGGGTCGCATCGTGGAGTTCCATGACCCAATCTACTATTCCGAGGGTGGCGGCAATATCCTGCGAGACAAAAAATACCCCGCAATGCTGGCAAAAGCACTCCAAAATGAAGTCCTTCCCAGTACTGACAAACTCAAAGATGAGATTTTGGATGAATTCCACGAAAGAGGAATATTCTCGCAGGACTTTGGGTTATGAGTAATTGGCATTCTAATAGAAGCAGTGGTCCTGAAAAACTATTTGATGGCGTGTCAATAATTCGCGCCGACAGAATGCCATGCCCAGTCTGTGGTCATCCAACTGGGGATTGCACTGGAGACACTCCGCCCCCAAAGAAAATCGCAGGTATGGGTGGCGTGTATTCCGACCAAAAAGAAGTAGGCAAGATTCTTGTGGAAGAGGACATCAAAGAAGAGCGACAGATAACTCCGTTCTACAAAACGACAGTAGTTATCCACAGGAAAGGTTCGTACATCACGAAGGAAGAAGCAGAGAAGTTCGGACTTCTTTAGACGCTTTCAGTATTTGATGCTAGGGTATCATCGTAGACCCTAAGAGTTTGCGATTAAGAAAGAGACGCCCATGTCATCCCTGTCACCTGATTTCCTTTCCTCATATTCCCAGAAAGTTGTGCCGTGGGGCTTCAACGGAATGGGAGAGACTGTTTTCCTCCGCACATACAGCCGCCAGAAAGAGAATGGTGACAACGAAACCTTCGTGGAGACTCTTGCTCGCGTCATCAATGGGGCAAATGACATTGGTGCCGAACTCACCACCGAAGAGGCCGAGAAACTGTTTGACCACTGCTTCAACCTGCGTTGCCTTCCGTCTGGTCGCTCTCTCTGGCAGTTGGGAACCCCCCTCGTCAAGAAGTTCAATGCCACATCGCTGAACAACTGCTATTTCACCAACATTGAGAAGGTTGAGGATTTTGAACTCCTCTTTGACTACCTCATGCTCGGTGGTGGGGTTGGCTTCTCGGTAGAGCGCTCCAAGATTCACGAACTGCCGAAAGTGAAGTCTGGTGTTTCCATCGTCCATGAGCGGACCAATGATGCCGACATTATCGTTCCCGATTCCCGCACTGGATGGCGTCGCTTGCTCCACAGCGTCCTGAAGTCGTACTTTGATACTGGGAAGTCTTTCTCCTACTCCACGATTCTCATTCGTGAGTTCGGTGCCCCACTGAAGACCTTTGGTGGTACTGCTTCTGGTCCTGGGGCGCTCATTGATGGAGTGACCGACATTTGCAAGGTTCTTGAGAACCGTGCTGGCAAGAAACTCCGCTCCATTGATGTGCTGGATATCTGCAACATCATCGGTCGCATCGTCGTGTCTGGCTCTTCTCGTCGTTCAGCGCAAATTGCCATCGGTGACCCCGACGATGTTCTTTTCCTTCGTGCAAAGAACTGGTCGTCTGGCAACGTCCCCGCCTATCGCGCCAACTCCAACAACAGCATCTATGCCGACCACTATGACGAAATCATGTCTGAACTCTGGAAGGGTTATGACGGAACTGGTGAGCCCTACGGTCTTGTAAATCGTCGCCTTGCTCGCACCTTCGGTCGTCTTGGCGAGAAGAAGCAGGATGACTCAATTGAGGGATTCAACCCGTGTGCCGAGATTGGTCTTGCCGATGGTGAGTCGTGCAACCTCGCAACAATCTTCCTCCCGAATGTGGAGTCCAGGGAGCAGTTGCTGGAGATTTCCTACCTTCTCTACCGAGTCCAGAAGAGCATCACCCGCATGGAGTACCCATACGAGAAGACGACTAACATCGTGCGTAAGAACGCTCGCCTTGGTCAGTCGGTGACTGGCATCCTTCAGGCTTCTGAGGAGCAGGTCTCTTGGCTTGACGAGGCGTACATTGCTCTCCGCAAGGAGGACGCAGCGTGGTCGTCAATGAAGGGGTGGCCAAAGTCGGTGCGCCTGACCACTGTTCAGCCTTCTGGCACTCTCTCGCTCCTCCCTGGAGTAACCCCAGGTATCCACCCTGCCTATGCGCGCTACTACATCCGTCGCGTGCGTTTCGGTGCCGCCGACCCGCTGGTTGATGCGTGCCGTAAGCGTGGATACAAGGTTCAGTGGGACATTGGGCTTGATGGGCGTGAGGACCACACCCGTTATGTGGTGGAGTTCCCCTGCAAGTCGCCTGACAATGCCGTTCTGGCATCGGAGATGACCGCTGTTGACCAGTTGGAGTGGGTCAAGAAGATGCAGACCATCTGGGCGGACAATGCCGTTTCTGTGACCGTCTACTACCGCAAGGAAGAACTGCCAGAAATCAAGCAGTGGCTCTCGGAGAACTACGACACGAGCGTGAAGTCTGTTTCGTTCCTCCTGCATACTGACCACAATTTCCCGCTTCCTCCTTACGAGGAGTGCTCGGAGGAGGAGTACCAGAAGATGCTCGCCAAGGTTGATTTCAGCGTTCCGCTGTACGTCCCCAAGGGTGGGGATGACCTGGACCTTGATAACTGCGCAACTGGGGCTTGCCCAGTCAGGTAATCAGTGCTCTTTGAGCAGACCGTCTCGGATTACCCACAACTTGCAGATTGCTGAGGGGGAAATATCTCCCTCAACAATCTCGCATTTGCGGCCACCGAGGAAAAAGACGCAGTTTGAGCAGACCATTCCCTGCTTGCCGAACGGGGAATTGTCCACATAGTGGGCGCCGTCAGACTTGACTCCCTTGTTCCATTGACCAAACTTCTTCGCCACCTCTTCAAAGAGATTGTAGAGTTCAACTTCTCTTTTCTTCAGGCCGTCAATATTGTCAGACATTGTCACCCTTTTGCCACGACTTGACGACACCATCTGGGATGACGGCAAACCTGCACTTGCCTTCTGGGGCAACTGGCAGAGCAATGATTCTGCACTGGTCTCCTCCCTGATAAAGCACGCAGTTATCGCACTTCACCCCGATACGGGCATCCTCGTTGCTGGATGGCTCTTCATATCCAGCCCATATGCCAGTTCCATCCTGGTTGAACTTGCCGTACTTCTGGGCGATTGTAACGAGCGCGTTGGCTAAGTCTCTCTCGTCATCCGAAAGTTTGATTTCTGGCTTTCTTACCTCAACACGCATTCCAGACAGAATCATGTTGATAAGGGGGTGCATTTTCTCTGACATTACTTCTTTTTCTTTCTTTTTTCGTAACGCTCAAGCATGCGCCTACCCTTGGCTGCAAGTGCCGCAGCATCCTCTGCATTTTGCGGAACTGGTTCACCCCACGCTGCTGCCGACAGGGCAAGCCTAGTTGGGCGTCCTTTTTCGTCCTTCATTGGCCCAGAGGGGTTTGTAAAGAACCTGGTCAAGAAGGAGCCCTTGCGTCGCAGTTTCTCTGGCGTATCTGCTGGACCCATTACCCCTGGCTTGAGATTTGCCCCTTCTGTTCTCTTGAAGAACTTTCTTCCAGCGGCAGTTAGCCCACCCTTAGGGTCCTTGAGTCTTGCTCTTTTGTAGTGGACGATATCTGTCTCTCTGGCAATGGCCCTTTTCATTCCAGGCTCACCGAGTTGACCAATGGCAAGCCATTTGACTTGGGCGATTAGTGCTGGAACGGAAGTGTCTCTTGAGTGTCTTGCAATCCACGCATCTCTTAGGTCAAGCACCTTTACTTGCTCTGGAGTCATGGCATACCCGTCTTGCTCTACAATCTCCATGAGGACATTGAAGACATAGTCGCCAGCAGTTCCGCTTGACTTCTCCCATAGTTCTGGATAATGGGTTTTCAGTTCAACAGCGTAAGATGGGTCAAATACTGCCGACCCTCTATTGTGGATGTAAAACTCGTCAATCATTTTTCTCGTTCCGCAATTTTTTCTTGGAGCCAATGTATTCAGAAACCATAGAGTTCAGTAACTCATACTCCTCTTTTGAGTCCTCAGGAAGCGGGCCATATACGGACTCCCAGGCTTCCTCGTGAGGCATGAACTTTTTTAGTTTTTCATATTTTGCTAGATTTTCTAGATACTTATTTCTAGATGCTTCCATTTCCATAACACGCATCATGAAATCATATTCTGATTCATTAGTTCTTTTTTGTGGGAGCATTTCAGTCTTCTTCGTAATTCTCTTCGCGTTTTTTCTTTTTGGGCAATCTAATACCGTTGTCTATTGCCCAGTCCTCAAAGTCGTCTGGAACGCCTTTTGAGTGTGCAGCGTATCTTAGGTACTCTTCAATTGACTCGTCGCCATCTTCTGGATTGTAACCCATACAACAATCATAGCCCATACGACAATCACCCCCAGCCAATTAAGACTGGGGGTGATTGCCTCCCAAGGTAGCGGGAGAACTAATAGTATTTTATCATCTATTGATTCTACCCTATATCAACTATTAAATGAATCCTATCTATATTTGAGTTGTTCTCAATGGAGTGATACCTATCGGTATTGTCAATGACCCACACTTCCCCGTATGGGATGTGCATCAATTCATTGCCAACAGTGAATACACATCCAGGACTGGTTACTACTGGGACGTGTATGCGATGAGTTTTCTTGCTTATTGTTCCAACGTCCTTGTGTCTTGGTATTTTTCCCCCAGCCCTAAGTCGGGCAAAAAAAGCGCGTTTTATATCGCTTTCCCCGTATTTGGTAATGCCAAGACCTGCGACCTCATCAATATATTTGCTGAATATAGACATGTGTTCGTGTTCTTCCTGGGAGGCGACGGTGTCTACTTTGCCCCACAGGAGTGGAATTGTGTCCGTGTTGGCGCTTGCTGCTCCACCGCGATTCTTTCTTTCTTTGAACCCCAACCATTCCTCATTGGTTATTTTTTCCACATGTTCACGGAGGGATTCAATGCTTTCCAGTATTCCCAGTGGTACAAAACTCATTTCCTCATTCATATACACCGCCCAAAAGGAAAAACCCCACCCTCCGAAGAGAGTGGGGTTTCCCCTAACTAGATTGGCTAGTTGACTATCAGGCCTCTGGAGCCGCGTCAAACGTCACCTTCACGAAGGCCTCTGGGCGCTTCACCGCGAGGGCAAGGCGCTGCTCGGCCAGGATGACAATGGCGTTGCGGACGAAGAAGTCCGAGTGCTGCTCTGAGATGCGGATGCTGGCCTGCTCACGGTCGTAGAGTTGCGCACCCGTACCGAAGGCACCGACGAGAGCGGTACCCTCAGGGATGGCTGGGGTCTCAACGACTGGCAGACGCCAGACTCGCGGCTCACCACCGAGGGCGACGGATACAGCGACCAGGTACTGGCCCTGTGAGTCCTTCGTCAACTCAATGTCTTCCCAGTCGTTCGGGTGGAGAACCACACCGCTCGGCTCGTAGTAAGCGAGGAAGGACAGCGTTGCCGCACGACGAATCGCATCAGCCTTGGTGTCGGGCACTGGGGTAACAGCGCCAGCCGACCAGTCATAGGTCTGGATGCCAGAGGTCTCAAGGACGCCAGTGAGGTTCTCACCAGTACCGTCGCCCGACAGAATCTGCGCATCCTCCTGGAGACGGAGGCCGTACATGAGTTCGTTGTCAATGATGCTGCGGAGTTGCGGCTCATCGGCAAGCACGTTGCGGTGAGCAGCCTCCCAGTGCGCGATGGTGCGCACTGGAGCCTGGTGGCCCTCAAAGACCATTGACGACTGCGGCTTGGCAGCGAAGTTTCCACCTGAACGCTCAGCGACGGTCGCCGCGTTGTTGGTGCCACCGCCAGTCGTGGTGAAACCAAGCATGCGGAAGTACTCAATCACGGCAGCGGTCGTCGTGCGGGTCGGGAAGAGGTCACGGACTCTCTTGACTCGCATCGGCGGCACCACGATTGGGTCACGCTGAATGGTACCGAACTCGCCAGGCGTACCCGACGGGAGGGCTGAGAAGACATCCTTCACGCGGTAGGCACCAGCAGTGGTGAGCGAAGCGCCGACCTGGAAAGGTGAAGGCATGTTCGCGCCATTGCGGCCACCCTGGAGGGACTTGAACTCGGCTGAATCCAGGAAGAGTTGACCGATTGTCTGCTGTGAGCCGAGGCCCTTCAGCGAGTAACCAGCAGCAGCGGCAGCGGCAACTGAATCGGCAGGAGCAGAGGTGCCCCACTCTTGAACCTGCGTGAAGGCCTCAAGACCCTCAATGAGGCCCTTGATTTCCTTGATGTCCTGCATGTTCTTGTCAAACGCTGACTTCTGCTCTGCAGAGACGACAACGGTGCCGTCCTGAATCTGGAATGAGTCTGCAATGGCCTTGTTGTCCGCCATCTTCTGGCGGAGCGCACCCTGCAACTCGTTGAGTCTTGACTTATCTGTCATTTGATTTGTCTCCTTAAAGACGTTTTGGGTTGGATGTGTTTTGACTGGCCTAGGTAAGCACCCAGCCCTATTGGAAATAATAACTTACTCACCAGTTCCGCAGTGCAACATTTAGGACTTTATGGGTATTGCACTTATTTTTATAACTCTTGCTGCTATCAGTTCATCCCTTCTTGGAGGCAACTCCAGATAACTGCTTGTCACGACCATTGGCGTCTTTCTCCCACTGGTCGGCTCGGCTCTTTCCCTTAGCAAAATCCTCAAATTTGGGCCTATCAAAGATTTCCATGGCTTTGCCAGGAACCTTTCGGGCAATGAGTTTCGGCACCCCATCGTCGGAATCATTGTCCCAAAGATAGAACTCGTCCATTAGTCCTTCACCGAAGGCCTCGGAAATTGAGTACGGAATGATTCCAGCCATCTTTCTGGCAAGCCTCACTGGTGTTTGCTGGGTGCTGGTTTGCGCCCTTCTTGTTGCCCGTCTTTCGGCAACATCGTCTGAGGCATAAACGAAATGACCAACAGTCCTGTACCCGCTCCTCTTGGCGCCGCGAAGATGCTCCGTTCTTCTGCCAGTTCCCTGAACTATCACGTCCATCCCTTCGGACACCGCATCTTTAATGATTTTGTCCGTGGCTACTCTTGATGTGTTGTGCACCGCCTCAATACCGCGCCCATCGTTAAATCCTGGTATTCCGAGTTTGACGAAATCTGGGTCAACATGGGCAGCCTCATCGTCGTTCGGTATTAGGCCGTTGGCCTGAAGGTGCTTTTCAACAACAGTTCCCTTTCCAGAACCAACCGTTCCACCAATGAAATATGTGGTTTTCTGCCCTGGCTTATTGCGGTGTTCTGGGCGAACCCTTCCGAGGATTATTCTCCCCATTGCCCTTCCGCCGAGTTCAGCATATGGATTTGCTTTTGTAGCCTTTGGATTATCAGTAGGCGGAGTAGTTGAAGAACGAAGGCCAGCAGGCTTTGACATTGAACGAGCAATAGAGGCTCTTTCCTTGGGACTCAACTCAGCGATGGCATCAATTGAGGGGCCGAATCTGTCCTCTCTCTCCTGCTCGGACATTGAGTGATACCACTCTTCTGCTGGCGCTCGCCTCTGCTTTTTACCAGCGATGACGCCTACTGCTTTTTGAATTTTTCCCGTAACGGCAGGTCTCTGAAACGGCGTGTTGTCCTGAAGTATTCCGTCTCCATCACCATCTTCAGCCTTGGGGTCAAACCTGGCAGAAACATTCCTCAAAGTTCTGCCCAGGCCCTTGTAGTCGTGAAGTTCTTCAGCGAGTGACTTCTTTCGTGTTCTGGAAGAATCTTTTAGAACGGTTCTCACGGCTCTGGTAAAAGCCTGCTGCTGGTGCCTTCTTCCTAGTGGTGTTGTGCCAGCAAGGCGGTCATAGTCGCTCATATTTGTGCATGGCATCCATACAAGTTTTCCACTTTTGCTTACTCTTCTTGATACCCCGATGCAGCCCATTTGGCGCGAGCGCTTCCTAGCCGACTCAATGTCAGTGAAAACATCCATATCCTCATCTCTAGGGGAATATGGAGCCTGGATTGCCTTGACCGACATGCCACGGGATTCAATAGAAGCGGTTGCTATTGGGGCGGAAACAAGACCCCCAGATGGAAGAGTGTCAATGCCAAGAACACCTCTTTCGCGCAACTTCTGGAAGCCACTGCGACGCTTTTTGCCTTTCTTCTTTCTTCTTGAATTCCAGTTCTCAATATCATCTTGAGTAATCCTAGAAACCCCAGCCTTGCGCATCATGGCGTCTTTGTACTCTGTGAACGAAGAACATGGCATCCATTCTCCGTGTTCACCAACATGGGCGCCAGAACAGCCGAGTTCAGAAGCAGCACGAAGTGCTTTTGCTTGAAGCGCTGGCTCCGACGACATAATTACTTCGCAGAAGGGTATAGAGGATAGATGTCTTCGTTCCAATCATCTGGGACGATATTGTTCAGTTTCATGGCTGCTTGCTGAGCGTCATATGGATTTCCATAGCGCTTCTGATATAGACGCGCCTCTTCCAGGTCATCATCCCACTTCACTTCAAGAGTTGAGAATGGTCTATCCCACTTATCGGTACGTGTCATCTCTTGTTCAGCAGAAATTATTCCGTCCTGAAACTCTTTGCGTTTTGTGCGGCTTATCGTAAATGGCGGATAATCAAGAAGTATTGATAACTCCTTGTGCTTGCCGTGGAAGGCGGCCATCTGCTCTTCCGTAGCATTTGGCGGAGTGGCCCATTCGCTCTTGTAAATTGTGTTGTTTTCTTCCATGTCCATACCTTAGCACTACTGTCAATTAGCCGTAATTTTGGATAATCCACTGACGACGAGCAATGAGTTTACGAATCAATTCGGCCCTCTCATTGGGGTCTGAAATCGCATCAGAAACCATTTGTGTAATCATCTGGTCGGTGATTTTCTTCAAGTCGTCAACTTGTTGCTTAATTTCTTGAGGAGTGATATCTCTGAGAATACCCGCGCCTCCTGGGTTGAAGTTCGGGTCTCTAAGTGTCTCCATCTCCCTGGCTTCATCACCGAACTGGGTTCCCTTGGGGGCGCCCTGGGCCCTGTAGTTCAATGAGCCACCATGGTCAATTCTAACGGCACGGCCCTGACCGTCGTTCTTGATATTTCCAGAGTTGGCAAAGGCATCCCAGTTGCCGAGCCATGCATCGGCAACATATCCTCTTCTCATTGCCATTCTTTCACCAAGGGTATTGCCAGACATTGGGCCAGACCCAGGAACCCATTCGGAAACTACCTGTACTTGCCCATTGTCATTGCCAATATCAACGCGCGATGCTGGAACATTGAGCGCTCGGTACAGTGCTGATGCAAGAACTTCGTTTTCAACGTGGGACTGAGAGCGTCCCTGCTTTACATAATACTTCTTGCCATCTGGTGCGGTGTACTGACCGCCAGGATTTGAGCCAAGTTGTCCACCAGTTTGTTTCCATCCAGAAGTATCAATAACTTTTGCGCTTGAACTGCCTTTGGCGGCCTTGGGGGTCTTGGGGGTCTTTTGCTTCTTTGGTTCCGCTCCGCTGACAATTCCAGCCTGCGCGTCTCTTACGATTCTCTGACCCTGCTCGTTGGTTAGCGGCTTATTGACGGCAATAATCGCGCCTCTGTTGTGAACAACGAGAGGTCCACCGCTTTCCATATCAATAGCGTCATAGCCTAGAACTGGCGCCCAATAGTTCATGTCGTGAGCAAACATTTTGCCGACATGCTGCATTGCTACCCAAATATCTTCCGAGTCTTTTCCTGATGACTTCCCGTAATTGTCAATTAACTGCCTATAGACCTGCCCAAGCGGCGTGTCCCAATCGGCATCCGTTACCCTGCCCTCAAGGTGTTGGAGCAAGCCAGTAACATAATCTTTCGGGTCTGTTTTTTCCGCTTCTCCCTCTGGGAATCCAGCATCATAGGCTCTGATGGCATCTTTTATCTTTCGGCCATCTTCAACAATTCTGTCAAGTTCAGACCTCTTAACGACCCTCGCTGATGGAGAAACGAATGCAAGCATTCTCGCGTCTCCGAAAGAACTGCTCCATGAAAAACTGTCACCCTCAAAAGCCCAGTATTCACCAATGCCATATGCTGAACCACCCTGTCCAGGAATGAATCTGTCTTCATCGGTGAGATAAGCGTCAACAAATCCAGTGTCATTGCCAACACCCCTGTTGATAGGTCTCCATCCAGCGGTGACAAGCATTTCAACCTGGTCTTCTCTGATTTGGGTTGGCAGGCCGTTCTGCTCCATGTTTTCCCAAATCAACAAAAGACTTTCGTTCGTAACCTTGCCAATTCTCTTGGATTCGGTTTTCTCTCCGCGCTTAAACCTAGACAGTTCGCCCTCAATGAACGCCATTCTTGATGTCCACTCGGGAGTAACCTTGACCTTGAGGTCTGCTGGCTTGTCTCCAGTTACGCTCAAGGGATGCTTCAGTCTTCCTGACTGATTTCTTCCAGCAATCTTTCCTGCTGTTTCTTGACCCCTGAGTCGTCCAGCAATCTCACGCCTTGCTCTTCTGATGCGGCGAGCAATACCCTTCTTCTCGGCTTCGGCTTGTCCAGCGGTTCGCCCGACTCCAGCCTTACGTGCTTTGCGTCTTTCGCGGCGCGCAACTCTCTTTGGATTTGGGTCAAGAAGTCTTCTTGAAAGACCTTCAAGTCTTTCGCTAGTTCTTTTCTTGACTTTTGCTTTTTCTCCAGTTTCAAGAGTCTCTTCGGCAACATATTTCTTTGCACGCCCACTCTTGCCGTAGTATGTGGAATCAACTCTTCCCATTGTTGGGAATGTTCCTTCAATCTTCGTTCCAGAATCCTTGCCCTTTCCAAGCGCAGCCTCTTTGGACGGTGGATGAAGATGCTCAAGCATTTCATGCGAATCGTTTTTCTGCATGTTCCTGATTGTGCGCAGGTCGTCAAACTGGCGATAAAAAGTTTGGAACGCCTTGTCGTTCTCGGCAAGTTTTTTATCCCTATCTGGGCCTGGCGCCATATCACTCATTATTCTGGTGATTGAATCGCGTTCCTGTTCCTGAATTTCGGCCTGCAGAACAACCATAAATTCATCGGTAAAGTCGCTGTCGCGTGAAATGCCTGGGTATTGCTTTTTTGTCTTCGGATTTGTGAGCCAGGCATCCCAAAGACCACTTTTCTTAAAGATGCCTTGCAGTTTCTGCTTTCTCTTTTCAAGGTTTTGAACTACTGCGCTTCTCTGCTCTTGCGTCATTGATGCCCATGCTGAGCCGTCTTTTGCATCAACTCTGTCAACACCAGCAGTAGCCCGTGTTTTCTTTTTAGTCTTTGGCGTCTTTGTGCGTGAACGCATTCCAGTCTCAACGGTGCCTCTCTCCATTCTGGAGCGAAGACCAGCGGCTGGGCGCGTTCCTCTTCTTGGCGCGGCATCAATTTCTTCGGATGCTGCTGGCTTGGTTGTGCTTCTTAGTGAAGTACGCTGCGGCTTTCCACGACCTTCCGCTTGCTGCATCTGCTGTCTGCGGCTCTGCTCATTCCATGCGCGAGTCGCCGCTCTGGTGTTGACTTTGCCGCCAGTTGACCTGTCATTGACACCTGGAATTGCTGGACGCTGGAATGGAGTGCTGTCCTGAACGATGCCGTCGCCATCTCCGTCCCAGGCATTGGGGTCAAATCTTGAAGTTATTGCTCTTCCGATTCTGCGGGCGCTTCTGGTGCCACCGCCGCCTCCGCCGATTGCGCGACCGAGAGCCTTCTCCTCTGTCTTAAAGAAGTCTCCGACCTTTCTGCGCTCACCCTGTTGAACAATTGTCTTGAGAGCCTTTACTCCCAGTCTGCGCTCAAAAGAAGTGCTGACAGCCGACTCAATTCTCTCACGGATGAGCGACTTCTCTTCAATGGAAGGGCGAGGCATAAACTTGGCGCGGTCAATATCAAATGCGTATCCATTTGACTTTACTTCGCGCATCATTGATGACTTCTGGGCATCAAACCTGAAAGCAAGGCCCTTATAGTTGACGGCGTTTAGATATTGGGAGTTCTTGAAGTGACGAATGGGTGTGTCAAAGACTGCTGGTGTCTTTGACGCCGACTTAACCCGATTGGTTCCAGCAAACATGTAGTCTTTCCTGCTGGCTATTGCGACCTTTACGGAGTCAACATCTCCAGAAATCATCCTGTCAAAAATGGCATCTTCCATCTGCTTGAAGGCGCCAACGATTACCCCAGGCGGCATGTCAATGGCAGAGAGGCTCTTGACGTTCGTTGAGTTGGCCCATGATGCCCAGTTTGTACTATGGGTGTCAACCCCATAGAACTCGTATGAAGCAGCACTCTTCACTACAAAGCCAAAATTAACGCCTTGAAGAGCGTCATGAAGAATGGCTACTTTTTTCATTTCCTGTCCCCAATCACACGCAGTAGTGTCTGCTTGCTTGTTGTGAGTCTGTCAATTCTCTGTTCAACGATTCGCCCGAGAATGTCAATATGTGTTTTCTCAGCATCAGAAAGTTGTCCGTCGCTGTAGAGGCGAGTCTTGAAATTTGTGAAGTTGAACGCCCTGGCCCTCTTGAGCAAGGTGTCAATCATTTTTCTAAAAGCAAACCTCTGATTCTCTTTTAGTTCAGCCCAATACTGCCTATACATTGCCGCCCTCTGGGCGGAATAGAAATCATCCACACCCATCTTGCTGCGCTTGGCTACCTCAATTTTATCTAAATCAGTCAATCCTGAGGTGAAGTTATTGACCATTACTGGCTTGGGGTTCTTGCCGTCGGTAACGGGGATAATGCTGCCTGGGTCTCTATCCCTCTGGTCAGATAGGTAGTCGGCAATCATCATTCGGGCTACGTCCTCTGGCTCGTAGTCCTTGAAGTCAATATTTCTGTCCATTCTGTAGCCGCGCATCACGCTGTCGGCATCCTGGACTAGATACTTTCTATTGTCGCCTTTACCGACAAATAGGACATCTGGCGACTCAAGACCGAGGTGTTCTTGAATGTCTGAAGCCAACCTCTGGCCAATATGCTCGTATCTTCTTGACGGGCTATGGAGGGTGTACTTGGTGCCATCCTTGCCCTCTACCAAGGTTCTCTTTGCGTCAAGTTTGGTCATCTTGAGCAGTGCCTTCTGAGCAAGAACCTTTTGAAGGATGTCTGGGGATATGTCAGCAAAAGAACCACCAGCATTGACGTGCTCAATGGCGTCATCAATGTTGTTGATTTTCTTGCCAATCTGGGCAACTGAATCAGTGCCAGCGCGCACTTGGGATGTCGGCTTGGCCTTCTTGCCCTTGCCAAATACCTCATCAACCCATCTCTGCGTTGGCTTCTTGCCTGGCTTGGCAACTATCTCGTTCGGATTGTCAATATTGACGAAGTCCTCTGAGTATCTGATTCCGTCACCAGTCTGAGCAACGACCTCCTTTAGTCTTGCCGTTGCGTCTCTATCCACTGGAATCTGGGCGGCAGAGTTGACGGTTCTGCCGAGTTTTCTTCTTTCACCAACGGTCAGCGGACGAACTTTTTCAAGGCTGATTGTTGAGCCACCTGGAGTTACATAAGTCAGTTTTGTTACCCCAGTGTTTGATAGGAGTCCAAGTTCCTGTCCACCAATGTCGCTTGGCTGACCAACTGTGACCAGATAATTCGCGCCTTCCATGTCTCTGTTGTCTGGAATGGCGCGAAGAACTTGCGCTGGCACTACTGGCTCCAGAACATATCCATCTCTGCGGACCATTCTGGCGATTCCAGATTGACGCACCTCACCCATTTGGGTGGACAATTCTCTGGAGCGTTGCTGTGCCAATCTGAGGTTCGCTACCCCAACGCGAGGAATTTGAGGACGGCGGGATTGAATTATTGAATCTGGCGGAGCGTCTCCAGTAATCAGTCGTGAATCGCCTTCTGTTAGGGCGGCATTGGCTCCACGAACCAGGCGGCGAATTGCGCCAATCGTTGCGCCAAGAGGCGAAGGAATATCAAAGAGTTTTTGTCCACACGTAGAAAGCCTGTTGTCCGTGAATCGGCCACCATACTGGTAGCCCTCAGGACAGCGTGATGTCCTATCCCGACCAGGCCCGCGAAGCGGAAGGTTCGGTTTTCCTGGCGTCAGCGCGCCCCATACTCCAGACCTGATTGGGCTACGGATTGGGCTGAGGTTTCCTGGAATAACCGTTGAGGCTACTCCTTGAGCAATCTGTCCAATAGTTGAGTGGCTACCAATGAGGCCTACCTTGACATCGTAATTTTTAGAAATACCAGCCCTTTTAGCGAGCGCCTTGTACTCAACGATGTTCTGGTTGCGATTGATTCTCTCATTCAGGATTCTGTGGGGTCGCTCAAATGACTTGTATGAGTTAGATACAAGTGAAATGCGCGTTACGGAAATGGGAATCATCCCATTGCAGCAATCGGAGTAATCAGCAGCAGCCATCGCCATCCTTGCGAACGAAAGGCATGGACTTCATGGCCCCAGACCACTCGTCCTCTCCTTCAATTTCCCAGTTCTTGTCATCGTTGATGAGACTTACAAAGCCTTTCTCCATCTCAACGAAATCTGCTAGAACCTTCACTGCGTGCTGCATGTCGTCAACGGTGACGACGGCGTCCTCAAAGCCCTCTTCGTCAGCCATGTTGAGCATTTTCTTGCCAGCGATTCTACGAAGACGGTCGTTGAAGTCGCTGTCGCTCCAGACAGAACCACGAACAACTCCCCTCATCTTCTTGCGACAGTTCTTCATGCCAGGGTGATGACAGCCCTCGTTTGGCCAGAGACCAGTTGTCTCATGGTGGAGCCAAGCGCAAATGTTGTTGAGTGGATACAACTCTGGGTGGTTTGCGAGAATCACCTTGCATCGGCGGAATCCACCAGGCTTGCGCATGATGGGACGCCAGTATCTGAGAAGCCTCTCAAGGTTGCCTCTTCTTGGGCCACGACCTCTGAGAATGTCGCCAGTGAGTTGCTCCTGCGGAACATCAAAGAGAACGTCCTGCGGAGCCTTAATCTCAAAATCACTCATTCTTATACTTCCTTGTTTTCAGCAGAACTGTTTACTGGGCTGGAGAGTTCCACCCTGAAGGAGACGGCTTTTTCGTATAAGCCCTTCTGCTTCTTTCCACTCTTCATTATGTCAGACCTGATTTGTACGCCGTTGAGCATACTGTCTTTAATTTTCTGATTTTTTCTTACGAAGATTCTATACCATCTCTCCATCTCGTCCTTGTCAGGAGTTGACCATAGATATCGGTGAAATTCCGTCTCCATGCTTTTGCGCAGACCAATGGCAAAGCGCACCGTATCCCAGAAAGAAACAACAGTGGGTTCAGCCCCCTCTGGGACAACCACACCATCGGACAATGGGCTTTCCGAGTCCAGAATGTAATAGAGATTGGACTTGTCAATCTTTGCTACGAATACTGCCTTCACTTCTTCTTGTCCTTCTCTTTGAGGAACTTCTTGACAGCGTCTGGCAGTGCGGCATCTACTTCCTCAATTGCCTTTTGAGACACAATGCGGTCACCAGACTCCAGAAGTTTGGTAGTCATGTCCTGAAAGGAATAAGGGTCAAAGATGTCAACGCCTTCTGAGTTGACAAATCTAATTTCAGAAATGTTGAGCGGACTCAACTCAACCTTCACTTTGTCTGCCGCTTTCTGCTGGAGATAGATGGTGACTGCTGGGAGATTAAGCCCGCCCCCGATTGGGCCGCCGCCCTGCATGAATAGAACAGCATCCTCGTCGCTCAATTTCATCTTCTTTAGTTTCAATGCTATGACATCTTTGCCAACAACTGGGTCGCGAGGGGGAACCTCTACCGAATTTATGTCCAGCATTGACAGTGGGTAGTGGATGACCTCAACCTCGCTCTTGTTGATTCCACCGAGAATGTAGGCCTTGAATCCAGGACTATTGGCATGTCCAATGAGTTGCGAATAATCGCCAGTAATGGCTGCCTCAATGTAAATCTCCAGAAGTTCAAGGTTCCTGGCTTCGCTATTACGGGAGTTGATGTTCCCCAGAACAGCAAGGGCAATGTTCTCAGAATCCTCTGACATGGTTGAAACGGAGTAGGCGTTATCAAATATGCCAGTGTTTCTTGAGTATCCCGTGCGTCCAAAAACCTCTGGTTTGAGCAGGATGTGAATCTTGTCGTTCATTGAGAAGAACTCGGACTTGTAGTTCTTCTTCTTGTTATTGGGCTCGGCGGACTTGAATCCAGAGTGGTGCATCCACCCAGAGATGGGGCGAGCCTCGTCTCCCGTCTTTCTGCTGATTCCCAAAGTTAGGTCAGCATCTCTCTGGATGTCCGCTTGTGAGCCAGACGACCTATCTCTTACTATTTTCTTTCTCTCGGCTAGAAGAAATAGTGTCTCCACAGACGCATCAACAGAGACAAATCTCTCAAACCCAGCATGCAATCTGAAAGCCAATTTCTCTAGAATCTCTATAATCTCTTCGTTGGTCTTTTTTTCCACCGCTTTCTTCAGGTATTTAGATACCTCAACATCGTTTTCCCTGACAGATACGGACGGCATTCGGATATCGTCTAGAATCTTCATTACAGTGTCGGTGAAGTCGTCGTAAGCGTCGTCAATATCCGTCGCATAGTTGGTGCCGTACATCTCATCCAACTTTGAGATGTCATTCATCATGGACTTAGATGCACTGAAGTGGTCAAATGGCTTGCCGCCAGCAGCCTTAATCTCCCTGATAACAGACTCATTGCGGCGAGAAATTTCTAGGGCATTGCTTGACTTCTTGGTTGACTTGCCGCGACGCTGTTTCTCCTCTTGACGCACATCTCTAATGGCATCAATAAGCAAGCCAGCCTCTCTCCGCTCATCGCCAGTCATTGTTGCCGAGGCTTTTTGGGCACGTCGCTCCATGTCGGACATGACCTTATCCAGGCCGTCTTGCTCAATAACTTCAAGAACCATGGTGCCATCTGGGTCAGGCTGACCCACCCTCAGTTTGGCTGGAGGTAGGACAACATCCTCTTTCTGACGGTCTTTGTTGGACTTGAATATTCCCTTGGACCCAGCAGGAAGTTTTACACGAACTTTCTTGCTCATTAGACAACGCTTTCTTTGCGATTTGGGTCAGGTATTTGACGTGATGAAATCCATCTATCACCTACAGCGAGACGAAGTATTGCATTTTCACTCATTGTTGCCAGTTCATTAACATACAGGCGCATTTTAACATCCCGAACCCTTAATCTTTCTGTTTCCGCCTGAACGCCAGCATTGGCCATATGATTTGTTACGCCAAGTTCATCAGCGATACCGCTAATTCTTTTTTCAGCCGTGGCAACATTCCACCCAAGTCCTGAACTGTCTCCCGATAGTTTTACTTCCCTGGGCATGCCCATTTCTTCTAGTAAATTGGCAACAATTTCTCCCCTTTTTGATTCCCTAGTTAGGCCAGCCATGGCAAAGGAGCCTTTTGGTATGACCAATCCAGAACCTGGAGCGGCAGATGCGTATGTATCAACTCCATAAAGATTATCCAAAGCATCTGGATTATGTTTTATAAATTCCCTTAGTGGTATAACTATGGCACGACTTGACTCTGGAGTTTCCCTCGCTGAATGGCCAGAAACAATATGGTTCAGGGCAAAGTGAACGGTGCCCCTATTGAGCGGAATATAGTAATATCCAGTACTTTCTGTGCCCATAGGCATTGTCGCCCCATAATCTCCAGATGGGCGCAAAATCAAATTTCCGTCCTCGTCAACTTCTGGTTCATAGGGAGTTTCATGAACCAGGAATAAGTCGTCCACCGAAAGTCCAGAGAAGTCGCTATCTCGTGATGGGCGCAAAAGTCTTTCTTTCGTTTCGTCACTTATGTCCATCGCTTCAACTTGTTCAATCCATTTCTGTCTTTCTTCTTTTTCTTTCCTTATTCCTTCTTCTCTTTGAATTTGCAATTTTTTCCTTGATTCTTCAACCATCTGGCGGCCAATGCGTGCCATTTCCTTTAATGTTTTTTCGGCTTCTGTATCACCTCTTGATGACGCATAAAGAAGCGCTGCGACAAATGCTGATTCATCAAGACTCCCTTCACTGTTTGCATATGTAACTGCATATATAAAGTCAGATGCAGCCTGTTTTCCTTCTTCAGATGATTCTGGAAATCCAGATATAACATAAGGATTCAGGGGCATATCTTTTATTTCTGGGTTGTTCGCAACAACTTCTGGTCGGGCACCAAACATGACTTTTTCACCAGCAAAATCCCAAACTTCTATTTCCCAAACCGTTCTAAAGCCCTCCAGACCCTCGTCCGAAAGTATTGTAGTTTTTTCTCCCTTGAACTCTCCTGGCTGAAGTCGCTTGGGTGTACCAGACCTTAATCCCCTGCCAGTTGAACTGCGTAATCCCCTGCCGCTAAACGGGTCGCTTGGGTCAAATACCGTAGGCTCCTCATCCATCCCCATTCTTTCCCGAATTCTTCTCATCGTCCTTCTGCCTGCATCTGCAGCCCTAGATACACCGTCGTTGGTATCTGGTGGAGGAAATGGATTACCGAACGGGTCGCTGGGGTTTTGTGTTGACTCTTCTCTAGTGAGCCTGCCTCTCGCCCTTGATGCGGCAGAAGAAACTCCTTGTCTTGCCGAGCGCGCCCTCTCCCTGTTTTTTTCTGTATCAATTCTTGCCCTTGCAAATCGCCCAGCATTGACGGCAGCATCCTTGAGTGGGTCGGGAAGTCCTTCTGGGGCAATTCTGTCAAGGCGCGAAGTTATTGCATTGGCTTGTCTTTGACTAAGTTTTCCGTCTTCAACAAGTTTGCCGACAACATAATCTGCGACATCCCTACCGCCCCTCCGCGCAAGTTCAAGACCTAGTTTCGTAATAGCAGCCTTGGGTCCAAATTTCATCGCTAAAGCAGTATCAAGAATCATTCCCGCTACTTCTTTTTCACCCTCGTCAAGGCCCATCCTCTCGGCAATAGCGTCAAGCGCCCTACCCTTGAGTCGCTCCCCAAGTCCACCTTTTCTCTTCTTTCTTTCTCTTCTCGGGCGAGATGTGTCAACTTCTGGAGTGGTCACTTCTGGAAGAGCAAACGGGTCGGCAAATGGGTCGCTTGAGTCATAGGTGCCAGGGGTTGTAGCAGGTGTTGTGGCAATTGTTCTTATAGGAGTTGCAAACGGGTCGGCAAATGGGTCTGCAAATGGGTCACTGCTAGACCTGAGGCCGCGAGATTCACCCCTCATTAGCCCAGTATGTGTAATTTCTGTTCCTGGAGTCATTGAGGCAATATCGCCAATATCTCCGAGGTCATCTGCATCAATCTCAACAACGGCGTCAAATAGGAGTGGATTCTCCTCCATTGCAGAAAGCATTGGGGCCATATAGTTCTTGACTTGCTCGTCAAGCAGGGATGAATCAGATGACTTCGGTGTTCCTCTGGAGCCCATCAGTCTTGTGTCGTTGAGCAGTCTTCTTATTTCAGCGCTCTCTCTCAAAGAAGAAGAAACACTTCTCAGCCCAAGGTCGCTTGACATGTATGGGGCGTTTCCAGATAGTGCGTCTTCAACAGAGCGAGCCTGCTCCCTTGACATATTGCGCTGTGTAGTTACTGCTTGTATTCTAGAACTGCTTCTGGAGCCCATACGCATGGGGACTTCATCCATTTCCTCCCTATCAAAATTTGATAGGTCAAATCCGTATTCGGGTATCACCTCAATGCCATGCTCTTTTACAGCCTGCAAGTCAGCAAGGTCATCTATTGATGACATAAAGCGCTTGAGGGCCAGAGCCTGATTGCGCTTTCTTCTCTGGAAGGTTCCCTCATCTGGCCTTTTTTCATTGCCAGAT
>Ga0315909_10001979_pt1 | contig 26905 bp, 60 predicted proteins | sample LakEriMetagenome_11_FD_203527 | JGI IMG/M metagenome (GOLD analysis project Ga0315909, IMG submission 203527) | Freshwater fungal communities from buoy surface, Lake Erie, Ohio, United States - Buoy 2 MA125 | ecosystem: Environmental > Aquatic > Freshwater > Lake | place: USA: Lake Erie, Ohio...
GATTTGCCATGCGGCTCTGCGCCTACAGACTGTCTTGATGGATCATTATCAGCCTGATTGAAGTTTACCAAAAATAACACTTGACAAGCCTTGTAGTACTTAAGTATAATGGGGCTGTGGGGCTTTCAGATACTTGATTATTTTAATCTGGTATTACTTGACATTAGTACCAGTCCTGTTATACTGTATACATGTTGAAAGTTATTGAGTTTATCGGAGTGTTCTGTGGCATACTAGGGTCGTTCCTAGTTGCAAGAGGATTCCTAGCAGTAGGGTTTTGTCTTTTTCTCGTTTCCTCTATAGCATTGTGCTATTCAGCCGTGAAACAAAGAAATTGGAACTTGACCCTCCTACAAAGTGCATTTTTGTTTTCAAACGTGCTTGGAGTTAGTAATTATGTTTTCGGAGTATAATATGTCCTCAGAAGTGAAACCTTTCGTTTTCGGATTTGTTTATGCACTAGCCCTGGCTGTGCTTGTCCTTGATTTGCTTGTTTGGAGAGCCCTATGAGCCGTTTGTCCGATATTGCTATTGATATCCAGTGTGCCCTGGAAGATGGTGAACTTTCGTTTGCAGAAATTGCCGCGATTTATGAAGTACCCATTACTTGGGTCATTGAAGTGGCCGAGTGGATTCACAATGATGAATTGAAAAAACTGCAAATGTAATACTTTTTCTGTACTTGACATATACCGAGTTTTCTGGTATAATAGAATACATGAAAAGCAGAAAACCAAGATCCGATAGAAATCATGTCCTGTACCGTGTCACCTGTGTGGATACCGGTGATTCATACATTGGTGTTACAGTAGCCAAAGGGCATGCGTTTGTAAGATCCGTCAAAGTCCGCTGGCAAAAGCATGTCAGCCGTGCTAAGTGTGAAGACAAGGCTTGGGCGTTTTGTGAGGCTCTCCGTAATCTGGCCGAATGTGAATGGCGTTATGAAGTGCTGGATGTGGTTCGTGGGCGTAAACCAGCGCACCAAAGTGAGCGAGCACTAATTGACCTGTTTGAACCAACTTTGAATACTTTTTAACTACAGCAAAAAAGTCAAGTATTCATTGACAAAGGTTGAAATCCTGGTATAATTAACCCATAGATTGAGAGAAAAGAAATGCCCGAAGTAGTAGAAACCGAAGAAGTTGCAGAAGTAGTCCCAGAAAATGAAATGTCGGACTACCAGTACATGATGAGTTGTCTTTACGATAACGATTGAAAAAGGAACAGAAAATGACAAACCTCCAGATTACTCTAGCCAACTTGCAAAGCGAGTACCAGCGGAATGCAGAAATTAACAAGTCCCTGCGAGTGCAGATCCAAGACTTGAAATTTCAGGTCGTAAAGGAAAAAGCGTTTGCTAAGGTCTTGCGTCAAAGCGCCAAGTCCCAAAAGATAGCGGCCCGTGAAGCTAAAAAAGCGGCTCGGATTGAAGCCTTGGAAAAGAAATTAATGGCGCTTAGAATGCGCTGAAGGAGTTTATTGTGAATGATTTTGTTTTTAGAGATTTTGTAACCGTTGCAGATATGATGGCCGCACTGTCCGCATTGCCGCCTGATGCAAAACTGGTGATGACCCATTCTGGTTATTACTGTTACAACGAGTTGGCCGAAGTGTGTCTGCCGGAAGCATACACCATGGATGACGCCGAAGGCGGTCTTTCCGAAGGCGAAGTAGTGTATCGGCTGGGCCATTCGCACCAGTCTTATTGATTGATTTCCTGATGCTAGGCAGGTCAAGGCCTAGCAGTCCTATCCCAAGGATCACCGATACTAGAATATCGGGCCGATGAGCATTGCAAGCCTTACCACGGGTGCCAATGGACGAGAATTTGGGAAGCAGTAGTTAGCAGTGGGAGACTTTGGTCGGCCCAGGTAAAACTGGGATTTCCTCTAATCCTTTTAATGAGTATTGAAATGAGTAAAGTTAAAAAAATTCCCGGTTTTGAGAATTATTCCGTGTCCTCCGAGGGTACGGTATCCTCTAGATTCCGAGAATTGAAACCTTCCACGTCCACTGGATATGCTAGTGTAACGATATCTAATGGTAAAGAAAAACGAAACTTGCAAATCCATCGTTTGGTGGCTAAACTTTTTATTCGGAATCCAAAAAATCTGGAGATTGTGAACCACATTGATGGCAATAAACTGAACAATGATGTATCCAATCTGGAATGGGTTGACCGCAAGGGTAATGCTCGGCACTATGAAAAAGAGTTAGCCCCAAAACTCCGAGCCGAGCGTAAAGCGAAAAAAGAAAATGATATGAAAGCTAGGTTGTCAATTGTGAATTTTTCGCATTCCGCTTGTACTAGCAATCCTGAGTTGTTTCACTCAATTTACAAGACGGTGATGGAGATTTAATAAGGAGAACAAAATGGAACGATATAAACAAGTGCTCCGTATCCAGCGGTTGCTCTTGGGCGAAGTAGACCACGAAGTCACGGTTAGGAATATCAATGGCAGATACCACTGCCGAGTTTTTACTAATGGTGAATTGAACCAAGAAGCCGTTTGCTATAGTAAGCGAAACATTGGTTACACTTGCCGCAGCCTTTTGCGTTGGGAAGATAAGTGTGGAAACCTGAGTGCTTTTGCTGGAGCCGCACGTAAACGGCTGAATACTTGACTGGAAAAACTGAGAACTTTTGTAATATATTGACAAATCTTGGATTCCTGGTATAATTAACCCATAGATTGAGAGAAAAGGAAAAAAGATGAATTACGGAATGTTCTCGGATGAAGGAAACCTTGCTGTTCATGGTATCGTGTTGTACCATAAAGCGGTTAAAAGCCCTTGGCTAGTTGTCTATCAAAACCTGTGTGACTTGGCTGCAAGCAACCGGGACATGTTTGGTGAAGCTACCGACACCGAAGTGCGTGATTGTGTGTATGGCGCTATTGGTGCTGATAAGCGCGGCGAGTGCTTCTATGTGTGAAGCCTTTAGAGGATATAAAGATATTCCTAGCCAGGTCGTGGCTAGTGACTTGAAATCCAAGGGTATCACTCAGTATAGTTGGTATCCTGCAAATGGATGCATTGGTGTTACATACGGAAATGTTAGTTGTTACTATTATGTCCGTGACGGTAAAATTGTGGATATTATTTTTGATTGAGGTTCTCCATGTCTAAATTGTACATTTTCACTCAGAATTACGAGAATTACGGCTCGGAGAATGATCCTTACTGGAAACCGAAGGGTGGTTCGGATTACTTTGTGTATGATTTTGATGGCGATGAGGCTACAACCATCATGCTGGTCCGTGACCAAATTGAGTGCGATAACCCGTTTTATCGGTCACAAATCGCTGGCTGGGAAGTAGTACCTAATAACTACCTTACAGAATTTGAGCAGAATCAACTGGACTACGAAGGAAGTATTCGTTTTCCAGCCCGTGTCATTTCCGCAACAAAGTAAAAAACCGCTTGACATTCTTACCAGGCCTGTTATACTATATTCATAGATTGATAGAAAAGTGAAGGAAAGAAAATGTTGTTAGTCCTCTTAGGTGTTTTTGTTGCTCTGGTTCTTACCGGAGTTGTTGTTGGTTCTTCCGTAACTTCTTTGGGATAAATCATGCGTACCAAGACAATCATAGAAGGTTTTAAGAATTCTCAGAAATTCCGTGTTATCTTCAAAGGTGACGGGTCTGAGAATGACATTGGTTTTTATATGACGGTCCAGCAAATGACGGAACAATTCGCCACTGTGATGGCGCGGTGCATTTGCTGGGAAGCGTTGATTCAGTTATCATACGAACGCCGTATGGCCGATGCTACACGGAAACCCATTCCTACGGGTCTTGGCACTACAATTCGTGGCAAGCAAGTGCAAGTAGATTTGGTCTAAGGAAATATCATGGACAAAGCGATACAGGAATTCTTAGCATCTGGCGGTAAAATTGTGAAGTGTAAACCACGTGCTCCGCGCAAGGGTGAAAAAACTTGGACGGCCAGTAAATACTCTATTGCCAACATTGGCGCTAAAGCTATGGCGACTGGATCACGTGGAATTAAAGCAACGAGGGATTATGTTTAATATTGAATACATTGAAGTGGATCAACCCGTGAAACATGCTCGGGAGATTGTGTCGGATTTGCTGGATTCTCGCTGGCTTGATTGTGGTGCCTTTGCTAATGTGTACCGCTTTGAAGATGAAATTCTCAAGGTTTTTGAGGATGACAAAGGCTACCTAGCGTACCTGGAAGCATTGTCTAAGCTGGAGAAGCCGAATTCCTATGCGCCCGTGATTAACTATGTCAAGGTGTTTACAAGCGGTAAAAAGTCGGTTGGACTTGTGTCCATGGAGCCGTTGATAGCCTGCAGTAAATTACGAGGCGACAAATACAAGGATTTTCGGAAGACTGTGGGTCAGATTAGCAATTATTTTGATGGTAGCAAAAAGTATGAAATTCCTGAGGAACTTGTAACATTGCGTAACCTTATCAAGGATGCGAAAAAAGTGACACGGCGGATTTGCTATGATATCCATACCGGTAATGTCATGTTGCGGGCGAACAACACTTTGGTCGTTACTGACCCTCTAGCATATTGACATGGTACTGGTTTTATCGTATAATTAAAGATATGAACAAGATTTTTATTTCCCGTAAGACGGAATTGCGACACGGTTATTTTGTGATTCCTTTTGTATGTTCCGACTTAGCCAATGTTGATACTGATTTATCGCATTTGGATAGGTCTGATTTAGATAATAGAAAACTTGCGGATGCATCGGTTAGGATCCGTGCAAAAATGCTAACCCTTGGTTATGAAGTTGAGGCTGTAAACTTCCGCAATATGAGTATTTCCGCTCGGTACCAAAGTTTTGTAGTATAATGATGAATGAACAAATAAAACAATTTATTGAACAGTCTCAAAAAGTTGTCGGATATACTGATGGCGGGTATACTGAAATCAAAGCATTAGACCCAGAAAAATTCGCCCTGTTGCTTGTTCGGGAATGTATTTGGGAAGTGGTCAAAGACAATGAAGTTCCACATAACATTCAAGTATTGATTGGTGAGAGATTTAAACAACATTTCGGAGTTGAAGAATGATGCACGGAATGAACAAACCGATTAAGAAACTTTGGAAAAAAGCTGGCGGATACTATGATAAGACCAATAAACAATACATCATTGATGATCCAGGAAAATTTGCAGATTTTATTATTTTAAAATGTTATGACATATGTGATGAATATCGTGAATTGGGTAGCGGTGAAACTTGTGCTGGTGAAATTATAATGTATTTTGGAGCAGAAGAATGAATGGCCGAATTCAAGAATTGGTCAAACAGGTCTATGGTTCACAAGCAACCGAACAAGAAATGAAGTTAGCCTATTTGATTATTCGGGAATGTAGAGATATTGTAGGTAAGACAAGGGACCAAGCGATTGAAGAAGAATGGAATGTGGATGAAGCCATGTCTACAGCAATGTTTGATATTGAAGATTATTTTGGAGTTAAATAATGGAAAACATTAAGGTATTTGTTGTCGTAAGAGATGAAGAATCAGAATCTTCTTCCGAAATTCTTGGTGTCTTTTCTAATAGAGTGGATGCACAAATGTATGTGTATGATGCTATTCATACCGAATTTGATATTGATGATGATATTCCTGATGAGGAATTGTTTGATGAAATCGCTGGGTCTGGTATTAACTTCACAATTGAAAGTCATTACTTGAGGTAAAATATGATTAGAATAATCCTAGCTTTTGTTATTGTTTTTGTATTGTTCTTTTTCGGTATTCAGTACCTACGGAATATGTCCGGGAAAGAATCGTGGAGTTTGATAAAACTCTTGACATATAGTGCGGTCTGTGCTATACTTACTTTCGGTAGTTTAGTTGCTCTTGTGGTACTTTTTTAAGGATATATGATGAAAAAATTTGCTCTTACTGGTTTGGTTGTTGCTTCAATTCTCGCAACGGGTTGTACCCGAATTGAGACTGGTGAAGTTGGTGTTCGTGTTGGCTTTGACAAACAAGTCCAGCAAGGTGAATTATTGCCCGGTTCTTTTAATCAAACCATGGTCGGTGATGTTCTTACATTCCCCATTAAAGATGTGAATGTTAAACTTGAGGACATGACACCTGTTGCTAAAGATAACAGTACCATGAAAGACTTGGATGCAGTGGTTATCTATAACATCAACCAGGCACAGGTTGCTGAATTGTACAGCCAAAAGAGTCAGGCATTCCATGCTCGACACAACGGCGACATTTATTTGATGTATAACTACATTGTCCAAACTACCCGTAACGCTATCTACAAGGAAGCACGAAAGTATGAGGCTCTAGATATGGCTGATAATCGCCAAGCGATGGAACAAGCTATCAAAGAACAAATTCAAAAGAGTTTGGCTGATGAAAAACTTGATGGTAGTTTGATTATTGGTCAAGTGTTGATTCGGAATATTTTACCTGCTGATTCGGTTGTTGCAAGTGCAAATGAGTTGGTTCGTGCTAAGAATGAATTGAAACAAAAAGAAGTTGAAGTTAAGACTGCTAAGATGGAAGCAGAACGTATGCAAGCATTGAGTAATCAAGGTGCTCAAAGTATCGCTTACATGCAAGCGCAGGCTATGATGAATATCTCAGAAGGTATCAAGAACGGCAAGGTGCAAACGATTGTTGTGCCAGCAAACTTCAATGCGCTGATGATGCAAAAATGAACGAACGAATTCAACAACTTGCTGAACAGGCTGGCTTTAAAAGCAATCCCGATATCTATGACCGCAATCAATCATTTGATATATCTAAGTTCGCCGAGTTGATTGTGCGGGAATGTGCTGAACAGATTATAGCAAAGGGAACAGATTGGGTTGATTTTGCTCCAAGTCAAACAGGCGTGAGACCGGAATATTGGGATATGGCTCAACAGATTAAACAACATTTCGGAGTTGAAGAATGAATGAACGAATTAAACTACTTGCTGAACAGGCTGGCTTTATTGATATAGGTAATAATCATACTGCTTATATGAATTTTGACCACGAAAAGTTTGCCGAGTTGATTGTTAAGGAATGTGGTGTGGCATTAAGTCCTATGTTGCGTGATATGGTTAGTAGAGGACAGGCTTTTGATTTGATTAAACGACATTTTGGAGTTGAAGAATGAAAGTTGTAATAAACGCTTGTCACGGTGGCTTCGGCTTGTCTGATGCAGCCTTTGAGAAATTCCTTGACCGTAAAGGTATAGCATGGGAAAAACAACCTCGTGGAGGTTATGGTTGGCATGAATATTATCATGCTGGGCACTTGGGTAAAGACGAACACTATTTGTATTCACGTACAATGACTGAGGATCGGTCTGATCCTGATTTGATTGCCGTGGTGGAAGAAATGGGTCAAGAGGCCAATGGTTTCTGTGCTGAATTGAAAGTGATAGAAATACCCGATGATGTGGAATGGGAAGTTGAAGAATATGATGGTCTTGAATGGATTGCTGAAAAACATAGAACCTGGAATTAATTAAAGGAGAACGATATGCCGAATTGGTGCGCTAATACACTTACACTTGAACATGAAGATCCTGCTATGATTGAGCGGGCGAAGACTGCATTTGCTGAAGGTAAATTTCTTAAGGAACTTGTACCCCCGCCAAGCAGAGAATGGGACTATAATTGGTGCGTAGAGAATTGGGGCACTAAATGGGACGTTGGTAGTGATGACGGTATCAATGAGTTTACTGATACCACTTTGGTACTTTATTTTGATAGTGCATGGGCACCTCCTTTAGCCGCTTATAAAGCTATGGAAGAATTAGGTTTTACTGTCCGTGGTATGTACTATGAGCCTGGCTTGTGTTTTGCTGGTATCTACGAGGACGGCTTTGATGATTACTATGAATATTCCAATTTGTCAAGTGAAGAAGTTGCGGCTATGATTCCAGATGAATTGGATGAAACTTTTAACATTAGCGAACAATTGGCTGACTGGGAAGAGGAGAATGAGGATGAGTGAAGGTTGGTTTGGTTTTATTTTCGGTATAATTACTGGTATTGTTTTGGTCGGAGCAATTCAACAATTCAATCCAGGGGCTGCGGTAAATGTTGTTGCAAAAGAGATGAATGAGTGTGAAAAGTCATTGCCACGGGACCAGAAGTGTGTTATAGTTGCTGTTCCTCCTTCTAAAGACTAAACTATGAGCCTTGATGTTGATTTGATTGTGACACAACCCGTATCAGTATTTGATGCGAATATCACACATAACCTTGGACTCATGGCTTCGGAAGTGAAATTATCCAATGGCATGACATTGTATGATGTGCTGTGGCGCCCTGATGAACAATACGGTTTGCTTTTTGCAAGAGATATTGCCGAATTGTTGGATGAAGGTTGGAATATTCTTCTATCTGATCCAGAACGTTTTCGTAAATTTAATCCTGCTAATGGTTGGGGTTCATATGATGGGCTGTGTAATTTTGTATATAAGTACAGGAATGCATGTTGGGATAATCCTGATGCTGAGTTGAGAATTTCAAGATGATTAAAGAAATAATCCATTGCGACAAGTGTAATTCGGATAATGTTATTCACGAACCTAAGCGCGGACCTGTGCAAGAGAATCGCCGCACAATGACAGAGGTGATTGAACAAAAAAAATACAATATGGTTAATGCTGTTTATAATTATCAACACTGGATTCTTCTGTGCAAAGATTGCGGGCACCGTTTGGAGTATTACGTATGAATGAGCGAAGTAAGAAACTGGCTGACCAAGCCCAGTATTATGCTGAGTATACTACACCACAAGGCTTGGAGTGGTTGCCTGCGTTTAAAGAAAGATTCTTCAAGGTGATGACAAAAGAATTCATTGGCTTACTTGAATATGAGATTGCTATGTTGGAGAAATATAAATCCACATCATGCAATGAATCTGACCGCAGATGGCATGAAGGTAAGATTGTGCATTTTCGCCGAATGATAGATAAGACTAAAGACCACTTCGGAGTTGAATGATGTACCAACTAATTTTAATATCATTGTTAGTCACCAATGGTAAGTTGGAAATGCATCAAACCAAACTGGATACATTCTACACCGCAAAAGAATGTGAACAATTTAAGATTGTGCTGGAGAATAAAACTCTGTTGAAATTAAACTCCAATACAACCAATGCAATTATTGTTTTTGAATGTCGGAGAGAAGTATGAGTACTGTTGGAAATTTTAAGATGTTCAAGTGGGTACCTGATGGCACTTATGACTACAGTGGATATCTTGTGAGGTATGTTATTGTTAATTGTAATCCTGTGACTACGATTGCAAAAGAATGGTTAGATAGAGGCGGACCAGATGATGTATCGGTTGAATTGAAACGACCGTGGGGATCCTTTCCTGATTTTCCACCCAAGTGAGGTTTATATGAAAGAAGAATTAGATAAATTGCTCTGCGAGAGATATCCAAAGATGTTTGTTAATCGTGACAAGTCAATGCAAGAAACGGCTATGTGTTGGGGCTTTGAATGTGGTAGTGGTTGGTTTGAATTGATTAATGCGCTTTGTGCTACCATTCAAAACTACATTGACAACAATTCACGACCGGGGAAAGAAATTCCTCAAGTGACTGTGGATCAAGTAAAAGAGAAATATGGTACTTTGCGTTTCTATGCTTCTGGCGGGGATAGATTGACAGATGGCATGATTTGGTTTGCTGAGAGTATGAGTGCCCACACTTGCGAAACTTGCGGGCATCCTGGCAAATGGCGAGGTGTCGGTTGGTTCTATACATCGTGTGATGAACATGCCAAGGATGGCGAATAATTTTTTTAATGGAGTTTTTATGACTTATGAAGATGTAATTGAGACCCTTGCTTTGCGGGCTGCTAATCGGTTCATTCACCGTATGCCTGCGCCGTGGTTGATGAATGATGAAGATGTGATTTATGCGAAAGCATTTGGGCATGATGTTGATGCGGTTCATTTCGGCGTGACTTCATTGTTCCAAGATGCGGTAAGATATCTCGGCAGTAATAAATGAGTTTGATTTTTCCTTTTATTTTTGTAGCGTGGTCTGGCTGGCGATTGATTCATCTAGATTACACTAAACATCCGAAATGGTATTATTTGCTAGATGGCTTGGTTTTCTCATTTAATCTAAGTGTAATACTTTTGAATCTATTTCCTTGATGTTGTAATTCTGCAACAAAGCACTTGACATGGTACCTAATCCTGCTATACTATACCTATAGATTGATAAAGGAACGAAATGTCTACAGCGATTCAAATCTCCCGTGAAGTCCAGATGTACGGCTCACCAAAAGCCCAAATCATGGAATCAATTGAGCGGTCAATTACTTTTAAATTCTCAGGTATGGGAATGATTATCTGTGGTTACATGTCCGACATTCAGGAAATGAATGAACGAAATCAAAACGGCATCTACACTGAGCAAATTCGGCAAACCTTGAATATTTGCAAAATGCTTATGATGGACACCGAATTGGGTTTCAAAAATATTTAATTGGAGTAAAAAAATGGGAACACGTTGTTTGACTTATGTTTATGAGGTTAATGAGCCTATCGTTTGTTTGTATCGCCAGTTTGATGGTTATCCATCTGGTCATGGTGCAGAGTTAGGCGATTTTCTAAAAGGTATTCAGTTAGGAAATGGTATTGCCGGCAAACCTGAAATGGGTACATTTGCAAACGGCATGGGTTGCCTAGCCGCACAATTAATTGCACACTTCAAAAAATCCGTCGGTGGTTTTTATATCCATGCGATAACGGATTCTGGTGGTGTGGATTATGAGTACCATGTTTATGCCAATAAAGTTGTGGTAAAAGATTCCGATGAAGAAGTTGTTTTTTCAGGGTCACAGAATGACTTTGTTGAATATTGCAAAGCGGAATAATGCGTAAACGTGACATTGCCTACCTTGTGAATAATCATATAATGAATGATATGTTATTTGCTATGCTGGGTAGTGATGAATTGGTCCAGCTTTGGTGGGAAACGCCAAATAAAGCGTTTGATATGAAGTGCCCAAAAGATGTTGAAGAACAAAAGGTTTACCAATACTTGGGCGCACATTGTTTTGGTTTTTAAGGAAATAAAATGGCTTACGTAGAAGTTGAAGTGGACTTGAGTGATTTTGATACCGATGAATTGTTAGAAGAATTGGAATTGCGAGGAACAGAAAGTGCTGGTTTTGCTTATGCTGAATTGGTGCGTAAAATTTACGAAAAGCGTAGGCTAAATAAAGACTACCAAAAAGAATTGGATGAATTGATTTATCTTGCAGTTGGAAAAATAGTATGAAAGCAATTTTAGAATTTAATTTGCCTGAAGAAAAACAGGAACACAATTATGCAGTAAATGCCTTGGAAGCATTTGGTGCATTGTCTGACATACAACAGGAATTGCGCCGTGTTCGGAAGTATGATGCTGATCCGAAAGAGGTTTTGGAAGCGATTGAAAACATTGTAATGGAAATCAATTGGAAATATGAACAATAAAATAAATAACTTGAAACAAAGCCTTTCTGACCTTTGGTACAGAATGTCATTGCAATTCACATTAGTGGAATGGATTGTTTTACTTGGAGTTGGAACATGGATACTAAGCCGCGCAATTTGATAGCAAAAGACTTACGCACACCTAAGTATAGGATGCGTGTGGTCAAGTGCGTCAAATTGTATGACCGCAAAAAAGAGCAAGTGAAATTTCACAAAGAGGTAAGAAATGTCTCAGTATAAATCCGAGATGGATGGATACGATGGATTCATTTTCTTGCCGCATGATGATGAAGATTCACAAGAATTCCGATTCATAAAATACAAAGAAGATTTTGGCGCACCGATTGAAGGTAGTGAAGCTGGACACAAGTACCATGTTGCACTTTTTAGGCGGGATGATGAAGGCGATTTTGATTTTGATGAATCATTTGAAGCCATCTTTTCCGATCCTATGGTTTATGCTAAAGGATTGTGTGGTACCAATACATTTGGTACAATTATCAGGAAACAGGAAAAAACAACGGAATGGTTCAAAGAGTACTTGACTGACCTGATTTTTTCTGTTAAAATATTGAAAAAGCCCTAAAGGAAATTTATTATGATTGAAGCAAATTTTAATGTCGCATTCACCAACGATGAGGTGAATCGCAAATGGTTGTGCCAGCTTTTGGCTGATGGTGTTGTTGCTGTTAAATTCACCAAGAAAGATGGCACAGACCGCACCTTGATGTGTACTCTCAGCCAAAAAGTTATTCCCGATGAATACGCCCCAAAGGGCGAAGATACCCGCAAAAAATCAAGTGATGCACTAGCCGTCTTTGATGTTGAGAATGAAGGCTGGCGTTCATTCCGTTGGGACTCTGTTAAATCTGTTTCTATGGAGGCTTGAAATGAAATATATTGTTGAAACTGTTGGAATGTTTCGGATGGTTCATGTTGTTGAATGTGAAAACGAAGCCGATGCATTGTTGATTGCCGAACATGCTGATGACAATTGGCAAGAACACCTTGGTGTTTTGAAATTTGATATTGCTGAATACAGCGAAGAAAAAGTAAAACGGTTCCGAGAGAAAGATTATTTCTGGGAAGGTACCGCATATATCAATGAAGATGGGCGTATTTCATACCTTCATCCAAATGGTGAAGTGCGGGACATTGATGGACCTAAAGTAAAATAAATGCCACGCAGAGATACCAATTTTCGGTTCATTGCTAAGAATCTGGATGTAAGTAAAATACTAAAACAAGTATTGGACAATCCACAAGATTGGAAAGCCGTTAGTAAATTTGAGAATACATTGGGAGATAAAGATCCGTATGGATTCCTTCCACTTCAAATGGCGGTAGTACGTGATGCATCCGAAAATGTCAAAGATTCCGAATTGTTGCGTCGGACGGTTCTATATGATAAGTACACCGAAATTCATAAATTTTGGAAATCTTACGGCATAAAGAAACCAGCAAGATGCGCCTTCTTTAAATTACCTGTTGGTGGTGCTGTTGGCAGCCACATTGATGATGGAACATACTACCTAAAGAAGGATCGCTATCATTTGTCACTTCAAGGAAAATACAAGTATGAATGCAATGGCGAGGAACACATCATTGAACCGGGAACATTCTTTTGGTTCAGTAACAAGCTGACACACAGCGCACTAAACGTTGGTGATGTTGACCGAATCACTTTTGTATTTGATGTGCCGCACAATAAAAATAATCCATAAATTTATCAAAAAACCACTTGACAACAAGAAAAAAAGCATATATAATTATACTATGATGAAAATAACGCACTCCTTTAAACAGTCAACACGACCAATGTCGTGGTTACCCGGTTATTGCCTAGAGATTAATGTAAGCGATAGAGCCGGAAGACTTGAGGGGGTTTGTGGATGACCACAGCGTAATTTAGAAAACTAAAATACACAAACCCCTAGATTAAAAACCTAGGGGTTTTTTGTTGCTTAAATGCAACACAAGTATTGACTAACGGGATCGTCCGTGTTACAATACTGATTGTTCTTTAAAAATTTGTAGAGTTTATTATTCCCGAATGGTGTAGTGGTAGCACAGGAGCCTTTGAAGTTCTTAGTATAAGTTCGATTCTTATTTCGGGTGCCATATTGGAATGCATTTCAGCGGCATAAGCCGTGGTGGATAGTTTCTGTTTAGTACAGTATCCGAAGTGTATTTCAATATGGTACATTATTAGTAACGCATGAGCAGGTTATTAACTTCCGCTGGTTACGGCAACACCGTAAGTGAGTGAAGGATAATGTATCAACAATTAATGGAAGTGTGGCAGAGTCCGGTTTATTGCACCTGTCTTGAAAACAGACGGTCCGAAAGGGCCCGTGAGTTCAAATCTCACCGCTTCCACCAATAATAAACGGAGAGCGGGCAGGATGGTAATGCACCGGTTTGCTAAACCGCAGATTGTAGAAATACGGTCACAGGGTTCGACTCCCTGGCTCTCCACCAAATTTTGGAAGATGCAGTAAGATGGTTCTTACTCTTGCCTGGAAAGCAAGCGATTGGCGTAAGTTGGTCGGGGTTCAATTCCTCCTTCTTCCTCCATGCCAGCGAGACTTGGTAGTCAGAGAGGTCTTATACACCTTTTAGCGCCAGATTAGCGTTCTTGAGTGAGTTCAATTCTCACCGCTGGTACCAGAATTTATGTCGGTGTGACCCGAAAGGCTAGGGAGCAGATTGCAAATCTGTTTTATGCAGGTTCAAATCCTGTCACCGACTCCAGTTGTAAAAAAACAACAACACTAAAAAAGTTGTTGACAAAAAGTGTGGTTGTGTTATACTACATGCATGAGTTGAGAAATCAACATGTTCTTTAAAAATTTGTAGAGTTTAATTTGCACCTATCGTCTATCGGTTAGGACGCTGCCCTTTCAAGGCGGAAAGAGGAGTTCGATTCTCCTTAGGTGTACCATTTGTTTAGTGTTATCAAGGTATCGTGTATGGACGCATACACTATCCGGGTCAAAGCTGCCGGCGACTGATCCTGACATAACTGCATCGGCCTTGAGTATGTTTAGCGGCTATCTCAGAATTTGCACGATAACACTAAACAAATGGTAAAATGCCTTGGTAGCTTAATGGTAAAGCAGGCGACTCATAATCGCTTGAGTGGGAGTTCAATTCTCTCTCAAGGCACCAAATCTTGGGGGTATAACTTAACGGCGAAAGTAGCTGGCTTTTAACCAGTAAATCAGAGTTCGATTCTCTGTGCCCCTACCATATAAAAACATATTTGACTAAATTCGGGTTCATCCGTGTGAGAGTAATCTCCTATATCAAGTATGTTCCTATATGATAGTTTCGGAGTAATTGATGCTATGGCGTGTGCATCGGCGGACTGTAAATCCGTCCCCTTGTGGTAAACATTCTTGGTTCGACTCCAAGTTACTCCACCAAATTGGTCTCAAAGTGTTCATGGACGCACACTAGCCTGTCACGCTAGAAGAAGGGGATCGTTACCCCTTGGGACCGCCAAGTTTTTTAATTTCTGTTAGAACAAAATCTTTTTTTTGTTCTGATAGTGTTTTATCAAGAATGAATTCTTTTTCCGTTGTCCAGTATAACGGTAGACTTGTAGAATCTTCAGGAAGATTGTATAGATATCTATAGTTGTTTTTAGAATCATTCATTTTAGTATTTATTCCACAGTTATGAAAGTATGTCCTAGATGTAATGTTGAGCATAAAAAGAATGGAACATTTTGTTCCAGAAGTTGTGCTAACTCCAGATCCTGGTCTGATGAAGATAAGAAGAAAAAATCAGAAGCGGCAAAAACATTTCTAAAAGATAATGTTCATCCATTGAAAGGAAAACTTGGTTGGAAACATTCTGATGAAATGAAAGAATTGAAAAGACAAAAATCATTAGATGCTTGGGATAAAATTGGTAGAAAATCCAAACAACATTATGTGATTAAAAATAGAATACAAGTTTCAAAGTATAGAGCAACAAAAAAGAAAGCTATAACAGAAGATTCTGATTTAGAATTGATAAAAGAAATTTATAAAATGTGTCCTGATGGTTATGAAGTTGACCACATGATACCTTTAGTTGAAGGTGGTTTACATCACCAAGATAATTTACAATATCTTCCAGCAATGGAAAATAGAAAGAAAAATAGAACACAAAATTATGATAAGAATCTTGCCATTCGTTGGCAAGACAAAAGAATTATTCCGGAAAACCCGAGCTAGGTGCATGGGCGTGACTGTTAATCACTGGTTAGGTGGGTTCGAACCCCACATCCGGAGCCAAAGATAAAAGAATTGCCCTGGTGACGGAATTGGTATACGTACTGGTCTTAGAAACCAGGTCTTGTGGGTTCGAGTCCCACCTAGGGCACCAAAGTTTTTTATTCTCGCTCTGATATGACGGCGTACAGTAGGATAAGTAGTCTATCACAAATTTCGGGCTGATAGTGATAATGGGAGCACAGGGGCTTTGCAAGCCTTTAGTCGGGGTTCGATCCCCCGTCGGTCCACCATATAAGGATATATTATGCAAGTTGAGTTACATAAGTTATTTTATACACCAGTTTGGCGATTCAATTATCCTGATTGGGATAAAGATGAAGAAGAATTGGTAAGACATTTCGCACAAGATGAAATTTATATTTCTGACCGTGAAAAGAATGGATTACAAATAACTAGAGCAACCATGCATAAAGATCCGAAAGCGAAAAAGATAGCAGACTTTATACAATCATGTGCAGAGTTTGCTATGACTGAGATGGGATACAAAAAAGATTGCGGTATCACAAGTATGTGGTCAACAAGGCAAAGAGCATTTGGTCATCATCATTCACACAGTCATGCGAATAGTTTTTTAGGTTGTGCGTTTCACTTGTTTGATGTTGATGGTAATGCAAGTGGCACAGTATTTTCAAATTTAGGAATAGAAAAATATGTTATTCAGCCAGCAATATCTGGTGAAAAACAATTGATGTTGAAGCCAGCAGAAATGTTGCCTTTCATACCAGGAACATTAGTTATGTTTCCTGCTTGGGCAACACACTTCACGGCTCCAACTGAGTGTAAGTATAGAATCATTGTCGGTGCTAATATCATGCCAATCGGTATGACAAACAAAGACCACTTTGATAGGTATAATTATCCAGACCCAAGTGGTTTGGTGTTGAAAGAGTATAGCCCTATTAGTTAAATGGTAGAACACCTGTTTTGTAATCAGGGGATGGCAGTTCGATTCTGTCATGGGGCACCAAGTTAACTCCGATTGGTGAAATGGTATCATCCGTGCTTTGGGAGCATGTGGCGCAAGTTCGATTCTTGCATCGGAGACCAGTTATAGCGGGTAGGGCGGTCACCACACCGGTCTCATAAGCCAGGTGCATCGGCAGTTCAAATCTGTCACCCGCATCCAATTTCGGTGATATAGCATAGACGGATATGCGGGGCTCTCATAAGGCTCAAAGGAAGGATCGTTACCTTCTATCACCACCAAAAAATGGGCCCTTAGTAAAATGAATATTGCGCTAGGCTACGAACCTGGAGGTGGGAGTTTGATTCTCTCAGGGCCCTCCAAATTTACCCGGATAGTTAAATGGTATAACGTAGGCTTGATAAGCCTTTATCACAAGTTCGATTCTTGTTCCGGGTACCAGAATCTCGTTGGTGTAATGGTAGCACAAGAAACTCCAAATCTCTTGGCGGGAGTTCGATTCTCTCACGGGATACCATTTTTAAAAGGATTGATATGTACAATAAAAAAATTGACTTAGATGAAGTTAAAGCATACATTGATAATTGCGGACCAGATACAAAAGTTTATTTGGGATGTGATTCAGAAAAAGTTAAAATCAATGGTGAATGGCATGCTGATTACATAATTGCTATTGTTGTACATGTTAATGGTAACAACGGTTGCAAAATCTTTGGTGAAATTACCAGAGAAAAAGATTATGAAAAAGCAAGAAACAAACCTCGTTTGCGTTTAATGAATGAAGTTTATAAGGTAGCAGATATGTACCTACAATTAGCGGAAATAATTGACAATGACATTGAGGTTCATCTTGACATTAATCCTGACATGATGTATAATTCAAGCATTGTTGTTAACGAAGCTATTGGCTATATAAAAGGAATGTGTAATGTTATTCCTCTTGTTAAGCCAAATGCGTTTGCAGCCTCATATGCGGCTGATAGATTTAAAAGTCTAGCGGCTTAAAGAACAGACCCCGATGCCCATATCGTTAAATGGGCACCTAATTTACTTCGGAATGTGTCGGTAAAAATGATTACATTCCAAAGTAAGTTGCTTGACAAGATGTTGTGACTATGTTACAATGTCAAAATCAAGAAATTGAATATGGTGGTTTAGCATCATTAAGATAAGGCAAGTGATTGTCCCAAAGGAGGTATGCCTACATAACTCCGCTAGAAATAGTCTATCTAAACAAGCCTGCTCACTACCGTGAGGTAGCGTTCATTGATAAGACCGATGGATGTAACAATGACGCTGGATGTTGTGGAAAGAATTAGTGGCTCAAGCGCCTGCAAGGGTAACGCAAGTCATTAGAGAGTAACAGGTGGTGCTGACCTCACAACAAAACCAGTCCAGTTAATTGGTATGAGAAAGGGTAGCGTATTTGTCCGAGAGGTTGCACTTAAGGGCTCGTATGCAGTTTGAATGGTTTATGGAGGTATGCGAAAGCCGAGACCCGACATGAATCGTGAAAAACGACTGATTAGTCCGCAAGACAAAAGGTACGTGGCGTGTTGTATTTTGTAGTCCAAAAGATTATGAAACAACTGAGACAGCACATCACAGTAGGTTCAGTTATAGCACAATGGTAGTGCATCTCCCTGTTAAGGAGACGGCTGAGGGTTCAACTCCTTCTAACGTTTAAAAAGCAAAGTCTGTCTCGGTTGTATGTGAAAATCATCTAATACTTGAGTGGTAACACAATCAAGTCTGACGTAACTCGCAAGGTGAAATCAGTTTATGCAGAAAGTTTCGTAACAGTTTAGCGACTGTGAATGGCTCTAAAGGTCAACGGGATAGATAGTGTAGAATAGCATACAGCGCCAAGTCTAATGCCTGACTTTAAACGGCGATGTTGATAACATACTAGAATACATAGTAATATGGTTTTAGTGGAAATCAGAAGAAAGCAGTCTCGCAAGGATTGTAATAATGTCTGAAGTGTTATTCGGTAAGCATGTATTCTCAGTGCTCCAATATGCGGGTATGGTGCTAGTGGTAACACAAGACCTTGCCAAGGTTTAGTTGTGGGTTCGATTCCCACTACCCGCTCCATATAAAAACATTTTTGACGAACATTGGACGCCATGTTGCGGAAAATGTTCGGTCACCTGGCAGTGGCGAAAGATTCTTTGTGCCAGCATTGAATTGATATTGAAAGTGTTTCTATATGTTTTTGCGGGATTAGTTTAATGGTAAAACTGTAGATTTCCAATCTTCCGTCATCGGTTCGATTCCGATATTCCGCTCCAGATTTTATGCAGGTGTTAGTTTAGTGGTAAAACCTCGGGTTGTGATTCCGATATCAAGAGTTCAATTCTCTTACGCCTGCCCAGTATATGCCTCGTTAACTCAGCGGTAGAGTAACTCCTTTACACGGAGAAGGTCGGCAGTTCAATCCTGTCACGAGGTACCAAGTTTATGGACTTCATGTATTAGCTGGGAAGTACGCCGTGGGATATAATCCTTCGGAGGCGTTGGTTCGATTCCAACGAAGTCCACCAAGTTTTGTCCCAGACTGTTGTTGCGAGTCGGATTTGAAGCCGAACGTAGACAGGTTCGATTCCTGTTAGGGGCGCCAAGTTTTGCGTTATAGTATAGTGGTTAGTACGCAAGGGCCCACACGATTAAAATTGTATGGTGGGAGTTGCCAGTGAAACGATGGTTCGATTCCATCTAACGCAATTAAGTTTTGTAAGTGTCAGCAAGAGAAGTCACGCTATACAACAATATTCTAGAGTATTGGTGATTGTATAGTAAAAGGAGATGGGTTCAACTCCCACCTGGGCACGTAGTGTCCAAGGGCAGAAGGTTGCTATCTGGATGAATCCCAAGTGACGTACCAAAATCCCAGCCGGCTTTAGCGTATAGGGTGAATGGTTGCTATAATATAGGGAGCAACTACTTACAAATTCATATTGAAACACATTCATCATTGGTTGTTAGGAATACAGGATTGATAATCTTGACCTACACAACGAAGTAGCTTAATCAGCACGATGAAAAAACCCCTGACGTTGAGAATGTGTTTCAATATGAATTATTATGCTCTTATAGTTAAGTGGTATAACACGTCCTTGGTAAGGACGAATTCTGAGTTCAATTCTCGGTGAGAGCACCATGCCTCTTAAGCTAATCTGGTGAAAGCACTGGACTGAAAATCCAGGGAGTCTGGTTCGAAACCAGAAAGAGGCACCAAACATGCGGATGTAGCCGAATAGGTATAGGCAATGGACTTAAAATCCATAATCTGTGGGTTCAAGTCCCACCATCCGTACCAATGCCCCGGTGACGAAATTGGTAAACGTGTCTCTCTCAAAAGGAGAATTCTGAGGGTTCAAGTCCCTCCTGGGGTACCAAATATAAACTCTACAAATTTATCTGGCGTTAGTATAATGGATAATACAGTAGGCTTCTACCCTTCTGATGGGAGTTCGATTCTCTCACGCCGGACCATATCTTTTAACAAGAAACTCAGCCTCGGGTATTCTTGTTTTTGTGTTCTTACTGCCAAGAACAACAACAATCCTTTTACCAATATTCGTATTCATCAACATCACAATACATCCGCCTGATGCTCTGATGTATCCTGTTTTACTTACAATCGTATTGTGTTCTCTGCCAATGATTGGATTGGTATTGTGAAACACCAACCACTTCTTCTTCACTTTTATTTTAACTTCACTAAGACCGCTTGCCTCAACTATCTCTGGGTACTTCTTAGCCTCAGATACAAGAGTAATTAATTCTTCCGCGGTGCTTACATTGAATACACTTAAACCAGTTGGCTCAATGAATTTGGTTTGTGTAAGTCCTAATGATTTTGCTTTTTGATTCATAGCGTACACACACGCATGTGCGCCTGCGGGATAATAACGACATAAATCTTTAGCCGCTTGATTGTCCGATTTGACCAATGCAAGCTGAATCAATTCTTTTCTTGTGTATGGTTTTAATTCATTCAAATTTTGTTTAGCATCTAATACGACCATTGCAGTCATAAGTTTAGTGATGCTTGCTATTGAACGAATCTCTTTGGTATTTTCACCCGATAGTATCTTACCATCTTCATTTGCTATTAACCAACTCTGTGCGGTAACTGTACTTGCCCAACAATTAATGGTAAGTGCAGTAAACAAAAAAGTAAAAAACTTTTGTATGTGTGTCATAGTAGCCTTTGTGTGTGTTCATTATTTATTCTCTTTTATCTGTTCTGTTATCATCTTAGAACAGGTTGCACCTTTATAAAAGTGTGTGTGGAAAACTCTTTGTTTGCTTGGGCTGTCACAAGTGTATTCGCAAACCTTTAAGTCATTTTGAATTTTTTCATTTGTCAAATTACATTTAGCCGTTATCACTTGATACGGCTTTTCTTTTTTGGCCATTTGCGCTTGAATTGTTATCGGCACATTCAAGTTAATGTTTACAGTATCTGGTACCATAGGCGCAAGTATGGTGACGGCTGTACCGACACCAATTAAGACTTTTTGGTATTTGTTCATCTATAGTCTTTGGTATACCACCAGACAAAACTCATTAGTCCTATTGCAATCAATAAAAGGAATACGTAAAAAAAGAGAATGAATTTACCGAAGCCAACCCTATCAAATACCCATTCTAAAAATGTGTACTTATTTTTCTTCATTTGGTGTTATTAGTTTTTTGTTCTGTTCTAAGTTTTTTTCATCAAGATATCGGATTGCTTCTATTATTTTTTCGTTCCGCAACTTTCTTTCTTTTTCCAATTCTTTCTGATATGTTTTTTGTTCTAATTCTGGCCATCTCTTTTTCTTGTCGTGATATAACCATGTCCAAAATCCTGCCATTAATATTATGATAAGAATTATACCACCAATCAATGAGATTTCCATTGAAAGATTTTCCATTCTTCTCTTTCGTTTAGCGGCTCGGATCGCATCTTCTTTTTCTTTTACTTTTCTGGCTACCTTTTGTTCTTCAATAATTTGTCCACGCATTTCTTGGAATCGTGTCCACAAATCTTTCAGGTCTGCTGGTACATGGTAAATCATTTGCTCACGCAATTCAACTTCCATCTGCTCAAGTCTGGAACGAATAAGAACCCGTTGCAATGCTCTGCGACTTAGAGACACATCGCCAGTGTAAACCTCTTTGGCTTTCTTTTCTTCTTCATAAAACAATTCTTCAATCTTGTCCATAGCATCAAAGAATGTTCCCAACTGGTCTCCGATGGTTGACATGATATCATTTGGATCCTTTGATAGGTTTTCCTTTATTTCTTTTTTCTTTTGCTCAAACTGTTGCTTCTGCTCTTTTGTTGGTGCCTTGCCTTCATGCTGTTTGGAAAACTGTTTGTCCAAATCATCCAAAACGCCCTTTACGTCACCAGCGGCGCTTTTGATATCTTTATAGAGTTGGCATCCTTTTTTTACCGCGGCTACGGCGCCATTAGCGAGGGCAAGGAGTGTTAGGGGATCCATTTTTTGTTATTGTTGTTTTTTTACTACATAACAAAAAAAGACTTGACATTATTACCTATTTATCGTATACTCTATCCATAGATTGAAAAAGGAACGAAAATGTCTTGGATTCTAGAAGGTCAAAAAGTTGCTGGTGAGTACCTTGGTACTCATTCCTTTACCGGTGTCGTTGTTGAGAGCCGTGTTAAATACGGTGGTAAAGTTAGTAATACTATTGTGTTAGATACGCCCATTGTGGTGTTTGGTGATATCCGTGAGCGAGTCCTCATGGACACCGAGGAATTAGTACTTTTGTGATACTTGACATTTCTACCATTCCTGTTATACTATACCTATAGATTGATTGAAAGAGCCAAAATGTCCAAGATGATTGAATACACCCTTGAAATTTATAAAGCCGACAAGCGTACCAAAGAAGGTCGCCGTTTGTGTGCCAAACAAGATTTTGCTCCAGTCACCAAAGATTATATCCAAGAGGTTGCTGAAGGTAAACGTAAACTGGGTTTCATTGTTGAAGTTTTTGAGACCTATGTCACCCACAAAAACCTGGTGACTGGCAAAGAATTCCAAGAGCGATACGATACACCGTATTTCTGCTTACCCTCCAGTGAATCTTACTGGACAATGTAAAAATTTTATTAAAGGAGTTTTCAAATGGCTTATATGAACCAAGAGCGTAAAGCAAAAATCAAAGCAAACCTTGATACGGCTTTGAAAGGCACTGGCGTTAAATTTTCGTTGCGTTGCGATAGTCTTTCCATTACTTGCACAATCAAGTCCGCTCCGATTGACTTTATCGCAAATTCCAACGAGACTTGCGGCAAAGATTTTTATCAAGTCCAACGCGGCTTCAAACCCAACGTGACTGGTTACGAACAGGTTAATCCTTATTGGTACCAGGATCATTACTCCGGCAAAGCCAAAGAGTTGATGACCAAAATCGTAAAGGCCATGTACTCTGCCGATTACTATGACCGTTCGGATGCCCAAACCGATTACTTTGATACCGCATATTATGCACATATTAACATCGGTAGCTGGAACAAGCCCTTCATTGTAAAATGAAAAAATACGCAGTAATTTACAACGGCAAGATTATTGGAATTTTCAACATTCTTGCCTGTGCAAAAATTTATGCATCCGGGTTAAAAAATGCTTGCATTCAGCCGATGGATCTGTTATAATTGTTTTTTTAGGAATTTATTATGTTTGAAAAAAATGAATCAATGACCGATAAAGAAGTTTTGCAATTGGCAGAATATTATGGTTATGATGTAGATATAGGAAGTGAGTTTGATTAAAATGCCACAAGGTACTTATATTCTAATAACAAGCGATGGTTACCGTGTTACTCCTTTGAATGACTATGATAGTATATTTGACGGCTATATGCATCCAGATATGTCTAGATATTTAAATGCGGAAAAAGTCTTTGAAGCCTTCGGTGAATGTCATGTGTTTAAAACACAATCCGAAGCCATAGAAGTTGCCCGAGCAATATCAAAAGCATACCAAGAAACCGAAGATGGTATTGTTGTTATGACCGATTATAGAAAATATTCTTTTCAGGAGTTAAAAGATGGCAAAGCCAGCAAGAGTTCGGATTGATGATGAACCTCGGTTCTCTGAACCAATGACTAAATTGGAATTGGTTCATACACTAAATTGGTATCATCAAAATAAAGAGTCCAAGGACGCATTAAATTATATAAATCTATACACTAAGAAAAATAAAATTCCTGGCAAGATTGATACATCCAATGGTATTTTGACCGTTGGATGGTTGTGTCGTTTGGTGCTGAACGGAAATGATATTGGCGATACAGGTCGTGCGTATATCAAAAAGAATTTATTTTTTGTTGATGATACACCAGCACCAGTTGTTATCGTTGATAGAGGTCCATCTATTCAGGACCGATTGAATGAAAAGATATCGGAAATTGCAGGTGACCTTGAGGGTGCAATTGATGAAGTTGTTACCAGCAAATTTAATACCATGCCATCGCCGTTTGCAATTATGCAAGACCGAGCAAAAGGAATGCATGCCAATAAATTGATTGATATATTCAAAAAACGCCGAAGTGAATTTGATGATGTTCTAAACACAAAAGATGCGGATGTGCGTGAGGGTTATTCCAACTTTACAAAACCGCAGTTGAAGAAGTTGGTTGCATACTGTGATACAATTATTACCGATGCGATGAAAATTGTTGGTGAGGCTAAAGTAAATCGTAAGCCTAAAAAGCGCAAAGTTAAAACGCCAGACCAACTTGTCACTAAAGTCCAGTACTGTGAAAAGTATGATGAATTGAAATTGGTATCAATAAAGCCAAAAGATATCATCGGCGCTATGCAGTTGTGGGTATTCAATACCAAGAATAAAAAACTTGGTGTTTATCATGCGGATGATGCTGGCGGTTTTAGCGTCAAAGGCACTACGATTACAAATTATACGGAATCAAAGTCTGTAAGTAAAACAATAAGGAAACCAGACCAAATGTTGCCAGATGTATTGAAGGCTGGTAAAATAGCTTTGCGAAATATCTTGTCTGGTGTTGCAACAAAAGAAACCTTGATGAATGGTAGAATTAATAAAGACATTGTTTTGTTGCGTGTTCTATGATTACCTACATTCTACAAAAAACTATGCTATAATGGACCTATGATTATATTTGACTATAACCAAGTTGTCATTGCCAACTTGATGGAACAAATTGGTTCCTCAAAAACACCTGTTGAAGAATCTTTGGTTCGGCACATGGTGCTCAATACTATCCGTGCTAACGTGAAGAAATTCCGTGAATACGGTGAAGTGATTATTGCTTGCGATAATCGCCACTATTGGCGCAGAGAAATCTTCCCGCCATACAAAGGTCACCGCAAGAAAAATCGTGAGGCTTCTGGGCATGACTGGACTGCAATTTTTGATTGTATGTCCAAGATTCGCCAAGAGTTGAAAGACCATTCGCCATACAAGGTGATTGATATCCATGGCGCTGAGGCTGATGACATTATTGGCGTATTGACGCAAGCATATTCCAAGAATGAGCGTGTATTGATTTTGTCTTCCGACAAAGATTTTGTGCAATTACAAATCTATCCGAATGTTAAACAGTACTCACCAACAATGAAGAAATTCATTAATACGGATGATCCAATCAAACAGTTGAATGAATTGATTGTTACTGGTGACAGCGGTGATGGCATTCCAAATATCTTGTCTCCAGATAATTCTATCATTGATGGTATTCGCCAAAAGCCTGTTACCAAAAAGTTCTTAGCCGAAGTTGCGGAAACTGGTACGAGTAAATTCAATGAAACGCAAATGCGAAACTGGTCACGCAACAAGCAGTTGATTGACCTGACAATGATTCCTGGAACAATCAGTAAAAATATTATAGATACATACATAGATACGAAGCCAGCAACACGGCAACAATTTATGAATTATATGATTGCCAATCGTTTAAAGAATTTGCTGGAAGCGATTGATGAATTTTAAGGAAAATAAATGAACGATTTGATGTACCATGAAATCTTTGAGTTGTTTGAGAAAACAGAAAAAAGAGCGGAAAAAATTAATGTGTTGCGGCAACATAGTGATAGGAACTTAAAAGAGTTTTTGGTTGCTGTATTTAATCCTAAGGTTGTTTTTGATGTTGAGATTCCAGAATACAAGCCATCAAAAGAACCAGCTGGTTTGAATATTCTTTATCTTCACAATGAAGTACCGCGACTGTATCGCTTTGTCGCTGGTCATCCTCGCAGGGCGCAAGGATTGACACCAGAAAAACAAAAAAGATTGTTGATTCCGTTATTGGAAGCACTTCACAAAGATGAGGCTGATTTGCTTGTTAGAGCCATGAAGAAGGATCTACGAATTCCTTTTCTCACACCAAAACTTGTCAAAGAGGCTTTTCCTGATATTGATTTGGGAGATTGAAATGTCTGATGGTGGTAAAGGCAGTAAGCCAAGACCATTTAGCGTTACCCAACAAGAATATGATACAAGATGGGATGCAATTTTTGGTCGTGACTTGAAAGAAGAATTGATATTGAATATGCCAGGCACTACAGGTAGTGCTAAATTGGTTTTTAAGGATGAAAATGAAAGTAGCGGTAATAACACCGACAATCGGAACCAAGTATCTCAGTAAATGTATTGAATCTGTTGATAAACAAAATTATCAAGATTTGACGCATTACATTTTCATGGATGGAATCCAATACTGGAAAGAAGTTGATGAAATTATTGAAGGTTCAGAAAAAATTCGTGTAATCAAGTTTGAAGAAAATGTCGGCAAAGGCTGGTATGGTCATCGTGTTTATGCCGCATGTTCATTCTTGGTGAATGCTGATGTAATAATTTACCTTGATGAAGATAATTGGATTGATCCGTGCCATGTTGAAAAACTTGTTGCTGTGATACAACAAGGAAATGATTGGGCATATAGCCTTAGAAAAATTTACGATAAAGATGAAAAATTACTCTGCGAAGACAATTGCGAAAGCCTTGGAAAGTGGCCTGTATTCTTTGACCCGAATGTGCACCACATTGATACTTCCAGTTTTGCTATTAGGCGTGATATTGCTGTTCGCATTGGTCATGCATGGTATGGGCAGTGGGGTGCTGATAGACAATTTTATCAAGCACTATCAACCCATTTTCCCAATTACGATTGCACCAATGCACACACTCTTTGCTATCGCTTAGATGGTAATCCAAATT